>Ga0068871_100002578_pt1 | contig 12378 bp, 10 predicted proteins | sample KBSMisM72_FD_72750 | JGI IMG/M metagenome (GOLD analysis project Ga0068871, IMG submission 72750) | Miscanthus rhizosphere microbial communities from Kellogg Biological Station, Michigan, USA - KBS Miscanthus M7-2 | ecosystem: Host-associated > Plants > Roots > Rhizosphere > Soil ... | reverse complement strand
CGGGCAGATCTACTGATCGATCCGCGCTTCTCCGAAGCGGCCAAGCTGATGCAGAACATGTCGCAACTGACCGAAATCCTCGACGAGGTTTTTGCCGCGCAGCCGATGGCACATTGGTACGAGGTGTTCAATCGCGTTCACGTCACTTTCGGTGCGGTGCGTGGCCCGCAGGAAGTCATTGGCGACCCGCAGCTGCAGATGAATGATATCGTCGTTCCACTGGAAGGCGCCGGCGGAAAGCTCACCTCGACGATCAACAGTCCCATTCAGGTGCATGGAGTCACTAAGGCGCCGGCAAAGCGAGCTCCGTTACTGGGGGAACACAATGAGGAGGTTCTGGAGCAGCTCGGGTTCAACGCGACGGAGATCAATGCCCTGCGTGCAAGCGGCGCGGTCCCGAAAGCAGCTGAACAAGCAGTCGCGGCAGTCGGTTAAGGCTGCCATCCCTTGGTTCGCGCTCGGCGCTGCCGCCGGCTGCCCGCCCAGGCTATTAGGTCGCAGTGGCGAGCGCTATGCACCATCCCGGGACCGCGAGCTCGCTGCAGATCAGTGGTTTGCGATGATTGACGATGTCCCTGGCTGCCCATACCCACCCGCCTAGGTTTGATACCACAGGTTCGCGATGTGTCATCACGGTGCGTTAGTGTCCGAGGTCTTGGATCGCTGCCGCGCGAGCACCACCGCCTCGGCAAAGGAGCTCACTGAGTAGTCGGCGTTGCGGACTTCCGGAGAGACCTCCGGAAGAGTCGATACTCCCGGAAGAAACACTGCAACGATCGGCGCACCCGGGAGATTCTGTCGCAGTTGGTCGGTTGTCCGCTTGGAGTGTTCTCGCTCCATGTCCGGGAAGGCGCTGACGAGGTAAGTGACGGCAACTCCGGCCGGGTTCGCATCGGACGGCCGCGATGCTGCATCGAGGTCCTTCATGGAAGCCTGGCGCGCATCCAATCCCTGTTCCCGCAGCGCGCGTACCAGCAGTTCGGCAGCCAGCGTGTCGGCAGGCGAATCCAATCCCACGCACAGCAGAATCGACCCGGGAGGTACTGCCAACGGTCCCTGCCACCTTCCGGTCAGTTGTTCACGGTGTTGACGCAGAATAAGCCCGGCAGTCTGATCGTCCAAAAGCGAGGGACGGCGTCGTCTCAAGCGCCTGGGTTCGCCGCTGAGGGCGGACACGACCGCGACGAGCACGTCGCGGATTTTTATCTCCTGATCAGGGGTGATCGCGCCGGTCTCGCGATCGAGAAACCCGAGGTGCAGCGCGGGCATCAACACGAGATCGCAATAGTCAGCGAACGAATTGCTCTTGAGGAAGACGCGCGCGACCAGGAGAATCTCGTCGGCGTCTCCGGAGAGCGCTCGCTGATAGAACCTCTGCGGCAGGGTCAGCGCTTGCGTGTCACCAAGCAGAAGGTCCAAGAAGCTCAGCGCCCGGATGTGACGGGCTATTATAAGAACGCACAAGGTCAACGGGGTTGACATAACAAGGCCGATCGGGCCCCACAGAGCGCTCCAGAAGATAGCAGCCACCACGACCGAAAGAGGCGTCAGGCCGGTGGCGTGGGCGTAGAGAATTGGCTCTAGCGCTTGAGCAGCGATGAGCTCGACCACGATGAACAGCCCCAGCGTAGCGCCGGCGAGTGACCATCCGGGAACGACGGCGAGTGCCAGTGCGCTTGCCAGGAGCGCCGCTAGCCACACGCCGACGTAAGGCACGAACCGCAGCAGCATTGCGAGTGCGCCCCAAAGGGTCGCCTGTGGAACCCCGAGAATGGCGAGACCCAAACCGATGGCCGCGCCGACCGCGAAGTTCACAGCGAACTGCGATACGAAGAATCGCGAGAGTCGCTCGCCGGCGTCGTTGAGCGCAAGGGTCGTCAGCCGTATGTTAGTGGCGCCGGCGAGGCGGATAAATCGGTCGCGCAGTTCTTCGTACGCTAGCAGCACAAACACCAGTACGACTAGCACAATTCCCGTGGATTCGATGGGCACCCAAGCCGATGCCAGCACTCTAGCAAGGACCTGCAAGAGAGCGGGGCGGGGCTGGTGCAACTCAACGGCAAGCGGAGCCGCACCGGAGAGGGCGCCTGTCGCAGAGGGCATTGTGGGTTCAACGCTTATCGGGTGGTTCTCGATGAGCCGACCGGCCTCACTGCTCAGGTCGTCGACCCGACCGATAGTCATTTCGTCGACGTTGCGCAGCTTCTGCTGAATTGTCTTTTCGTATTGCGGCAGGCTGGCCGCCATGTGCAAGACCTGGGTACCCAGCACCGCGCCCGCTGCCGTGACTGCGAGAGAAAACGCGAGCACCGCCGTCAGCACTGAAGAGGTCTGACCGAACCCGATGCGCCTCAATCGGCGGACCAAGGGCGCAATCAGCAGGCTCAGCATCAGCGCAATGGTAAGGGGGATGAGTACATCGCGACCGAAATAGAGCAGGGCCAGCACCGTTGCGAATCCCATGATGCCGATGGCGCGGTCCCGTAGCGGCGGCCCGGTCCCCGACGGGTCAGTAGTGGTGCCAACTAGCGAGTCCGAGTTGTCTCTTTCCATTTGGACTTAACAACACACGAAAGGTCTCAAACCACGATAGGATCTTCGCTTGTGCGAGGCGCTCGCGCCGACCTCAGACGAGCTAACAAAATACGTCAGGAGTCAGTTTAGAGAACGGAGCGTGCTCGATGCCAAACACCCGCGACCCGCGTTTACGCTTTAAAATACCCAGCCGGCAAACTAGAGCCTCGCCGTCAGGCGACGCCAACCCTGCAGGCGAACGTGCGCCTGCAAAAAGACGAGGACAAGAATGGAAATCAAGGACGAGCGGCCGGCCCGACGCGCCACTTGCGCGCCATCGAATCGAGATGTAACGTTGAACCGGACCCGAGCTCATTCCAGCGTGCTGCGCGCAAAAGAAACTTCTTCCATCGCACCTCAGCAAGATCGACAGACATCCGAACTGTGGTGAGCGACGTTGCTGCCTCCCGCGTAGTTGCCATGGTCCGCAGATCCACGGCGCGTCGCAACCAAGTGAGAGACCAAGGGTGGCTTCTGGTCTGCCACCAAGAGTTCGAGACTCCGTTGGCATCGCGAGACACCCTGCAGCCGTAGTTTCGATCAACGAGCATCGCGCCGCGCTCTGTGCACGTGCTGACGGTTATGGTTCGAACTATCAAGGCACCGATCTACGTGATTGCTCAATCCCGGATTACGAAAGGAGAGTGTGCACGCGTCTCGGATCTCAGGATTGCACGTTGCTGCGGCGACTTGTGCGAAGCAGACGTGGATCACGCAACCGAGGTGGGTGCGGACACGAGCAGTGTCACCAGCGTGGGCGTCCAGATTGTACGAAAGCATCTGGGAACCACACAATTGAGCACGTTTGCACAAGATACAAATCAACGTACTTGCTCATCATGCTCCTCACCGACGCGCGATCGCCTCCTGCCACCGCGTCTGCGCAGCGACGGGAAGAAGGCTTACCCAATGGATACGGCATCCGAGGATCCCAAAGGAGATTTCCAAGAGTTGGCGGAGACTCCTGATTCGGAGCAAGTGGTGCGCGTACGCCGCGTGGCATCCACTCGCTTGCCGACGAAGTGGGGACTGTTTCGAGCTTTCGGGTTCGAACAGCACTTCGTTAATAGCACTCAGCGGGTCGAGACGGCTTTGGCTCTGGTGCTCGGCGATCTCGGTCACGGTGCCCCGCTCCTTCGCATCCATTCGCAGTGTCTGACCGGAGAACTGTTCCACTCGCTGCGCTGCGACTGCAGCGATCAACTGGACCTCGCGATGCGCGCCATCGCCGAGGAAGGGCGCGGGCTGGTGATTTACGAGCATCAGGAAGGGCGTGGCATCGGTCTCATGGCCAAGCTGCAGGCGTATGCATTGCAAGACACGGGTCTTGATACTGTCGAGGCCAATCACGCCCTCGGGTTCGAGACCGACTACAGGGATTTCAGCTTGCCGGCCGAGATCCTGCGACAACTTGGGATCGATCGGGTTCGCCTGCTGTCCAACAATCCCAGTAAGGCTCACGCACTGCGGCTTCGCGGAATCGAGGTGCTGTGCGAACTGCCGTGTCAGGCGGCGCCCACGCCGCACTCGTTCGGGTACCTACGCACGAAGCGTGACAAACTCGGGCACGCGCTTGACCTGGCCACACGGGAGAACGCAGGCCTTGCGCCATGATCGGTTCACCCGAAGCAGACAAAAACGCCGCAGCATAATCAAAGGCCCGCCGCCGGAGCCGTCTTGTGCGAAGGCGCATTGACGGGCGTTCTAGCTGAGCCGCCGCGCGCCGCCGCCCGCCGAGTCAATCGCAACGGAGTCGGTCAGGCGGCCGCGCGCGTGCGGATCTGAACCATCGAGGTCAAAGTGCGGTGGATCGGGCACTTCTCGGCAATGGCAAGAAGCATTCCATGCTGTTCGGAGGACAGCTCACCGTGCAGCGTGATCTCGACATCTATTTGATCGATCAGACTGCCCGCGCTTAGACAGTTAACGGAGTCCTCGGCGTGAACCTTCCCGTGCGAGAGGTTGACCTGAATGGACCGCAGAGGCCAGCCCTTGCGCTTGGCGTACATCCGCAACGTGATTACCTTACAAGCTCCCAATGCCGCGAGGAGTAGTTCGTAAGGCGAGGGGGCGGCGTTTCGGCCTCCGGCGTCCAGGGGTTCGTCTGCCTGCAGTTCGTGGCCGCCAATGGTGATGTTCTCCAGGAAGTCTGGCGATGCGCTCGCAACGGATACCATCATTGGCGGTTTACCCACTTAAATCCTGACTGATCGAACGGAGACTAGCGACAGCACGCTCGCACCGGCCACACTGGAAAACCTTCACGAGGCTGATAGGCCGAGGGCATTCCTCTGCTGCACACACACTCTGGCACTTGGCAGTGAGTTGGTCGTGAGCGCACAGAGGATACGTTAGTTGCGTACCGGCAATGACGCTGCCGGTGGTCTTCTGACCCTGGGGTTGAGTCCGGTGGCTCGAATCGCAGCAATTCGTGATGTTCCCGCGCCGTTGGAGCAACCACTGGCCGCGACACGCTGCCGCCGAATGAACCGGCGTGGCCCATTCGAGGTACGTGCCTCGGTGATCAGGCTCGGAGGCTAGGCAGACGTGTGTCAGGTACGAGCAACGCAACATAGCCGATGTCGGAGGACGGCTTCAATAGTGAGTCTGGCGGTGTGGTGGTGGTACGCGCGAGGCCGTCAGGAAGGTGCCACATGTCGGCCGCGGGCACGCTGCCTCGTCGGCGCGCGCTCGAGCTTTCAATCGCGTGATCTTGCCGGCCGACGCACCGTTAAGAACCCACCCCGTTCCGGAGGGCGCCGCGCGACTGCGACGATGCGCCTAACGTGTTCAACAAAGTGGGTGAAGTGTCAGAAACGGACCCTCGGAGACTGCGGGGCACGCAAACGAAGGGGGCCCTGCCCACCCGGTCGGGGCACGCGACTTGGCGCTTTTTGACGGACGATCAAGTGACTCCCGGAGCGGCTGCGTCGGTCTCCCGGAGGGCTTTCACCGCACGCGCTAAGGGTTTGCGACCCAATGTGCGGGTCGAGCCGTCCGCCCCAAACGCCACCGACACTGAATAGAACCACAAGAGCAGTGTAAATAATAGGTAACGAACCAATCGCATGAGCAAGTGCCCGTTTGAGCCTCAATAGACCAAGGTCCGCAGCATGGCATGCCGAAGCGATACCGCGGCTTCCCAAGCGACAGAAATACAAGGGGATCGACACGAGCCGGCTCGCGGATCGCGTGCCGCAGGACGCGTCAGGCAGAATCGTACTGCCCGGCACGACTCGTGCGGTAACCGTGAGTCACCTGCGAGCGGGGCCCTCTCAATATCGAGGCATGCCCAGGGCAAGCGAGCTTCTCGTCTGCGCACATTGCGATGTGCTTCACCGAGCGGTGCCACTTGGGAGCCACGAGGTCGCCGCCTGTGTCGGGTGCGGGCGTGTACTGGCTCGCCATCGCTCGCTGTCGGTCGATCAGTTGCTGGCACTCACGGTGACGGCGGCGCTGCTCTTCCTGCTTGCGACCTCTTATCCCTTGATGACGATCGAGGTCGGCGGCATGCATACGGAGGCGACCGTATGGAGTGCAGCGTTGATGATGTTGCACGGCTGGGCCACGGGCCCGGCAGCTGTGCTAGGGCTGACTACGTTCATCCTCCCGCTGTTACAGGTCGCGTTGCTGCTCTGGGTACTGACATTTGCACGCTTTGGGCGGCGTGCGCCTGGTCTTCGCGGAGTGCTGCTAGCCCTGCATAGATTTCGTCCTTGGAGCATGACTGAAGTGTTTCTGCTCGGCGCACTGGTCGCAATTGTGAAGCTATCGGGGTGGGTGCATGTAACTCCAGGAATCGGGATCTGGGCCCTCGCGAGCCTGACCATCTTGCTCACGATTCTCAGCATGGTCGAACCAAGATTCTGGTGGGCTCTCCTGCGGGCGGACGAGTGACTACGGCCGTACGCGCCGCTGATGTCGGACTCATTGCTTGCCGAATCTGTGGGCTGGTCATGCAGCGCGTGCCGGTCACGAGTTTGCCGACCGCGTGCGCGCGCTGCGCAGCCTTGCTGCAGGCACGCCTCCCCCGGAGCGGCGAGCGGACCCTCGCGTGGCTCATCGCCGGCGTGATTCTCTATATTCCTTCGAACGTGTTGCCGGTGATGTACGTCAGTGGTGTCGGTGGCGGAGAAGAGAGCACGATTATCGCAGGCGTGCTGAGCTTCTGGCGAGCAGGCTCGTGGGACATCGCTGTGCTGATCTTTACGGCTAGCGTAGCCGTGCCCGCCACCAAGTTTCTGACACTTGGAACACTGCTGTGGACCGTCCACAGCGGAACTAGCTGGGCGAGGAGGCAGCGGACCGCCCTATATCGGTTGGTCGAATTCATCGGTTACTGGTCGATGTTGGATGTTGTCGTGGTTGCATTGACCGCTGCGCTCTTGAAGTTCAAAGCGCTCGGCACAGCTGAGCCTCGCCTGGGCATCGTTTTCTTCTGCGGGGTAGTCGTCACGACCATGATGGCCGCCTTCAGTTTCGACCCGCGGCGCATATGGGACACGCCCGGAGACCGGGCATGAGCACTGATACAGCAGGCGATCCGCGTGGCGAGTTGCCAACGCCGCGCGTCCTGAGGCGGCGCTGGGTTCCATCGCTCGTGTGGCTCGTACCGGTCATTGCGGTCGTGTTAGGCGCAACACTCGTGATCAATGCCTGGAGGACGGCGGGGCCCCGGGTCATCATCAGCTTTCAAACCGCGCAGGGTCTGGAAGTCGGAAAGACCCTCGTGAAGTATCGCAATGTCACCATCGGTCACGTGACCGCCATCTCCCTGAGCTCCGACCATAACAGCGTCTTGGTGAGTGCAGAGCTTCTCAGAACCGCCACGGACGTGTTGACCGCTGATGCGCGATTCTGGGTCGTGCGGCCCCGCATTGGCATTGGGTGGGCATCAGGTCTTGAGACACTCATTTCGGGGTCTTATATCGCCGTGGAGGCGGGCGCAGCGCCGGCCAGAAAAACGGAATTCATCGGACTCGAGACCCCCCCTCCCGCGCCGCATGGTCTTCTTGGGAAAAGCCTGGTCCTGCATGCTAGGGACGTGGGATCGTTGGCGCTGGATGCGCCAGTGTTTTTCCGGCGCTTTGCGGTCGGGCATGTGATCGACCGGGAGCTCGAGGCCGATGGCCAGAGCGCACGTGTCGTGGTGTTCATCGATGCACCGTACGACCGACTTGTCACTCGTGCGACGCGCTTCTGGAATTCCAGCGGCATCGATCTCACCCTCGGGGCTGATGGCCTGAAGCTCCGGACCCAGTCGCTTGCCTCGGTTCTCGCCGGTGGCATCGCCTTTGAGATGGCGCCCACGGCGCAGGATGTCGGACCGGTCACCTCCGGCGCGGAGTTCACCCTATTCAGCGATCAGGCGGAGGCGATGGCGCCGCCCGATGGCGAACCCCGCTATGTCCGCATGCGTTTCACCCAGTCCCTGCGCGGTTTGTCGGTCGGCGCGCCGGTCGACTTCGTTGGCGTCAACATCGGGCAGGTGTTCTCAGTTGACCTCGACTATGACGCGCAGCGCCAAAGCTTCCCGGTGATCGTCACGGCACTGATTTATCCCCGGCGCATGGGAAAGGCCTACGAAGTGCTGGAGCAGAACGGCACGGCGACGAACGAGGACAAGATGGCACGACTCGTTGGGCGGCTGGTAGCCCGTGGTTTGCGTGCCCAAGCGCGCACGGGGAATCTTCTGACGGGCCAGCTCTACATTGCCCTGGATTTCATCCCCGGGGCCCAGCCGGCGAGGTTTGCGGTGGACGCGCGCCCACTACAGATTCCCACCGCGCCTGGAGGCGTTCAAGAGCTGCAGCAGAAGCTCGTGAGCATCGTCGACAAGATCGATCATCTTCCCATAGCAGACATCGGCCGGCATCTTGATGCGGATCTCGTCGGCCTCGACGGGGCTCTCGGGGGACTGCGAACCGAGGTGTTGCCGGCGGGCACCGCGGCCTTCCGTTCTCTGGGGAAGACGCTGGGAACCGTCGACCACGCGTTGGCCGACGATGCTCCGTGGCGTGACAACATCGATCAGACGTTGGTGGAGGCGCGAAGCACGCTGCGCTCGGTACGTTCACTGACGGACTACCTTGACCGTCACCCGGAGGCCTTGCTCCGCGGTCGACATCCTTCGCAATCGGCAGTGCCTACGTCCGGTCCGCAGAGTGCCAAATGAACCTCGCGCGCTGGTCATGCATCGTCATCGCCTCGCTCTTGGGTAGCTGCGCCTCGACGTCCCCTCGGTTTTATACGCTTGTGCCCGAGTCGAGGGGGCGCGACTCCGAGGCGATGAAGGCTGGCTATAGGCTGGAAGTCGACCCGGTGAGGATTCCCGCCCAGGTCGATCGCCTGGAGCTTGTCACCCGGCTCCCCAGTGGCGGCATCGAAATTGCAGACGGCGACCGATGGATCGCGCCGGTCGCTGATGAGCTGCAGAGTGCGCTTTCGGTCGAGCTCCTGCACAGGCTCCGCGGTGCCGCTCCGGCGGAGGCCACCGGATCAAATGCTGTATCGGTCCGTCTCAATGTCGAGCGCTTTGAGTCGTCTCCGAATCGATACGCCCTGATCGAGGCGTCCTGGCATCTTGAGCTGAAGGAGGCCGGAAAGGACGTCCGGGTGGCCTGCCGAACACGGGCCTATGAGCAGGTGAGGGGTGGCTACCCTGAGATGGTCAGGGGGTATCAGCGCGCCGTCGCCCTAATCGCCGATCAAATTGCAACGGTCGCGCAGGGATCTGCCGGCGGCGTAGCCGCGACATGTCCAGTCAGCTAACTCGCCACTCGCCAGCGCCGCCGGCTCAGCATGGGCATGGTTTGCGCCGTGTGAGCGTGGCCCCAATGAGAATTTCTTAGAGGCCTAAATCGCCCCCGACCGCCGGGCGCCGAGTGCGCCTCATGGTTCAGCGCTCTTTGGTCGCGGGCTCAGGCCTAGTGAGTGACGATGCGGTGTGCCCGTGGTGAGTCGTGAGTCGCTACCTTGTTAGCGGACCACGGAGATTCGCACTAAACCGAGGGCAGGCTATGGAAATGCAGAAATTACACCTGGTGGTGATTCTCGCCGGCTGCTTGGTCGGCAGCGGGTCGGCCGCTCCTCGTTCGCTCGCTGTCCCACGCCTGCGTGCTCCTTCGCCGAGACATCATGTCTAGCCGTCTCCCCCCACTTCCCGCAACGGCGGGAAGCTTCGCGCGGCGGGGATCGCCCGCCGCGCTCTTTGTTCTCCAACTTCCTTCGCGGCGGCGCCGGCTGTGAACCTGCCAAGGCGTGACGTATGCGACTCGTGATACTCGGAATGTGCGCGCTGGTTGCCGCCGGCGTGTTCGCCGCGATGTTTCTTGCAATCTGGAGCACTCGTCGCGCCCCCCCAGGCCCGACCGCAATCCGACAGAAGTTCGCCACGGAGCTCGTGTGGGCCGCGATCCCGTGTCTCATGATGCTTGCAGCCGCTATCCCGGCGGTAGTTGCCATCGTTTCGACACACCCCGGGGAATGAAAGGTCCAGGAGACGGGAATCGATTGCTGACCTCCGGACCTTGCAGTGTCCCCATCATGAATACGGTGCAAGGGCGGTTCGCGCGGTCACGCCCTCCGCTGGATTGAGTTGGCGTATGCGATCTGTTCGCTCAGCGCAGCGGCGCGCACTTCTACCGCTCCTTAAGCGTACCTCTGCGAGAGTCACCCCATGCTTTCATGATACGCCGTCGTCTGGAGCTGGCAGGACGCTAGTTGCTGCAGATGGACGTGTGTCCTTCAGCGGCATTGCGCAGCGCGCGCACCTATGACGGCACTTTCGAAAGTCCACGGGTGGACTCAAGCCGCCTGGAAACGTGTGCGCAGGACCTGGGACTCCGAGGACTATGTGGCGAGGCTATTAAGCTATTAAGCGAGGCGCGCCGCCCGAGAGGTCAGTCCGATCGAATGGATCGGCGAGGGCCTGGGTTCTAGAGAAAGCCGATCGCTTCTGCGCGTGCGACGGCCTGAGCACGAGTACGGGTCGCGAGTTTGACGAAGATGCTCTTAGCGTGCGACTTCACCGTCTCTGGGGTAATGCCCAATGACTGTGCGATGCGTTTATTGGACATCCCGTGTGCGATCAGTTGCAGGATGCCAGTCTCGCGGCGTGACAGCGGGCGATAGCTGATGGAGGAGGGCTCTTCGATGTTCGATTGGACTGTGGACCTGAGGAGGGTCGCGATGTACGGCCGCAGCTCGGAGAGTCGGGGGTCATTCGTGGGAAGCGCGTAGTAGAGACGCTCTAACAGTGTCAGGAGCGGACGGCCGACATCCACAAAAGCCATGTGCAAGCCGCGTGCGGCGCCAATCCGCAGCCACGGGATCAGAAGCTCGTAACAGTCATCGATCGAACCGTGAGAAGCGGCTGAGCATGCGCGCCGCAGGGCAGTCTCAACTGCGGAAAAACTCTGAGCATCGTTAGGTGACAGAGTGTCCGGGACCGCTCCGGTGAGCAGTGCGCGTGCGCGCGGAGACAGTCGCGGATACTCCGGCGTATGCATCGATTTTGCCGGGACGCTCATGCTGCGGCTCCCCTCCAACAGTACGAGGGGCGCCTTGCCTCTCGGTGTATCACCTTCGGCGCCGTGGCCCGCGTCGTAACGGAGTACCTCTAGAGTCCGGGCGAATTCCGACGATGCGATTGCGACCAGTCTTGGCCACCGGCGGGCGCGACCAAGGGCTTCCGTTTCGCGCAGAATGGCCAACGCAGCGCGCTGCCGACCCCGGTGCAGCGTCAATCTCGCGAGGAGCACGCTCGCGCGCGCGACGCACTCCGGCAACCCTGAGGTGCGGATTACTGACAACCGGGGCCGCAATAGCGTCTCGGCTTCGTCAAAGCGACCCTGTTCGTACGCCACCTGTGCGAGCAGGGTCGCGGGAAAGGTACTCATCGGCGAATGATTGCCGTAACGAAGTCGGGCCAGCTGGAGCGCTTCGGTCGCTAGGTTTGCGGACACAGCGAGCTGCAGGCGGTCAAAAGCGAGAGCTGCGCTCACGCAAAGGCTCAATATGCGACTTACGACTTTGCCCCCAACTGGGACAGTCAAGTAGTCCACCGGGTCCGAGGCGCAGGCCTCTTCGCGTTCCCCGAGTTTCCAGTCCACGTAGCGGAGAAGGGTTGCTGCAGCGGTATCGCCGCTCTGCGAAGCAAGACTCGTCAGCACGCCGCGGCAGGCCGAAAAGTCATCCTCTGCTGCCAGGAGGGACGCCTCGAGTATCCGCAGTGCGCGCGCGTAGCGGGCGAGGTAAGCACTGCGGTTACTCAGCAGACGTTTCAGGTGGGCGGTCGCCCTTGCGGCATCATCGAGTCGCATGCTGATGAGCGCTGTGCGGGCCCGAACGATTGCCCGGCGGACCGCCCAGGTATCTTCCGACGAGTGGGCGTGGCTACCACGCGTCGCAGGGAATGGCATCACAGCACGACCTGGCGTTCGCCGGAGGTCCTCCTCGGGGAACAATGCAATGGCGGCCTCTGCATTCGACATGGGCGCAGCGTAGTTCACCAGCCGCAGGCGTGCTTGTAGATTGAACGCGTCCGTTTGTGCAATTCTGCCAACGCCCCGGATCGCTTCTGTTCGTGTGGCAGTTCGCGGCGCTCGAACCCAGTTCCGTCGAGTCGAAAAACCCCGTTCAGGCCCGCGATTCACAGATACCAATCGCTCGTCTCCGCTGGCGCCTCGGCGCTGCCCACGGTCGCACCCTGTGGCTCGGGCCCGGGACATCTGGTGCGGCTCGCTGATGGTCAGCTCCGGACTGAGCGCGGCAGCCCAGCCGCACCAGAGCAGCTCAGCGATC
>Ga0068871_100002570_pt1 | contig 12399 bp, 10 predicted proteins | sample KBSMisM72_FD_72750 | JGI IMG/M metagenome (GOLD analysis project Ga0068871, IMG submission 72750) | Miscanthus rhizosphere microbial communities from Kellogg Biological Station, Michigan, USA - KBS Miscanthus M7-2 | ecosystem: Host-associated > Plants > Roots > Rhizosphere > Soil ... | reverse complement strand
GACGGCCGCCTGGTTTGGACGCGGGTGCATCGCGAGTATTTTCGCGACCACCCCGACCAATTCGATTTTCGGCCACCAGGTAAAATTTTTGTGGAGGAATACGCGAACTTCATCGCACACAAAAACGAAAAGCTCGGTTCAGCCAACCAGTTGGATGTCGTGCGCGCTACGCTTTAGGCGTCGGGGAAATTAACCCAGGTTTGTCTCGTCAATCAGTCGGCGGTAAGAGAGCGGTCCGCCATCGATTGTTGAGGGGATATAGCATCGATTGAGATCTCCCTAAGCAAATATTCCTAGAGCAAATTGGGAGATTTCTGTACCAGCTGAGTCGCCGAACCGGATACGATTTAGCTTGCCGTTGCTTGGTAAGAAAGGTAAAAACAGCCGCCAATAACGGCATAGCAATGAACGCAGATCCTTCGCAACGGGCTCTACAGTGCCTTTTCCGCACCCGAATGCGCAGTGACATCACAAATCCCGACTTTCTCAGAACCTGTGCCTGGTACTACACCTGCTAACCTTAACCGCGATTGACGCAGACTATGATTATCGATTCCAAACCCCAGCGGGCTACCGCCACCCGGATTGCCTGCAGATTCCTTCTGGGGCTGTTTTTCCTTCCCGCACATCTCCACGCCCAGGAAGCCGTTCGACCCTCTCTGGCTGGCGCACAGGCTGCCGACGCACGCCGGCAATCAGTTGACCAAATTCCCTACAATCTTCTCGCTGGTCCGGTTCGGTTCCGTTTCAGCATCACAACGGGAATCGAGTACAACGACAATATCAATCTCGCCGAGACGCATAAACAGGATGACGTTATCATTCGTCCGCAGTTCAACATCGACGCTATCTGGCCCGTTACCCAGCTAAACACCCTGCGGCTCGATCTCGGAATAGGCTATGCCTTTTACCTCAACCATCCCGACGACAACACCAACGACATTCTCATTTCTCCTGGTTCACAGCTCGCCTTCGACATTTTTGTCGGGGACGTCCGGATCAATCTTCATGACCGCTTTTCACTCCAACAGGATCCGACCGCAGAACTGCAGCTCAGCAACGTGGTCGACTACGGTCGTTTCGAGAACACCGCCGGCATCTCCGTTCTATGGGACTTGAACAAGGCAGTCCTCACCTTCGGGTACGACCACTATACCTATATCTCTACTACAGATACATTTGATTACCTGAATCGAAATGCCGAGGAACTGAGTTTCAGCGCCTACTTTGCCCTTACTTCGACGATTGGCGCCGGCTTGGAGATGGCCGCAGTTTATAACTATTATGACCAGGATTTTTTAAACGACTCGGTCAGCTACAGCGTCGGTCCCTTCATTGAGGCGCAGATCAGTAATTATCTCAGGGTCCGTGCCGCGATCGGCTACCAATTCATTGATTTCGACAACAACGGGGGCGTGAATGACATGAACAACGCGAGCGATTGGTATGGCAATATTGAAATCTCGCATCGCATCAACGCCGCTATTAGTCAGACTCTCTCCGCGGGTCACGAATCTCAACTCGGCGTAGACGCAAACTATCTCATTCTCAACTACGTTCGTCACACAGTGAGCTGGGCGATCATTAATCGCGTCCTGCTTTCCACCGAACTCTTCTATGAAGAAGGCGATGACTCCGGCGGCATCCTCGCGGAGCACATTCAGCGCTACGGCGGAGCCATCACCGCCGGTTATCAAATCACACCCCATGTAACTCTTGGCCTCCGGTATCAATACGTTCAGAAACAATCCGACCTGCCTGACCGCGATTATCAGCAAAACCGCGTCTCGATCGACGGCACCTACAGTTTCTAAAGAGAGCCATGCAACGATGAAGCGATTTCTTTTTTTATGCAGCTTCTCCGTCTGTCTCCTCGTAGCGGACTCCGAGGCCTCCGCCCAGGATGCCAGTCCGGCTCCCAATAACATTCCCCGCGCTACCGCCGTTGACCAATCCGCTGTTTCCGGCACAGCCAGTAGCACCGTTATGCGGACAAATTCTATGGCGGTGCTGGATGACAAGAAGAAGCTTGGCCCTGATGACTATGTGAGCTTCCGCGTCGTCGAGGACCGCGATAACCAATCTCAACTCCTACGTGTCAACGATAATGGCGAATTGGAAGTGCCCTATATCGGCCTTGTCCCGGCCCAAGGTAAGACCTGCCGCGACCTGGCCTATAACATCAAGACGGCCTTAGAGCGGGAATATTACTATCACGCCACCGTTATTCTCGCCGTAGATAAGGTGAGCGAGAAAGCCAGAGGCAAAGTTTATGTCTACGGTGCCGTCAAGAGTCAAGGCCCGCAGGAGATTCCAAGCGACGAAACCTACACGGTCAGCAAGGCCATCATTCGCGCCGGCGGCTTTGGTGACTTCGCCGACAAACGCAAGGTTAAACTCACCCACAAGGACGGGCGCGATCTCGTGGTCGATCTAAAAAGAGTCATCGAACAAGGTCATACGGAGGACGATGTGGTCGTTCAGCCCGATGACCAAATCTACGTCCCGCAACGGCTGGTTAATTTCTAATTTATGGATCGTCCCGTTGCTGATCGCACCTCGCCCACCTCAATCACGACTTCGATCGTGACCCGGTTGCATCGCTACAAGGCGCTTCTCATCCGCCGCTGGTGGATTCCTCTGCTTACCACCTGCCTCGGGCTCTTCGTGGGAGCCTGGATGATTTTTCAGGCGCCGAACGCCTATCTCTCCACGAGCAAGATGATGGTGGCTGGCAAATTGAATCTCGCTCAAAACGCCGTCTACAGCGAAGACACAAATAACTTTTACGGCACCCAGATTCAAGTTATGCAGAGTGATGAGGTGCGCCGCGGTGCGGAGTCAGTGGTGCGAGCTACCCATCCAGAACTGGCCCCGGTCAAAGTCAATCTCACCGTAACTCAGCGGCCGCGCACTTCCATTTTCGAGCTCGAAGCCGTTGGTTCCTCGCCAGACTACACTCAGGCTTTCCTGAACGCCGTGATGCATAAGTATCTCGACGTGAAAAAGGGTATGCGGGCAGATGAAGGAAGTCATGTAACAACCGCCATTACAGAACAACTTGTGCAGATCGAGAAGGACTTGCGCAATGGCGAAGACGAAATGCTGGAGTTTCAAAAGGACAACAATGTTGGCCTCCTGCAAGGTGAGGGTAATAGCGCCGCTGCCTATCTTGTTAAACTTAATCAGCAGTATGCCAGCCTTAAGACCGAGTATGATCTCCTTAGCCTGCTTGACCTGGATCAAAACCTCGACCGGCAACAGAAAGTTATAAAACCCTCCGACGGCGTAGCCAGCCCCGTCCCGGGTGATGAGGGGATGCCATTCGCCGATGTGGGACCGGAAGGAGAATATCTGAAAGCCAAACAGGAGGTCCAGTTACTCAAAGCCGAACGCGACACGCTTTCCAAGGACTTACGTCCGAGACATCCTAAGATTATAAAGCTCAACGACGAGATCTCCAAGCAGGAGAAGCTTATCACTCTTTATCGACAGGACGCAGTCGAGAAACTCGAGACACGCCGCAAGTCGATCGGCAAGCAAATGGAGAATCTGAAGTCCAATATTGCTGAGTGGGAAAAGAAAGCCCTCGACCTTAGTCAGCGCCTGGCGCAGTTCAATCGCATCAAGGACAAGGTCGATCGGCAGAAAACCCTTTACGATCGCCTCACCACTAGCCTGAAAGACGTCAACGTCTCCCAGGTCGTGGATGGCGGCGATCAGGTTGGCATTATGGAGAACGCCACGACGCCAGTTTCGGTGCGACCGGGATTGGTCCGGAGCCTTCTTATTGGCTTTGGTTTCGGCCTTTTTGCCGGTCTGGTCGTTCTCATCCTGCTCGATCGGATCGACGACCGCATGGCGTCCTTTACCGAATTTCAGCATTACTTTAGCGAGAATATTCTCGGCCAGATTCCAAAGGAAAAGACCAAAGGCGCTGTCACTCTCCTGCAGCCGGACGATGCCCGGCACATCTTTGCCGAGTCTTATCGCAATGTGCGCTCATCGATCTTCTTCATGCCCTACGAAGGGCCCCGTCCTAAGACCTTGCTTGTGACGAGCGCCGTGCCTAACGAAGGGAAATCCACGGTTTCGGCAAATCTCGCCATCACCATGGCTCTTTCGGGGGCGAAAACCCTTCTTATTGACGGCGATCTTCGCCGCGGCGCTTTGCGCGAGGCGTTTGATATCCATTCCAAGATAGGATTTTCAGAAGTCCTAAAACAGGAAGTGAACTGGCGGGAGGTGGTCGTGCCAACCTCGCTGCCCAGCTTGTTTGTTCTTCCACGTGGTAACACTCTTTCTCAACCCAGTGAACACCTTCTGCGCGAATCGACTGATGCCTTTCTGAAAGACGTCTACAACCACTACGATTATATCATCATCGATACCTCGCCGGTGCTGGCGGCGGACGACACTACCAGTCTCGCGCCAAAGATCGACGCCACTCTCTTCGTCGTCCGCCTTTCCTATACGTCGGCGCGTCTGACGCGAAAGGCGCTTGAATTGCTCTATAATCGGCAGGTCAATGTTCCTGGAGTGATCCTGAACTATGTCGATACTTCGCTGCCCGAGTATTACTACTACCAATACGCGGAGTACTATAATACTCCGGCCGGTGCGGAGGAAACTCCGCGCTCGACGGTGGAGAATCAGAGCCATCGCGTCTAGCCGCAGGCTAACTCAACCATTCGTCGAGCGGCCGAAGGCTGCGAGACGGTTTGGTGCGACATGATCTCTTCACCGCCGGCTGACTCCGCCACTCCTTCCGTGCGCCCGGGGTTCGGTCCCACCCTTCGGGCCGCGCGGCGCATTGGTCAGTTCGCCTCAGTGCAAATGCTGGTCCAGTTGATCGGTTTTGCCACCGGTATTTTTCTCGTTAGGCAGATGAGGCAAACGGAGTATGCCCTATTTACCATCGCGAATACCATGCAGGGCACGCTCAATATCTTGGCTGACGTCGGCATTAGCATTGGAATGATATCTATTGGCGGACGCGTCTGGCAGGACGGTCATCGTTTTGGAGAATTAATTTCCACAGGCCTTCATCTTCGTCGCAGGCTCGGCTTGATCTCTATCCTCGGTGTAACTCCCATCCTTTACTTTATGCTGACTAGGAACGGCGCTTCCCTTTCCTATACCATCCTGCTCGGCGGCGCCGTCCTCGCGGGACTGTTCGCTCAGCTGTCAGTAGGTGTGCTGGAAGTAATTCCGCGATTGCGCGCCGATGTACGTCAAATCCAAATCATCGATTTTTCGACCTCGACGGCGCGCCTTGTCATTCTATTCTCGCTTGGTTTCGTTTTCCTCAATGCCGGCGTAGCAGTCTCGGTAGGTGCTGGCGCTCTGCTCCTCCAATATCTGCTTCTCCGACACTATGCCGCGAATGTCATAGACCTTCAGGCAAAGGAAAATCCCGAGGATCGCAAAGCGATCATGAGTCTGATTAGGAAGCAGGCACCAAACGCGATCTTCTTCTGTCTGCAAGGCCAAATAACTATCTTTCTGATCAGCTTCTTTGCTCGTCGGCCGGGCGCGATTGCTGAAGTCGGTGCGCTCGGACGCTTGGGAATGATCTTTACCGTTCTTGGCAGCCTGATGGCGAATATCTTTGCGCCGGCCTTTGCCCGCTGCCGGGAACGTCGACGATTGATCTGGCTTTACTTTGCGATCGTTGGAGCTGTGACCAGCCTGAGTTTTGTGATTCTTGCTGCGGCCGCCTTCTTGCCCAATGAGTTCCTTTTCGTGCTCGGGCCGAAGTATTCTCACCTTCAGCATGAACTGCTCCTCATGGTAGGTGGCGCGGTCCTCTTTCTTATCGCAAGCACGATGTGGTCCCTTAATGCAGCTCGCGCTTGGATTGGCGGCTCCTGGCTCTGTATCCCCATGACTATCGCGACGCAGCTCGCCCTGATTCCGATTACCGATTTTTCGAGCGTAAGCGGCGTACTTACATTTAATCTGATTTGCGTAGCTCCAAGCCTGCTTCTGAATATGGGTCTAAGCTGGTTTGGCTTTCACTCTCTAAAGGAGCAGAGTGCGACTGCCTAACTTCGGCTACCACGCCGCCCGTTGGGAAGGTGGTTACTGGCGAAAAATCTATCAATCTCTTCTTCCCGCGATAGTGAGAAAACCGATCAAGGTATCGCGCCAGGTACCTTTTGCGGTCTTCTCTTATTCCGGTCAGGCTTCGCTTCCCGAACAAGTGCTTTCGATCCGCTCGTTTCTTCGACACGCTGGCCGTCCTAGAAGCTATACTGTAATTTCCGATGGGTCGTACGCATCAGCCAGCATCGCGTTGCTGAAAAAAATCGATCCGTCCGTCGTGGTTCATCGTGCAGACAATTACGTCCCTGACAATCTTCCTCCAAAGGTCGAGCACTTTATTAAGACTTATCCTCTGGGCAAACAACTCGGTCTAATTATGTCGTTGCCACTCAATGGCGAGCCAGCCCTCTATGTCGACTCTGACGTTCTGTTCTTTCGCGGGGCGTCACATTTGGTCGAGGCGTTGCTCCCTGACGGCGCTTCTGCCCTGTATCTGCCCGACTGTCGCGGGGACTCAGCCGATTTTCGGCTGTTTCGCGATCCCAAGGAGAGGCCCAACCCGGTTAATACAGGTCTACTCTTCCTTTACCGAAAACTCGATTGGTCCCTTGCGATCCAACGATACCTTGAGCTCAGAGACGAACCAACCTTCTTTACCAATCAGACGATGACTCATCTCACGATGCATGCCAACGATGCCCGGCCCCTTGATCCGCGGGTATTTGTCCTGCAACTGGATGATCAGTTTATCTATTCCGATCGCTACGCGGGCGAGGACGTGATCCTCCGACACTACGTCAATCCCGTGCGGCACAAGTTATGGAACACGCTGTTGCGCTAATGTCAGAGGAACCGACAGAAGCTCGCCCTCCTCGTTCGCTCCGGATTCTCATAGTGGTTGATCTTCCTTGGGATGGCCGTTTGGGGGCCTGTCGAGTCTGCATGGAGTTGGCCGACCAATGGCGTGCGCTAGGTCATAAAGTGAGTCACTTCAGCCTTTCGGAGGCTTTTCCAGAACGCCGGGCATCCGGCGGGAGATTCGCCCTTCAGCAACTGTCGTTTGCCCGCAAAGCGGCTGCCTTTATCCGCACCAACAAAGAAGCTTTTGATGTGATTGATGCCGCCATAGGCTGTCTTCCATACTCACGAAAGGCGCTGGGTTTCAGGGGAATTATTGTTGCTCGCTCAGTGGGATTATATGTGCTCTATGAACGCTTCGAACAAGTAACACTCTCTCGCTGGTCCCGCCGTTCGCGAGGGACAATCGCAGGTCGATTATTTTATGGCTTTGTTCGTCGAAGCCTAATGCGAGGTTGTGATAGCTCTGTGCGGACGGCCGATGTCATTAATGTGCCAAATGAAAGCGAAGCGAGCTGCTTGCGCGAGGACTTGAGCTTGAAAGGTAGAATCATCGTACAACCTTACGGACTCTCCGATTCATACAGGCACCTCGTGTCACAACAGGTCCGATCAGCTGAAGAGCGACTTGCCGAGAGACGAGTCTGTTTCATTGGAATGTGGAGTCCGCGAAAAGGATCCTACGACTGGCCTCGGATCATCCAGGCTGTTCGCTCGCAAATCCCGGAGGTTCGTTTTCGCTTTCTGGGAACAATGACCGACGCTGAGACAGTTCGTGAAGACCTCGGTTTGCTTTCCGAGCGAAATCTTGAATTTGTCTCCCATTTCAAACGAGAGGACCTGTTATCATTACTTGCGGACTGCACAGTCGGCGCCTTTCCAAGTTACGTCGAAGGTTTCGGGCTGGCCGTGCTGGAGCAGCTCGCGGCCGGCTTGCCTACGGTCGCTTACGATATTCCGGGCCCACGAGATATCCTGAAGAAAGCACTTCCGGATCTTCTCGTTCCATGCGGTGATACCGAACAGTTCGCCGCCAAATTATGCCAGGTGCTAGGCACGTCCGCCAGCGACTACAAGGTTCTTTCAAAGAGGAGTGTCGAGGCGACAAATCCATTTTCCTGGGAAACGATTGCCCTCAATACGCTTGGCGAATACGAGGCGTTGCTGGATTCTTCCGTCGCGACTCACATTAGACAGTCGCGCAATAGTCGCCACTGAGTTATCAGGCCAAAGTCATGGATGACCGCAAAGAGAAGAGTAGTGATTCTGAGATATTGTATTCCCTGCGGCACGGAGAGAGACGCAACGAATCCTCGATCGTTTGCACACTCTCCGCGGGAGACTATCACTTTGGACTGGGAACGCTGGTAAATTCGCTTTACGCTCGGGGGTTTCGCGGAGACATTTATATTGGATTTCGCGGTGAGCTTCCTTTTTGGGCGATTAGGTCCGCCCAAGCCGGGGGTAATGGCTGGACCTATGCGATGGAGGAGTGCGTTCTTCATTTTATTCCTCTTTCCACCACTGACTTCCTCAACAACCATAAGCCCGACTTCGTCCTCCAATTGATGGAAGTGCATTGCCCGACCGCGCAAAGATTTTTCTATTTCGACGCGGATGCGATTGTAAGGGCTCCGTGGAGCTTCTTCGAACATTGGATCTCATGCGGCGTCGCCGTTTGCGAAGATATGAATGACTACTTGCCCAGTCATCATCCAGTTCGGCAAGCATGGGCTAGGTATGCACAGGGACACGGGTTAGAGATTGCTCGAGCGCCAGATAGGTTCTACAACAGCGGATTTTTCGCATTCCATCGCGAGCACGGCGAGTTTCTCAAGGCCTGGAAGACGCTGTTTGACTATCGTGTAGCCGAGGGCGCTAATCTGAATGCATTTGTATTCTGTAAATCCGGTTATCCCTACCTGTGTAATGATCAGGACCTAATGAATCTGGCTCTCATGCTCGTTTCCGATCCGATCACCGCGGTCGGCGCCGAGGGGATGGGTTTTAAGGTGGGAGGCCACGTGATGTCCCACTCGGCTGGTGAGATCAAGAGTTGGCGCAAACATTTTATTTGTGAGGCGCTGAAAGGGAGACCACCATCCGGGGCGGATAAAGATTTCGTTCAATATGCGGGTAAACCTCTCAAGATCTATTCGGCGCCGCGATTAGCTATGAAGTGGTTAGGTGTAAAAATCGGTTCACTCATTGGCAGATTTTACGCGCGTCGCAATGGCTGAGCGGAGATACCGGTTCCAATGTTTCCAGTCGAAAGCCATGCGATCGGCGTGTGGTTTTTTTCAATCCGGTGAATAACCCGCACCCTATTGTGCAGATCGTGCCGTATCCCTCATCTCACCGGGGAGGAGTAAACGATTACGCTAAAGTGCTTGCTGGAAGCCTGGCGAACGCGAGCGGTCTAAGTACGGATTTCGTCACCGGTCTCGCTTTGAGCGATTCGGCGTGGCGTCCATCGCGGGCGGCCGCCGCCATCCTGCACTATGTCAATTACGGCTACCACCCACGCGGAATACCCTTCTGGCTTCCGAAACGGGTTAGCGAGATGCGGCCGTTGCTCGGCGGTCCATTAATTACAATTTTTCACGAGCTCTACGCATCGAGCGGCTGGCGTCGCAGCGCCTTTTGGCTGCAACCGCTGCAAAAGCGTCTCGCTCGACTCGTGGCACAATCCTCCGTCACCTGTGTCGTCAGCAGCAATCTCCTCGCTAATCAGCTGCGAAAACTTCTGCCCGCTGCTCCTATTGTCGTTAGACCGGTGTTCTCGACCTTCGGCGAGCCGACACTTTCTCACGAACAGATTGCCGATCGGAATCCTGAGCGTTGGGTCATCTGCGGAGGTAATGAGTTAATTCAACGTTCCCTTCACTCTTTTCCCAGTGGCAAAGACCTGGCTGTCATAGGTGGAGACGAGCGGGAGGATATTCGGCGCCAGTTAAAAGCCGACCGCTATTGGCCTGACATCGAAGCGGCGCCAGCCTCCGAGCGTTTGGCTAAGTGTGCGTTTGGCTGGGTGGATTACTTTGCGCGGAGCGATGTCCGGACGGAGGTCATTCTGAAATCCACCGCTTTTGCGGCCTATTGTGCGCATGGTGTCATACCAGTCTTTCCTTCGGTGAATTCAAAGATATCCATCGATGGCGACGTTATGCCCGGGCCTTTTACGCTCGCGACTCTTCCAACGGCGCGCGAGCGCCCCGCCATAGCACAGGCCATTTACCATTGGTATCAAAGGAACGCATCGTCTGCTGGCCTTGCCACCACGATCGCGAAAGTTATCCAACCATGACTGTCTCGCGGTTGCTGATTGTTCACTGGAATCAGCCGGAAGCCTGCGCGAGAACCGTACGCGCCTTTCTTGCGCAGGATGTGCCGCTCGATATTACCGTGCTCGATAACGACTCATCGCCGGAGCTATTTCAGGAACTGGAATCGATTCTCGATTCCGACGCTAATATCGTCAGGCTGGACAACAACAAGGGCTGGGGCGGCGCCTTAAATGTCGCGCTACGCCATTGGCTTCACAGTGAGACAAGCTCCTTCTGCTTTATCAGTGCACACGATGCGATGCCGGAATCCGATTGCTTGCCGCTCCTTCTTCGGGCAGCGGAAAATGATGCGCGCGTCGGTATTGCCTGCCCGCAGTATCCCGAGCCCATCATTACGCGGTTCTCACGCTGGCATGGTGTGCAACCGGAGACGGCTTGGCCACGAGGGCGTGGTATCTCACAGGAGATCGACGTTCCACACGGCACACTCATGTTGGTGCGACGGGAGTGTTTGCAGGAGATAGGGATTTTCGATCAACGTTACTTTGCCTATGGCGATGAACATGAGCTGGGGGCGCGCGCCGTTCGCAAGGGTTGGAAGGTGGTCATGGTCTGGGGAGCGGTCGTAGTTAATCCAGTTACGTCCACGGAGAATGCCTGGCGCAGTTATCTGTTCGCGCGAAACTCGCTGTTTCTCGTCCACGACTATTTTGGCGGTGCGGCGGCAACCTTGCGCGCTCTGCTGATTCTGGCCAATACCTTGCGACTCGCATTTCATCGACAAAATTCCTCTTCGGTTCGCGCGCGTTGGCGAGCAGTCCGGGACTATTTCGCCGGGCGCACCGGCCGGCCGGCAATTTGAAGCTTCTAATATCATCTCATGCTTTCCCGCCCAGCATCGGCGGGATTGAAACGGTTAGCCTGCTGCTGGCGCAAGAGTTTACTCGCCAGGGAGACGAAGTCGTGATCGTGACACAAACTCCAAATGAAGGATTGGAAAAGTTTAACTGGCCTGTGATCCGAAAGCCGTCGTTAGGCGCGCTCTTTCGTGCAATCCAGTGGTGCGATATTGTCTGGCAAAACAATCTAAGCCTGCGCACGCTGTGGCCCACCTGGATCCTGCATAAGCCGGCGGTTATTACTCATCAGGGCTCGTACTGCCGGCAACCTTCCTGGGTAGATTTGGTGCAGCGCATCAAACACGCAGTGGTTCGAGTTACGCCGAGCGTAGCTATTAGCCAGGCGGTCGCGAATTGCTTTCGCACGGCTTCAGTTGTCATCCCGAATCCCTACGATGCCGAAATGTTCAAAATGTCGGCCTCGGAGGTCGATCGTTCCGGCGATCTCATCTTTCTTGGCCGACTGGTGTCGGAAAAGGGGGTCGACCTGTTACTTGAAGCGCTCGCTCGTCTTCAAGTCGCACGACCTGGAGTGGGCCTAACGATTGTTGGCACTGGGCCGGAACAGCCTGCGCTTGTCGAGTTGACATCGCGTCTTGGATTGCATGAAAGGGTGGTATTTCTTGGAGCTCAGAGCGGCGCGGCGTTAGCAGCGCTCCTGCGGCAACATAAGATCCTGGTGATTCCTTCGCGCTACAACGAGCCATTCGGTGTCGTAGCGCTGGAGGGGATCGCGTGCGGCTGCGCGGTCGTCGGATCGAACGGCGGTGGATTGCCCGAGGCGATTGGACCATGCGGACTTACTTTCCCAAACGGAGACGTTGAAGCTCTGGCAGACATCCTGGATCAGTTGCTGGCCAAGCCTAGCGAACGAAGGTTTCTCCTTGAAAAGGCGCCGAAGCACCTGGCCAGGTTTCATCCTGCGGTAATCGCTCATGAGTATCGCCAGGTATTCCTTTCGAAACTCTCGTGATTATTCTTTCGCATCCAACTGCCAACCAAAACGTGAGGCACGCTGCCCTGGCCTTTGCGGAAGCTGGCATGTTGGACGAATTTTGGACTTGCATCAACTGGCGTGAAAATAGCCTTCTCGACAGCCTGGCGTTGCGATTTCCGCATCTTTGTCGCGAGCTTCGTCGACGTTCGTTTGCCAGAGAGCTCCAGCCATACATTCATACCGTCGGTTGGCGCGAATGGGGAAGGCAAATTATTGGTCAGCTAGGTTGGCAGCAGTGGTTTGGCGGCGAAAATGGTGTCTTTGGTATCGACGCGGTTTACCAATCGCTCGACCGACGGGTGGCGACGCG
>Ga0068871_100002569_pt1 | contig 12400 bp, 5 predicted proteins | sample KBSMisM72_FD_72750 | JGI IMG/M metagenome (GOLD analysis project Ga0068871, IMG submission 72750) | Miscanthus rhizosphere microbial communities from Kellogg Biological Station, Michigan, USA - KBS Miscanthus M7-2 | ecosystem: Host-associated > Plants > Roots > Rhizosphere > Soil ... | reverse complement strand
TACTCCGGATTCGGTATTGCAGGTAGCTTTCGTCCATCACTTCTTTCAAACCGATGGCGATGGCTTCCAGGTCCCTTCCCGCAAGTCCCCCGTAGGTGGGAAATCCTTCCGTGATTACAAGAAGATTCCGGCATTTCAGCGCAAGTTCTTCATCATGCATCGCCAGGAAACCTCCAATATTTGCGAATGCATCTTTTTTCGCACTCATTGTACACCCATCCGCGTATGAAAATAGTTCCCGCGCAATGGCCGACACCGGTTTGTCCTGATAACCTGCTTCACGCAATTTGATAAAATAAGAATTTTCCGCAAACCGGCAGGCGTCAATAAAAAGGGGGATCCTGTTTGCACGGCAAATATTTTTCACTTCCCTGATGTTTTGCATGCTGACCGGTTGACCACCGCCAGAATTATTGGTGACCGTGATGATGCATAAGGGAATATTTGAAGCTCCTTTTTCTTTTATAAATTTCTCGAGAGCCATCAGATCGATATTACCTTTGAAGGGAGCAGGAATTTCCGGATGTTTCCCTTCCTCACAAATCAGGTCAACACCTTCTGCACCGGAAAATTCAATATTGGCCCGGGTTGTATCGAACAAGGTATTACTCACAAAATATTTCCCTTTCCCTCCGAGTATGCTGAATAATATCTTTTCCGCTGCCCTTCCCTGATGTGTTGGAATAACCAACGGCATACCTGTAATTTCCTGTATGGTTGCTTCGAAACGAAAAAAACTGGGACTTCCGGCATAGGACTCATCCCCATGCATGATACCGGCCCATTGACTACTGCTCATGGCACTCGTGCCACTGTCGGTAAGCAGATCTATCAGCACATTGGTGGAATGTATAAGGAAGGGGTTATAGAAAGCTTTCTCTAAAATTACTTTTCGTTCTTCCGGTGTATTGAAATAAATAGGCTCAACAGATTTGATCCTGAATGGTTCGATAATTGTTTTCATTCAACAATGATTTTATTAAGACGGAAATTTTTAGAAAATAAGAGAGAAGAAAGGGTAATCCATCAGGATGGGCGGCCGATGATGTTTTTCCAGATTTGCATTTCGCAAAGATATTGGATATTTAGCTTCCCGGTCTCACGGGGATTTACCTGTATGTTTAATAAAGAAACCCATTAAGTTTCTTTATTTTTAGTATACACACTCCGGCAATCTTAATGACCAATAAAAATTCGATCGCTGCTTCCCGTTGGTACCGGCTGATACCGGTTATTTTTGTTACGTATAGCCTGGCCTATCTGGACCGGGCTAATTTCGGATTTGGTGCTGCAGGCGGAATGGCGGCAGATCTGCACATTTCCTCAAACATGTCTTCCCTGCTGGGATCGCTTTTTTTTCTTGGATATTTTTTTTTCCAGATCCCGGGAACGATTTACGCTTCCAATAAAAGTGCTAAGAAATTAATTTTCTGGTCGTTGATATTTTGGGGACTTGCCGCAATGGCCACGGGATCCATCAATAATGTAAAAATATTACTTGTCATCCGTTTTATGCTGGGTGTGTTTGAAAGCGCAGTATTCCCCTCAATGCTGGTCTTAATTAGCCGCTGGTTTACGCGGGAGGAAAGGTCAAGGGCTAATACGTTACTGATGTTTGGCAACCCGGTAACCATTCTTTGGATGTCTATTATATCCGGATATTTGGTTCATTCGCTCGGTTGGAGATGGATGTTTATCTGGGAAGGATTTCCTGCGATTGTATGGGCTTTCTTCTGGTGGAAATTGGTAAACGACAGGCCCGGAGAAGCTGACTGGTTAACGGATTTTGAAAAGAAATCACTGGAAGAAACACTGCTTAAGGAACAACAATCCATCAAACCGGTTAAAAATTACATCACGGCTTTTAAATCGAAACAGGTCATATTGCTTTGCGTTTTATATTTAATGTGGAGTTTCGGCGTCTATGGATTTGTAATCTGGCTACCTACTATTATTCATGCTGCGCCCGGCGTTGGGATTGTAAAAACGGGATGGCTTTCCGCGGTACCTTATCTGGTAGCGATTATCGCCATGATCATCGTATCTTATTTTTCAGACAGAGCGCTGAAAAGGAAAATTTTTATCTGGCCATGCTTCCTAATCGGCGCTCTTGCTTTCTATTGTTCTTATTTAGTTGGTATGGATAACTTCTGGCTAACATTCATACTTCTCATCATCGCCGGCATGACCATGTATGTTCCTTACGGACCATTCTTTGCCCATCTCACCGAAATATTACCAACAAATGTGGCGGGTGGGGCCATTGCGCTGATCAACAGCTTTGGTGCTTTGGGTGCCTTCGCCGGTTCTTATCTGGTTGGCTATCTAAATGGCTCTACCGGAGGATTCAGTTCCTCCTATATCTTTATGGCCGTTGCACTACTGCTTTCAGCTGCCCTGGGAATAATTGCTATAAAGGAACCAGGTCAAAATTCAATAAAAAGGACCGCACTTAACCTGAAAAATAGCTGAAAAATATCAGTCTATTTCGTAAGCATAATTCTGAGTTCCATAGAATATAAGTTGAGTATTCCTCCACCGGGCAATTCTCCTGAATAATTATCCTGGTTTGAATTATTGTAAATGATCGTGCAGGTTTCATTATCATAGTTGGTCTTTACAACACCATATAATGTACCACCAAATAAATGAACCTGATAATTCGGATAGATCTGATACAAAATGCCTTCACTCAGTATTTCCAATGAATACACTTCACTCACGGTTCCGCCGCCCTGTATGATTAACGAAGTGATATCGCTTTTAAATGTGCCATCTGGCTGCCTCTGCCAGATACTGTCTTTTACAAAAAGAGTAGTTAATGTCAGATGGCAGGTATCGCAGTGCGGCCTTTCTGTAGTCATTGTATCCTTCTTACAGGAAATTGTAGTGAGGCATAGGGTTATAAAAAGGATGTAAAATAGCGGTTTCATATTCGGTAGGTTTTAGGGTGAAAAATGGGTTGTTCATTTGATTCATCGTAATACCCGGATCGCTGGAAACAGTGTTGCACCTTTTTAACTAAACAGCAACAGCTCTTATTCAGTGTTATTCTTATTTCCGGTTGGCACCTCAGATATTTTTTTCCTCCCGGAAGAAAACCGACACTCACCGTTCGGAAAACGAAGGTCCGGGTGAGATTCCTGCATTCTATTTTTGTGGCCTTTAATAACACTTAAAACAGCTTTTCACCGGAGCAGGATCTCTCGCTGCGAAGCGCAATTTGAAACCCATGCACTCTCCCTCGGTCACGCGACAGATATTTCCAAAGCAACTATTAAGAATGGGCTCATATGCGAAATCCGTGAAAGGGAATGGACCCGGAAAGAAAATATAATCTCTCAAAAACAATTCTAAAATGGAACCAGCATTACAAAGAAGGGTTCAGCGATATGGCTGGGACAAAGCTTCCTCTTATTATGAGGCTTTCTGGCAGGATCAGTTGAGGCCGGCACAAAATCTGTTGCTGGACCTGGCTGCTTTACAGCGCGGGGAAGCCGTTCTCGATGTGGCTTGCGGAACAGGTCTGGTAAGTTTTCAGGCAATCAAAAAAATCGGCGATCAGGGGCGCCTGCTCGGTACGGATATTTCGGACAAGATGGTTGAAATAGCTTCTTCCATAGCACTATTGAAAAAGGAAAAACGTGCACAATTCGAGTGGATGGATGCGGAGGAACTTGAGCTGGAAAACAATTCATTTGATGTGGCGCTTTGTTCACTGGGTCTTATGTATATGCCCGATCCCCGGAAAGCCCTGGAAGAAATGAACCGGGTGCTGAAGCCGGGAGGTCGCGCAGTCGCAGCGGTTTGGGGACCCAGGGAAAAATGTGGCTGGTCAGAAATTTTTGACATTGTGGATCAGAAGGTCGCTTCCGAAGTTTGCCCCATGTTTTTTAATCTGGGAAGACCACATATGCTGGAACTCCATTTCAAAGCAGCCGGGTTCAAACATATCAGCATACAGCGAATTCGTACTGTCCTATACTATGAAGACGATCAGGAAGCACTGGGTGCCGCATTCATCGGGGGACCGGTTGCAATGGCCTATAATAAATTCAGTGATTCGGCAAAACAGGATGTTCATGCAGCTTATCTGCGTTCACTAAAACCGTACAAGAAAGGAGAAGGATATGAAGTGCCCGCTGTATTTGTGGTTGCCAGAGGGTATAATTTATGAACGGTTCGTAGAAATCAAATTTCTATTGCAATGACATGGCTGTTTCCATATAGACAACCTCTTTTTCAACGAAATACATATCTATGTCCCCGATACTCTTGGCAGATATTTTACCCCTGTAAAAACAGGTATATTTATCTTTAACCAGGTTGTATGTGGCCTCAGAAATATTCACCATGCCGGGATGTCCGCTGCTTTCGATTCTGCTGGCGATGTTCACCGTGCTTCCCCAGATATCGTAGGCATATTTTTTTCTCCCCACCACTCCTGCCACTACTGGGCCGACATGAATACCTATTCTGAGTTCCCAGGGAGGCAGATTTACTTCGCTACGTTTTTCATTCCATCTTTTCATCCAGTCCCTTATTTCAAGTGCGGCCTGGACAATGTTGACAGGATGAAAAGAATTTTCAGTAGGAATTCCACCGGCACACATATAAGAGTCCCCAATAGTCTTAATTTTTTCCAGCTTGTATTTTTCAATAATATCATCGAATGCTATAAAACACGCGTTCAGCTCGGAAACGACTTCCTGTGGTGACAAAGCATCTGCAATAAGGGTAAAACCTTTAAAATCCGTAAAGAGCACAGACACCTGTTCATAATATCGGGGGGTGGCACTACCGGACATCTGTAACTCAGTGGCCACTTTAGAAGGCAGGATGTTCAGCAAAAGTCCTTCAATTTCTGCTTTCTGCCTGTCCAGTACAATGTTCGTCTTCACTTTATCGCGGTAATTTCGGTATATAACAAATGCAATGAAGAAAATAAGAATCAACGCGGCAGAGATAAATGCTTTCTGAATTTTTTGGCTTCTCAGGTCGAGTTCCTGTATGGCCTTGTCCTTTGTCAGGAGATTGATTTGATTTTGGCGGCTCAGAATTTCGAAATTGGTTTGCAGGGTAGTCAGTTTGTCTGCCAAAACCTGATTATTTAACGTATCTGACAGGCTGCTGAAAAGTTTCTGATACTTGTAGGCATTCCTAAAATCGCCCATGTTTGAATAAGTTGCAGCAATTCCTGAATATGCATCATTCAGTTCTTTGTTTGCAGGAATAGCGAATGCTATGGATTCGGCCTCCTTATAGGAATTGAGTGCAGACTGATACTCTGCCTGTTTGAAATAAGTATCTCCCAGCGATTTCAGGGCCTGCGTCATGTCAAGTTTAGAGTCAAATTTTTTGGCCATCTGGTAACTTTGCAAAAAGTACTGCACTGCTTTTTTAACGTCCCCTTTTTGCGAATAAACCAGTCCGATATCTCTCAGCGGATAAGGAAGATCAACCGTATTTTCATAAGCTTTCAGTGATCTATAAAAATAGAATAGAGCAGAATCATACTTGTTAAAATCATAATAGATTTCCCCTACATTCACACAAACTCCTCCGATAATATTTTTATCACTGATTTCCTCGCTAAGCTCCAGGGCCTTCCAGAAATAGGTAAGCGCTTTTTCCCTGGTTGGCCTTTTTGTATTATAAACTGATCCTAAATTGGAATAAGCAGTTGCAATTCCGAGTTTGTCGCCAATTTTTTCTGAAACTTCCAGCGATTTAAAAAAATTTTCCAGGGCTTTATCATCGGCGCCTCTTAAGTAATAAACACTGCCGATATTATTCAGGATAATAGCCTGCCCCTCCATATCCTTTGCGGAATCATATACCCGCAAAGCCTGGCCGTAATAATCAAGGGTCGCAGGAAAATCACCAAGGATCCTATAAGCATATCCGACATTCTTAAGTGCAAGCGCCTCTCCCGGCAGGAATTTCAGCGCCTTCGCAAGCTGCAGGGCCCGCATTCCGTATTGCTTGCCTGTTTCAGGATTTGAATTCAGATAAAATTTTGACAGACGGAGCAACAGTTTCACCTTAGCCGTATCCTCTCGGGACTTTGACAGGATCGACAGTAGACTGTCCTCAGTATGATCCTGTGCAAGTCCTTTAAAAGAAAAAAATATCAGGCAAAGAAAAAATAAATGACTTTTCATTTTCATAACACCATGTTGCTAAATCATCCTGATCTTAATTTGTATTCCTGTTCTTTACATTTTCACAACCTTGTAGATTTTATATTCATTGTCCACCATCACCCATATAAAATACACGCCCGAACTCAAATGGCTCAGATCCACCTGGATGCTCCGATCAGAAACTACACTTGCTGTCGACAGATTTACTCTGCCGTAGGCATCTAAAATCCGGACATTTTTAGAGCTCAGGGACGCATCCTTTAATTGGATTGTAACAAAATCCTTCGTTGGGTTTGGATATACTGTTGCGGCCGGAGTAATAGATTGTTCCATCGTTTCTCCGCTCATGGAATTCAATACCCCGCCACCCCCGGTAATGCCGGTGCCTGTACTGCATTTGGAAGAACTGGAACTGGCCACTGCAGCGACAGATGATTTATGGTTTCCATTATACGTGGTTAAGGTCCAGGTCATTTTTGACCCGTCAAAATATATCCTGAACTGACCGCTGCCGGGCAGGAACACTGATGGTAACTGTCCGCTATAATGCCCGGTGGTATTTAATATATTGTCGGCACCAGGTGGAACATATACAACCGTCGTGTTCGGGTTATTATAAGTAAAGCGGGCTGCATATTTGAAACCGGAGGGGTCATTACTCAAAATTTCCACGCAATCCAGCTTGGGTACGACATTTTTGCCATTGTCGTTGTTCACATACAATGTTCCTGTCTGGTATACAATTGCGTAATTATTTGAAACGCTCAATTTCAAACCGTAAGGAGTAATCGTATATATTCCGGGTTGTTCCTTTATATAAACGGGACTGACGGTATAATTAGGCCCGGAAATAATCGTGCAGGTTTCTCCGGCCTTGAAGCCCGTGATGGTGGATGTAAAGACAGGAAGATCTTCATCATCTTCTATCCCTTTATCGTCGGCTTTTACATTCAGAACCGCAGTGGTAATGTTCAAAACTCCCGCAATTTTCTGTATCGTATAGTTTACTGCGTTCCCACCGGTTAGAACTATGGGGTAATTGCCAACGGGAGAAAGATTAACAGCCGTAGTGCTTGGTACCGGAGGTGTAATTTTAGACGGCCCGTCTCCATTCATGAATCCACTATATGATATCGTCAATACCGGATTGGGATCTCCATAAACTTTGGTTTTATTATCAGCCGTTGCAGTGAGACCTGCCTTAATGATCGTCATCGTACCATTACTATCCACAATCTTATAATTAACGGATGTTCCGCCGGTTAGCACTATCGGATATGTTCCGACATTCGAAGCCGCCGTTGCGTTCGTGGTTGCTACTGGGGGAATTATGGAAGAAGGACTATCCCCATTGATGAATCCTGAATATCTGATCGAAAAAACAGGGTTGACAGTTCCATAAATTCTTGTCGTATCCCGCGCATATGCTTTCAGTATGGCTTTTCCAACTACCAGATTACCACTTACATAATTCAAAATATAATTGGAAGGAGTGGTTAACACAGCTCCGCCTGGAACTATTTTATATTTTCCGGCTGCGGTCACATTGGTAACCGGCTTGCCCGCTGTATCGGTGAAGGAATGATTTGCAAGAGAGGTAAAGACATTACCTGACGAATCATTATACTGGAATCCGCCTATTGAATCTTTGAATGCCGGACTAACACCATAAAGTGTGGTGGTATCCCGTGTTTTAATGGTAATGGTCGCGGGTTTGATTGTCATATGACCCAGTCCATAAGTGATAGTAAAATTGTCGGACAGCATGGCTGCCGGAACGATTGTATTAACACCTGCATTCAGCCCGGTTACCAGACTGATTGCCTTGAGAGGCGACAATACTGTATTGGGCAATGCATCTGCCGAGTCGAGGATCACCCCGAGTTTACTGTTACTGGTGTCCGTGACATTTGTGCCGTTCAAAACAGTCAAGCCCCGTTCAATAATCTTATTATTGACTTGCGCCGTTCCATTCAAAATAGATAAACCGCTTAACATGGCTGTTCCGCTGATGAGGCTGGCACTTGATGGATTTGCTTCGAAATTGATAATCGTTTGCGCCGGCACGCTGACGACCCAGGTAGTGTCCTGAATGACCAGGCCCCTTTCAATGATTTTATTACTCAGTAGAGGATTTCCCCTTTCAATGATTTTATTCCGTTCAATAATCTTATTGCTTGCCATTACACTGAGTTGAATGAGATCCGCATCGGTTAGTGTTTCTCCCCTTTCAATGATCTTATTATTTACAAGCGCGATAACCGTATCCACGCGATTGACCTGATGTATTATCCGAATGGAATCCAGAAAAGCAGGTTTTTCGGAAGGGGCTATATTTGAATCCGGGTAAGAATAGTTAAAGGCAAAATTAGCGATGCGATCGCCATATACCAGAGTAGTATCCTTTGGTGTTATCAGGAGTGGCATCCTGTCTACAGATAAAAGTCCGTCATTGATAACATAATTGTAAGTTTCTATTAATCCAATGTCGGTAGTATTGCCAGGATTCAACGGCCTGTGAATGGTGGGCCTGATAAAATAGACTCCAACATTAGCCGTCGATGTTGCGGGTGTGTTATAGTCCAGACTGTCCAACCTTAATTGGGCGAGTGTTATACCTGTATTTTGAACAGGTACATTATCAATGAGGACGGTAGCCGTGAAACGCGGTAGTTTTTCGCCGTAACGCTTGGTCTTATTATCGGCTTTAACGGTTATTGTCTTTTTAACCGGAGAAAAGAAGAACAAGGTATCTGAATAACCCCCATCATTACCATTGGGTGAAATCGATCTGGTGAATACCTGTATGGCGGGATTGCCCGTAAATGCAGGTATGGTTGCCGAAGCTTCTGTTGAACTGATCAGTGTTGTTGGAACGGGCTGGCCACGGAATGTTACAACAGAATTTGAATTCAGGAAATTCCCCTGAACTGTGACTTGTGTGGATTGAGTTCCGGGTCGAATGGAAGTATCCTGCAAAATTAGTTTAGTAATGAGGGGAACCGGCAAGGCAAATGTTTTCATCGCGGAATCCGCCTGGATCAAACCATATCCCGTGAGATTATTATATCCGGGAGACCCATTTTGAAACGCTGTGTTCTGTAATAATGCCTTCATTTGTGCCGGACTGAGTTTCTGATTGGCATATTTCAATTTCCCTTCCAATAACAAAGCTGCAACTCCGGCAGCCTGTGGCGCCGCGCAGGATGTACCAAAAAAACTTGGAAAGGGAGATCCGGTTATATTGATAGAACCAAAATTCACTGTTGTACTTACACCGTCAGGAGCCACAAAATCGGGTTTATTTCTGATTACTCCATTTACGGGTGTACCGCCATAGGATGAAAAACTTTCCATCTGAAATGGACTCACTCCATATGCCGGTGTTTTTGTATACCGGGCAGCCCCGACCGACATCACTCCGTCGGCATTGGAATGTCCTACAATAGTTGAAGACCCCGCATTAAAATTATTAATTGTCAGGTTTCCACGAAACACCACATACTTGAAGGGGATATTACCCGTGCCGGCGGCACGGACTATCATAATATGTGTGGTTGAATTCGCCGTCACTGTAAATGGCATTACTTCCAGGGGATCTCCTCCGATATTATTTCTATTGAAACCAAATAAAGTATGACCAGCTGTATCCGTTAAATATATATCGAGATCATTGACGGTCCCGGTGGTTGTCTGGCCAAGAGAATAAATGGAATCCTGCCATTGCAGAACAATAGTATAAGTACCGGGGGTAAGTGAAACATTTTGGTAGATACTTCCGCCAAAATTGTGGGCTGTACCTATTATGCCTGCAGGTGCAGGACCGGGATTGAAAACACTTCCGTACGAAGATGCTCCGTTATTACCTGCTGCAGAAAAATATGAAACCCCTTTGCTGTTCACAAAATTCGCTGCCTGGGCAACCACGCCGTCCTGGAAAAATGGTTCGGTTATATATATCACATCATCTACGATCACATTGCAGGAATCCTGTTGAAGTTGCAGGATACCTTGTGCAAAATCTCCGGCACTGATGAATCCGGTTCTGAAATCGAGCAATGCTCTGGGTGCAATTCCATGAACAACCTGAAGCATGGCACGTCCTTCATCAGAAGCCTTCCCATATGGATATTCGCCTAATACCTTTACAGGAACCGTATTGCTATCAGGATTATTAAGCGCTCCCGGGAGGATACCATTTGCCATATCAGCTTGCGCAGCAGTTCCTGTTAGTGTATTATAACTATTAGAAATTACGCCTACTTTAATACCCTTCCCCCCGATATTATATCCCTGACGGACATTATTTGTACGCATCACTGTATCGCCCTGTATAGGAAGTATGCTGGCATTACTCAGCGGTGGGAACATTGGTCTGCAATAATCAATAAGGTTTGGTAAGCTGTCCAGTTTCCTGAGATTGGCAATCGGATATGTGCCTGTAATGATCAGGGTATTCGGGCCGTTATTGATCAGATTGGAAATCCCGTAAGCCGGTGTCTGTAATAAATTCAGCAGATTCTGGTATTGCCCGATCCTGGCGATCACTTCAATCTGAACTGTAGACTGGTTAATAATAAAAATGGCTTTTGCAGAGTCTGTTACCGTGCCAAAATTCTCATATAGAGAACTTAGCTCAGATCCTATAAGACTAAAGGATTTGCCCCCGGCAGGTGGAGGATAGTATGGTAAGATGCAGGAGATAAAACTAACCTTCGCAGTGTCTGTAGCCTGACATCCTCCGTTTGGATCGGTAACTGTGAATACATAGGTACCTGCTGTCGAAACAATCGGTGCGGCTGTATTACCACCACTAACAATGGTACCTCCATTAAATGCTGACCAGCTGTATTGTGCCCCGGTTGTTGAAGACGAACCATTCAATTGTACAGTTGGAATTGAACAACTCAATTGTTTATCTGTCCCCGCATTTGCATTGGGCGTGCTGCATAAAATATAGGGTGCATACCGGATGGCAACATTGGACTGAATATTAACCTGTGTTGCACTATACAGAGCTCCGGTAAGGGTACTTGATCCGGAACCGGAACCGACATTAATACCTCCATAGGGAGCCCAAACTGTTCCAATCCACTTGGAAGTTGAATTTCCAGATGAACCGTTAGCTATATTCCAGGAATAAGGTCCGGTTGGACAGGTCGATCCCGTTCCATGAGTTTCCGAATATATCCGGGAAGCTCCGCCCCCGTTTAGAGTGTCAACATCTGACTTGTTCAAATCCACATCACCGTAAACGTAAATCTTGAAATCGCCCGTTTTATTTTTGAAATCAAATACAAAAGTATTTGTAGACCCGGAATTCTTTATCGAGTTGAATACATAAACACCCGGACCGGAAAAAGTTATGGTTTGATTTCCGGAAAGAATTATATTATTATAAGCACCCGGTGTTATGGTTGTTGTTGAATTAATACTCTGGGTGCCGGCGTCAGGAAATTTTGTAATTCCAGGTAATTGCGGAAGTCCTGGCAGGCTTGGGGTTCCTGTTATGTTACCCAGACCAGGGTTAGGCCCTGAATATGTGGTCCCGGCAGGATGAGTAACTTTGCCAGTAACTGTTCCGCCACTGACTACAATATTTCCCTGAACATCAATGTTCCCATTCAATTGTGCACTACTACCCACATTCAATATGGTTCCGGCTGAAACCGGATTATTGGCAGCGGTTATTCTACCTCCTATCGTATTTCCGTTGGCAAGGTTAACAATTCCGCCACTAAATATATTGCTTGTCAGAGAGACTTTGCCCGTAGTCTGTACCAGTTTATAACTACCCACTGAGCCACCGGTAATCGTGGAAGATGTACCGATATTAACGGCGCAGGCGGGACAGTTTCCGCTGCCTCCAAATAAAACAAAATCTGATATTTTTGTTTGCTGCGCTTTAAGCAGCCATGGAAATAATCCAAAAATTAAAAGAGAAAGAGTCCGTAAAAAATTACGTACAGCAAAGCCAGTCTGGTTCATATACTATTAAGGTTAGGGGCAGAAAACTATGTCAGGGTCGGACTAATTTTTATACAGCTGGCATTATCGTTACAGTATCCTCTTTTATGACAAGTCAACTATTCCTGTCTTTATTTAGAGGATTCTAAGTGGGTAAAACAGAACAACCGGGATAAATTTTACTGGGAAGCGGATCAGGAATATTTGCTAAAAACCTAGATCACATTGTCAGACCTTCTGGAGGATTAGCAATCAATCCTCATTTTCTCTAAAACTATGAATTATAA
>Ga0068871_100002565_pt1 | contig 12407 bp, 11 predicted proteins | sample KBSMisM72_FD_72750 | JGI IMG/M metagenome (GOLD analysis project Ga0068871, IMG submission 72750) | Miscanthus rhizosphere microbial communities from Kellogg Biological Station, Michigan, USA - KBS Miscanthus M7-2 | ecosystem: Host-associated > Plants > Roots > Rhizosphere > Soil ... | reverse complement strand
GACGCCCAGGCCACCGACCTGGAAGAGGCGGTGCGCACGCTCGAGGATGCGATCCGCAAGATCGACCGCGAGACGCGCGAGCTGCTGCGCGAGACTTTCGACACCGTGAACGGGCATTTCGGCTCGCTGTTCCCGACGCTCTTCGGCGGCGGGGAGGCGAAGCTGATCATGACGGGCGAGGAGATCCTGGACGCGGGCGTGCAGGTCATGGCGCAGCCGCCGGGAAAGCGCAACGCGAGCATCCACCTGCTGTCCGGCGGCGAAAAGGCGCTCACCGCGATCTCGCTCGTCTTCGCCATGTTCCAGCTCAACCCGGCGCCGTTCTGCCTGCTGGACGAGGTCGATGCGCCGCTCGACGACTCCAACACCTCGCGCTTCTGCGAGCTGGTGAAGCGCATGTCGGCGCAGACGCAATTCCTGTTCATCAGCCACAACAAGATCACGATGGAGATGGCCGAGCAGCTGGTCGGGGTGACGATGCCGGAGTCCGGCGTGTCGCGCGTGGTCGCGGTGGACATCGACGAAGCGCTGCGCATCCGGGAGGAGCTGGCGGCCTGATCCCAGGCCGGCCTCTCGGCCCCGGGCTGCCATGACCGACCTCCAGCTCGGCCTTCTCGTCGTCGGCGTAGCCGCCGTGGCGGCCGTACTGGTCTATAACCGGGTGCAGGAAGGCAAGGTTCGCCGCGAGGCGCAGCGCGCTTTCGCTTCGGGCCATGCCGACACGCTCCTCGGCGACAAGCCGCCGCAATCACCAGCGCAGGCAGCCCCGGCGTGGAAACCCGCGCGCCAGGCCGAGGGCCGCCCCGGCGACATGCCGGACCCGCGTCTGGACTACGTCATCGACCTGGAAGTCGGGCGCGGTACGCTCTCGGCCACCGTGCTCGAGAACTGGAAGCCGATCGAGCTGCGCTTCCTCAGGCGAGCGCTGCTCGCCGGCGGCGACGGCGAGGGCTGGCGGCGCGTGGTCGCCGGCGACGTACGCAGCCTGACCGCGCTGCGCGCGGCCTTGCAGCTCGTCAGCCGCAGCGGCGTCATCGCCGAGGCCGAGCTGCTCGAGTTCCGCTCGGCGGTCGAGACACTGGCCGCCGCCCTCGGCGCGCGCATCGCCTCCCCCGAAATGCGGCCGGCACTCGAGGCCGCGACCGAGCTCGACGGGCTTTGCGCCGAAGCCGACATCCAGGTCGCGCTCCACGTCGTCGGCGGGCAACCGCAGGTCGCCGAGTCGTCTGGCGAGCCCTACCAGGTAGAGCCGCGCTCCGACGGCGTGAGCCTGATCCTCGACGTGCCGCGCACCGCGGAACCCTCGCGCGCCTTCGAGGCGATGGCACGCGCCGCCCGGCAGCTGGCCGCGGCGGGAGGCGGGCGGGTCGTGGACGACAACGGCGCCGCGCTCGACGAGCGCGCCCTGCGCGCGATCGAGACGGAGCTCGGCGCCGTCGCGGCACGCCTTGCGCAGGCCGGAATCGAGCCCGGGAGCGGGTTGGCGCTGCGCCTGTTCTCATGAGCGTTCCGAAGGCGGCAGCCGCCCGCGCGGCGGAGCTGCGCAGCGAGCTCGAGCGGCACAACCGGCTGTACTACGTCGAGGACAATCCCGCAATCAGCGACGCGGAGTACGACCGGCTGTTTCGCGAGCTGAGCGGGCTCGAGGAGCGCCACCCCGAGTTGCGCACCCCGGACTCGCCCACGCAGCGCGTGGGCGGCGCGCCGCTCGCCGAGCTCGAGCCGGTGCGCCACGAGCTGCCGATGCTCTCGATCCGCACCGAGACCGACACGAGCGACGCCGGCGCGGCCAACTTCGACGCGCGCCTGCTGCGCGAGCTCGGCGCGGGCGCGGCGCCGATCGAATACGCGGTCGAGCTGAAATTCGACGGCGTGGCGGTCAGCCTGCTTTACGAGGCGGGCGTTCTGGCGCGCGCCGCCACGCGCGGCGACGGCGAGGTGGGCGAGAACGTGACGCAGAACGTGCGCACCATCAAATCCATCCCGCTTCGGCTGCACGGCAAGGCGCCGGCGCGCCTGGAGGTGCGCGGCGAGATCCTGATGAACCGCAAGGACTTCGAGCGCCTGAACGAAAGACAGCAGGCGGCGGGCGCCAAGCTGTTCGTCAACCCCCGCAATTCCGCGGCCGGCGCCATTCGCCAGCTCGATCCCAAGCTCACGGCGCAGCGCCCGTTGCGCTTCTTCGCGTACGGCACCGGCGTAAGCGAAGGTTGGAAGCAGCCGCCCACGCAAAGCGGCGTGCTCGATGCGCTGGCTGCCTTCGGCTTGCCGGTGAACGACGAGCGCGGCGTAGCGCACGGACCCGAAGGCCTGATCGCTTACCACAAGCGGATCGGCGAATTGCGCGAGCGGCTGGCTTTCGACATCGACGGCGTCGTCTACAAGGTAAACAGCATCGAGCTGCAGCGCCGCCTGGGTTTCGTGGCGCGCGAGCCGCGCTGGGCGGTCGCGCACAAGTATCCCGCGCAGGAGGAGATCACCGGGGTCACCGGCATCGACGTGCAAGTCGGCCGCACGGGCACGCTGACGCCGGTGGCGCGCCTGGATCCCGTCTTCGTAGGCGGCGTCACCGTCACCAACGCCACCCTTCACAACGAAGACGAGCTGCGGCGCAAGGACGTATGGATCGGCGACCGGGTGATCGTGCGTCGCGCGGGCGACGTGATTCCGGAGGTCGTCGGGGTGCGCGAGAAGGGCCCGCGGCGCGCAGAGGACCGCTTCGAGATGCCCGCGCACTGCCCGGTGTGCGGCTCCCCGGTCGTGCGCTTGCCGGGAGAAGCGGCCACGCGCTGCACCGGCGGGCTTTACTGCAAGGCGCAGCGCAAGGGAACGCTGCTGCATTTCGCCGGCCGGCGGGCCATGGACATCGAGGGGCTGGGCGACAAGATCGTCGAGCAGCTGGTGGAGCTCGACCTGGTCAAGAGCCCGGCCGACCTTTACGAGCTGGACGAGGCGACGCTGGCCGGCCTGGAGCGGATGGGCGAAAAGTCGGCTCGCAATCTCGTCGCCAGCATCGAGAAGTCGCGCAGCACCGAGCTCGCGCGCTTCGTCTACGCGCTCGGCATCCCGGGCGTGGGCGAGGAAGTCGCCAAGATCCTCGCCCGCCATTTCGCCAGCCTCGACGGCCTGCTCGGCGCCGACTGGGCTAGCCTTTCCACCGAAAAAGAAACAATAAGGAAAGAAAATACCCGGCGGAAGAAGAAGGCGGAGCCGCCGCTGCCGGTGCCGCTGGAGGGCATCGGCCCGGAGCTTATGGAAAGCATCGAAAAATTCATGCGCGAGCCGCACAATCGCGAGATCATCGGCCGGCTGACCGGGCGCATCTCGCTGCGCAAGGCGGCGGGTCCCGGGCCGGCGGCGCAGGCGAAGACCTTCGTGCTCACCGGCAGCCTCGCCGGCATGAGCCGGGACCAAGCGCAGGCGGCATTGGAGGCGAAAGGACACAAAGTGACCGGCTCGGTGTCGAAGAAGACCGATTACGTGGTGGCCGGCGAAGACGCCGGCAGCAAGCTGGCGAAAGCGCGCGAGCTCGGCGTCGCGGTGCTGGACGAGCAACAATTCCTCGACCTCCTGAAGGCGCTCTGAACGATGCCCGCCAGAAAGCTGAGAAAAGCCGTATTCCCCGTCGCCGGCCTGGGCAGCCGCTTCCTGCCGGTGACCAAGGCGAGCCCGAAGGAGATGCTGCCGGTGGTCGACAAGCCGCTGATCCAGTTCGCGGTCGAGGAGGCGGCGGCCGCCGGCATCACCGAGATGATCTTCGTCACCGGCCGCAACAAGCGCGCCATCGAGGACCATTTCGACAAGGCCTACGAGCTCGAAACCGAGCTCGAGCGCAAGAACAAGACCGTCCTGCTCGACATGGTGCGCTCGGTGCTGCCCGAGGGCGTGCGCTGCATCTACATCCGCCAGGCCGAGCCGCTCGGGCTCGGCCATGCCGTGCTCTGCGCCCAGCCGGTCGTGGGCGACGACCCGTTCGCCGTGATCCTCGCCGACGACCTGATGGATTCGCAGCCTCCGGCGATCGCGCGGATGGCCCAGGTGTTCGCGCGCGAGGGCGCGTCGCTCCTCGGCGTGGAAGAAGTGCCGCGCGACCAGACGCAGAGCTACGGCATCGTCACGATCGACAAGATGCAGGACGACATCGCGCGCATCCACAGCATCGTGGAGAAGCCCAAGCCGGCCGCGGCGCCTTCCAACCTGGCGGTGATCGGGCGCTACGTGCTGACGCCGCGCATCTTCGAGCTGCTCGCCGCGGTGACGCCCGGCGCGGGCGGCGAGATCCAGCTCACCGACGCCATCTCCGCGCTGCTCGGACACGAGCAGGTTTTCGCCGTGCGGCTTCCCGGGCGGCGCTTCGATTGCGGCTCGAAGCTCGGCTACCTGCAGGCGATGGTGGAGTTCGGCCTGCGCCATCCCGAAACCGGCGAGGCCTTCGCGCGCTACCTGAAGTCACGCTAGACTCGGGCCCATGCCCGATGTGCAGAAGGCCTGGGCCTTCCTCGAGAACTCGGAACCGGTGGCGAGCGCGAAGGAGGTCGAGGCGGCGGTGCAGCGCGTCGCTTCCGAAATCGATCAGCGCCTGCGCGGCGCCTATCCGCTGGTGCTGGCGGTAATGGGCGGCGCGGTGGTGTTCGCCGGCCAGATCCTGCCGCGCCTTCGCTTCCCGCTCGACTTCGACTACATCCACGCTTCGCGCTACGGTGCCGCGACGCGCGGCGCCCAGATCGAGTGGCGCGTCACGCCGCCGGCGGAGGTGAAGGGGCGCGACGTGCTGGTGCTCGACGACATCCTGGACGGCGGCGAGACGATGGCCGCCATCCGGCGCCGCCTGCTCGAGCTCGGCGCGAGCTCCTTCCATTGCGCCGTCCTCGTGGAGAAGCGCCTGAAGGTCGCAAAGCCGATCAAGGCGGATTTCGTCGGGCTGGAAATCGCCGATCGCTTCGTCTTCGGCTGCGGAATGGACGCCAAGGGGTTCTGGCGCAACCTGCCCGAGATCCGCGCCATGAAGGAAGCCTGATGCTCGCCATCATCGGCGGTAGCGGGCTCTCCCAGCTCGGCACGCTCGAGGTAACCCAGCGCAAGGTAGCGCGCACGCCGTACGGCGAGCCCTCCGGCGCGCTCACCTTCGGCCGCATCGCGAAATGCGATGTCGTGTTCCTCGCGCGCCATGGGTATGGCCACACCATCGCGCCGCACGAGGTGAACTACCGGGCGAATCTCTGGGCGCTGAAGGACGCGGGGACGAAGGAAGTCGTGTCGGTGGCGTCGGTCGGCGGCATCCGCAACGACACCTGGCCCGGCACGCTGCTTCTGCCGCACCAGGTCATCGACTACACCTGGGGACGCGCGTCGACCTTCTTCGAAGGGGCCGGCGTGCCCGTCAGCCACATCGACTTCACGGAGCCCTATTCGCGTCCCCTGCGCGAGCGATTGCTCAGGGCCGCCGACCGCTGCGGCGAAAAGCTCGCCGACGGCGCTGTCTATGCGGCGACGCAAGGGCCGCGCCTCGAGAGCGCGGCCGAGATCAACCGCCTGGAGCGCGATGGCGCCGACCTCGTCGGCATGACCGGCATGCCGGAAGCCGCGCTCGCGCGGGAGCTCGGCCTGGAATACGCCGCCATCGCGGTCGTCGCCAACTACGCGGCCGGCCGCGGCGACAGCGCCCACGCCATCCCGCTCGACAAGATCGGCGCCATCCTCGAGGAAGCGATGGGCCGCGTGCGGCGCATCATCGGAGCGCTCTGCGAGGAATGATCCGCCCGGTCCTGCGCATGGGAGATCCGCGTCTCTGGGAAAAGTCGCTCCCGGTGACGGACTTCAAGTCCGCCTTCCTGAAGGAGCTGCTGGCCGACATGCGCGACACGATGGCGCACCTGAACGGCGCCGGCCTCGCCGCGCCGCAGATCGGCGTCGGACTGCGCGTGGTGATTTTCGGCGTCCAGTCCAATCCCCGCTATCCGGACGTCGAGGAAGTGCCGGACACGGTGCTCATCAACCCGGAGCTCACGCCGCTGACCGACGCTATGGAGGAGGGCTGGGAGGGCTGCCTGTCGGTTCCCGGCATGCGCGGGGTCGTGCCCCGCGTCCTTCGCCTGCGCTACAGCGGGTTCGATGAGAACGGAGTGAAGTTCACGCGCGAAGTGGAAGGCTTCCACGCCCGCGTGGTGCAGCACGAGTGCGACCATCTCGACGGCATCCTGTATCCGATGCGCATCCGCGATTTCACGCGCTTCGGCTTCATCGAGGAGCTCTTCCCGGGCGAGGACCTGCCCGCCGAGGACTAGTGAAGACCGTCTTCGACAAGAAGGGCGAGAAAGTCCGCCTCGACGACCTCTCGTGCGAACCGCCCCGGGGCATCACCAAAGAGAAAGCGCAGCAGCGCCTGGAGGCGCTCGGCGAGGAGATGTTCAGCCTGCAGGACGCCCTGTGGGGCTCGAAGGTAAACAGCGTCCTGGTCGTGCTGCAGGGACGCGACAGCGCCGGCAAGGACGGCGCGATCAAGCATGTCGCCGGCTACCTCAATCCGCGCGGCGTCAACGTCGTTTCATTCGCCGCGCCGACGCTCGAAGAGCGGCAGCACGATTTCCTGTGGCGCGTGCACAAGCATGCGCCGCGCCTCGGCGAATTCGCCATCTTCAATCGCTCGCACTATGAAGACGTGCTGGTCGTGCGGGTACGGAGCCTCGCTCCGCGGCGCGTCTGGAAGGAGCGCTACGGCCACATCGCCGATTTCGAGGAGCTGCTCGCCGAGCACGGCGCCATCGTCCTCAAGTTCTTCCTGCACATCTCGAAGAAGGAGCAGAAGGAGCGCCTGCTCGAACGGGAGAAATCCCCGCAGACGGCGTGGAAGCTCAACCCGAACGATTGGGTCGAGCGCGATTACTGGGACGACTATACCGAGGCCTACGAGGATGCGATTTCAAAGACGGCTGCGCCGCACGCGCCGTGGATCGTCGTCCCCGCGAACGCCAAGTGGTATCGCAACCTCGTCGTGGCCGAAGCGGTAGTGGACGCCCTGCGCAAGCACCGCAAGGGCTGGAGGAAGACGCTCGACCGCATGGGGCGCGAAGGGCGCGCCGGCCTCGCCGCTTACCGGGCCGAACGCGCGGCGAAGAAGCGCGCCTAGATCTGCAGCTCTTTCGCCAGCTCCTGCTCCAGCTGCAGCACGCTCTTGGAGTTGCCGAGCGCCTCGCCGGAGATCAGGAATACGTCCTCCGCGCGATCGCCTAGCGTATTGATGCGCGCGGTCTGCAGGTTGATCTTGTGGCGGGCGAGGGTGCGCGCGACGCCGTAAAGCAGCCCGGGACGGTCCGCCGCCACCAGCGTCAGGATCTGATAGGAGCCGCGCTCATCGGGACGGATGTCGACCACCGGCGAGATGGGGAAGTGGCGCACGCGGCGCGACAGGCGCCCGCTGCGCGGCGGATCGAGGGGCGCCTGGGAGTCGACTTCGCCCGCAAGCTCGGTCTCGATGCGCTCGATCATGTCGCGGTAGTGCGCGTCCGATCCCTGTCCGAGGACCAGGAAGGTGTCGAGCGCATACCCGTGGCGCGTGGTGTGGATCTTTGCCTCGACGATGTTGAAGCCCGCGCGCTCGAAGTAGCCGCAGATGCGGGCGAACAGCGCCTCGCGGTCGCGCGTGTAGATCATCACCTGCAGTCCCTCGCCGAACGGCGCGAGGCGCGCCTTGACGACGGGTTTGTCGGCGTCGACGCGGTAATGCAGGTTGCGCGTCTGCCACGCGATTTCCTGCGGGTCGTGCCGCAGGAAATACGCGGTATCGAGCTGCTCCCACAGGCGCTCCTTCACCTGGTCCGAGAGGTCGTAGAGCCGCAGGAGGCGGGCGGCTTCGGCCTGCTTCTCCGCCAGCGCGGCGTCGCGCCCTTGCGATTGCCCGCTGAGGACGCGGCGCGTGGCGCGGAACAGATCTTCCAGCAGCTTCGCTTTCCACGCGTTCCATACCTTGGGGCTCGTGCCGCGTACGTCGGCGACGGTAAGCAGGTAGAGCGCGACCAGCCTGCGCTCGGTGCCCACGCGCCCGGCAAAGGCGCGCACCACCTCCGGATCATGCACGTCCTGCTTCTGCGCGACTGCCGACATCGACAGGTGATGCTCGACCAGGAAGGCGACGAGATCGGTGTCCTCGGCGGAAAGGCCGTGGCGCTTCGCGAAGCTGCGGACGTCGGCCGCGCCGAGCTCCGAGTGGTCGCCGCCGCGTCCCTTGGCGATGTCGTGGTAGAGCGCGGCGACGTAGAGCAGCCAGCGGCGCTCGAACCCGCTGACCAGCTCGCTGCACAACGGAAACTCGTGCGCGAACTCCGGCATGCTGAACCGGCGCACGTTGCGCAGCACCATCAGGATGTGCTGGTCGACCGTATAGACGTGGAACAGGTCGTGCTGCATCTGGCCGACGATCGAGCCGAATTCGGGCAGGTAGCGGCCGAGGATGCCGTACTGGTTCATGCGGCGGAACTCGTGCACGATGCCGCGCGGCTGCTGCAGGATATGCAGGAACAGGAGCTGCGCCGTCGGGTCGCGGCGAAAGCGCGCGTCGATCCGGCGGCGGGCGCGCCACAAAGCGCGCAAGGTGCGAGCGCTCATGTTGCGCAGCTCGGGATGCTGCATCATCAGCAGGAAGCTCTCGAGGATCGCGGTCGGCACGCGCTCGAAGAGGTCCTCATCCATCGCCTCGAGCAGCTCCCCGCGCATGCGGAAGCGCTCGTTGATCGGGCGGATCGCCAGGTCGCGGCGCGGCATCAGGCGCGCCTGCAGGTTCTGCAGCAGGATCGCGTTGAGCTGCGTCACCGTCTTCGCCGCGCGGTAGTAGCGCTGCATCATCGCCTCGCTCGCGCGCAGGTCGGGCGTGTCGGCATAGCCGAACTGCGCCGCAAGCGCGCCCTGGAAGTCGAAGACGATGCGGTCTTCCCGCCGACCCGCGAGGTAGTGCAGGCGAATGCGCATGTCCTGGAACGCCGCTTCGGTGCGCGCCAGCTGCCGCGCCTCGTGGTTCTCGAGCAGGCCGTGGGCGACAAGGTCCCGCCAGTTGCGCCCCATCCCGCTCGCACGCGCGATCCACTGGATGGTCTGCAAGTCGCGCAGCCCGCCGGGCGCCTCCTTCAGGTTGGGCTCGAGCGAGTAGGGCGAGTCGTGATGCTTGGCGTGGCGCTGGTCCTGCTCGAGCTTCTTCGCCTTGAAGAAAGCCACGGGGTCGAGCTGCTCGTCGAGCCCGGCCTGCAGCCCGCGGAACAGGCGCCGGCTGCCGATGAGAAAGCGCGCCTCGAGCAACGTGGTCTGGATGGTGATGTCGGCCTGCGCCGTGTCGAGGCAGCCCTGGACCGTGCGCACGCTGTGTCCGATCTCCAGGCCGATGTCCCAGAAGGTGCCGATCAGGCGCTCGACGCCCTCGCGCTCGGCCGCATCGGGCTCCGCGGGCAGGAGCACCAGCAGATCGATATCGGAGTACGGATAAAGCTCGCCGCGTCCGTACCCGCCGGTCGCCACGAGCGCCGCCGAGCGCACCGGCTCGATCTGCGTCCAGACGGCCTTGACGATGCGATCGATCAGGTGCGAATGACGTTGCAGCAGCTGGCGAGGCTCGGGCTTCTGCAGGTACTCCCGGCGCAGCGCATCCCGTCCGGCCGCAACCTGCTCGCGCAGGGCGTCCGCCGGACGCAGCACCGCGCTCATCGGCTGGCGGAGAGCTGGCCGGGGGCGGGCACGGCCCCGGCCGAAGTAGTGAGAACCTCGAAGCCGTTGTCGGTCACGGCGACCGTGTGCTCCCACTGCGCCGACAGGCTGTGGTCCTTGGTAACGATGGTCCAGCCATCCGCGAGCTCGCGGATTCCCGGCTTGCCGGCGTTGATCATGGGCTCGACGGTGAAGGTCATGCCGGCTTCGAGCACCAGGCCGGTCGCCGGCTTGCCGTAGTGCAGGACCTGGGGCTCCTCGTGAAATTTGCGGCCGATGCCATGGCCGCAGAACTCGCGCACCACGGAAAAGCCGTTCTTCTCGGCATGGCTCTGGATGGCGGCGCCCACGTCGCCCAGCCGGGCGCCGGGCCGCACCTCGCGGATGCCCAGCCACATGCATTCGTGCGTGACCTCGACCAGCCGCCGCGCCTGGATATTGGGCTCGCCGACGTAGTACATGCGGCTGCAGTCGCCGTGGTAGCCGTCCTTGATGACCGTGACGTCGATATTGAGGATGTCGCCGGCCTTCAGCACGCGCTCGCCCGGCACCCCATGGCAAACCTGGTGGTTTACCGAGGTGCAGATCGACTTCGGGAAGGGCTTGTAGCCGGGCGGGGCGTAGTTGAGCGGCGCCGGCACCGTCCGCTGCACGCCGACCATGTATTCATGGCACAAATCGTTCAGTTTTCCGGTGCTGACCCCCGCGCGCACGTGCGGAGTGATGAAATCGAGGACCTCGGAAGCGAGCCTGCCGGCGATGCGCATGCGCTCGATCTCTTCCGGGCTCTTCAGGACTACGGCCATTGGTCTGATTATGCTAGAATTTCGGGCTGACTTGGCCAGGTTTCAAGCCTGAATTATCAAGTCAAATTTCCCGCGGCCCGCCTAGGGTGACCTGAAAAGGTCCAGGCGCTGCGGCAGACCCAACCCTAACTGGAGAAGCGAAGTGTCCGCAACGATGCGTCAAATGCTGGAAGCCGGGGTCCATTTCGGACACCAGACCCGGTACTGGAACCCGAAGATGGCGCCGTACATCTTCGGCCACCGCAACAAGATCCACATCATCAACCTCGAGCGCACGCTGGAGATGTACCAGGCGGCGCTCAAGTTCGCGCGCCAGCTCGCCGCGAACCGCGGCAGCCTGCTTTTCGTGGGCACCAAGCGCCAGGCTCGCGAGATCCTGCGCGAGGAAGCCGAGCGCTGCCAGATGCCGTTCGTCGACCACCGCTGGCTGGGCGGCATGCTGACGAACTTCAAGACCGTAAAGCAGTCCATCAAGCGCCTGAAGGAAATGGAAACCATGGCGCAGGACGGCACCTTCGACAAGATCGCCAAGAAAGAGGCCCTCGGCCTGCAGCGCGAGCTGCAGAAGCTGCAGCGCTCCCTCGGCGGCATCAAGGAGCTCGGCGCCCCGCCCGATGCCCTGTTCGTCATCGACGTCGGTTACCAGAAGGGCGCCGTGTCGGAGGCCAACAAGCTCGGCATTCCGGTCATCGGCGTGGTCGACACGAATCACACGCCCGAGGGAATCGACTACGTGATCCCCGGCAACGACGATTCGAGCCGCGCGATCCGGCTGTACGCGCGCGGAATGGCCGATGCGGTGCTGGAAGGCCGCAACCAGGCGCTGGAAGACACGGTGGCCGCCGCCCGCGACGAGGAATTCGTCGAGGTGGAAGAGGAAGAGGGCGCGAAGTAGGGTGCTGCGAAGCCCGAGATCATAAAAAAGGGGCCTCGAGCCCCTTTTTTTCAACCTGTTAAGGAGTTTGCAAGGATGGCGGAAATAAGCGCAGCGCTGGTGAAGGAGCTCCGTGAGCGAACCGGCCTGGGAATGATGGAATGCAAGAAGGCGCTGGCCGAAGCCAACGGCGACATCAACAAGGCCGAGGAGCTGCTGCGCGTGAAAAGCGGCGCCAAGGCGAACAAGGCGGCGAGCCGCGTCGCGGCCGAAGGCGTGATCGGCTCCTACCTGTCGGCGGATGCCAAGCTCGGCGCCCTGGTCGAGCTGAACAGCGAGACGGACTTCGTGGCGAAGAACGAGGAGTTCATGGCATTCGCCCAGTCGCTCGCCGAGATCGCGGCGAAGCGCGAGCCGGGGAGCGCCGAGGAAGACAGGCGCCAGAAGCTGGTGCAGAAGCTGGGCGAGAACATCAGCATCCGCCGCTTCAAGCGCATCCAGGCGAAGGGCAAGCTCGCCCTGTACATCCACGCCGGCGCGAAGATCGGCGTGCTGGTCGACTTCGAGGGCGCGGAGGACGTCGCCAAGGACGTCGCCATGCACGTCGCCTTCGCCAGGCCGCAATACATGACCAAGGCCGAGGTGGCGCCCGAAATCGTCGATCGCGAGCGCGCGATCCAGCTCGCGCGCGCGAAGGAATCCGGCAAGCCCGAGGAGATCGCGAAGAAAATGGTCGAGGGCGCGCTCAACAAGTTCGTCGGCGAGATCACGCTGATGGGACAGCCGTTCGTCAAGGACGACAAGCAGAGCGTGGAGAAGTACCTCGCCGCGAAGAAGACCAAGGTCAACGCCTACGCGTTCTTCGTGGTGGGCGAGGGCATCGAGAAGAAGACGACCGACTTCGCCGCCGAAGTGATGGCGCAGGCCGGCGCGGCCAGGTGACGACCCGCAGTGACACCTCGCAGTGACACCTCGCAGTGACACCTAAATACAAGCGGATCCTGCTCAAGCTCTCGGGGGAAGCCCTGATGGGCGAGGAT
>Ga0068871_100002562_pt1 | contig 12411 bp, 7 predicted proteins | sample KBSMisM72_FD_72750 | JGI IMG/M metagenome (GOLD analysis project Ga0068871, IMG submission 72750) | Miscanthus rhizosphere microbial communities from Kellogg Biological Station, Michigan, USA - KBS Miscanthus M7-2 | ecosystem: Host-associated > Plants > Roots > Rhizosphere > Soil ... | reverse complement strand
CACGAAATTCTTGTCGTCAACGACAATTCTTCGGATCGAACCGAGGAAGTTCTGCGATCCCTTCTGAATCAGATCCCGACACTCCGCTACATGAATAACACTCCGCCGCATGGGTTTGGATTCGCCGTCCGTAAAGGTCTGGCAAACTATACGGGAGATGCCGTGGCCGTTTGCATGGCGGATGCTTCCGATCGTCCCGAAGATCTCGTCCGATTTTATGAGACGATGGTCGGCCTTCATGTGGATTGTGTATTCGGAACCCGATTCAGCCCGAAATCCCTCGTCATCGATTACCCTCGGTTCAAGCTGACGCTCAATCGATTCGCCAATACCATTATTCGGCTGATGTTTGGGCTTCGCTACAACGACGTCACCAATGCCTTCAAACTCTACCGACGGCACGTTATTGATGGCTTGCAACCTCTGCTGAGCCACCACTTCAATTTGACGGTCGAACTTCCCCTGAAGGCCATCGTTCGAGGCTACAGTTATGTCGTGGTGCCGAACGATTGGATCAATCGAAAGTCCGGCGAATCGAAACTATTCATGCGCGAGATGGGATCCCGATATCTCTTCATTGTTCTGTACTGCTTTATTGAAAAGTGGCTTTCGAAGAGGGACTATCATCGCCAGACGGTGCCCGCCGCCATGCCCGAGGATGAGGCAATTCCAGACGATCAGCGGCTGTAGGTCGAAGCGCCAATGCGTTCAAACACAAAATCGGCCACCTGGTTTGCGCACAGGGACGCGGAGCGGGTTTCAGTGTCTAATTTCATGGCCGCTGCCTGAGGTTCTTCGTACGGCGCATCAAAACCGGTGACGCCGGAAATTTCCCCAAGTTCGCAGCGCCGCCAGAGACCTTTGGGATCACGGGCGCGGCAAACCGACACGGCGGCATGTACCCAAATTTCCGAAAAACGACAGCCCATAAGAGCAGCGGCAGCCATGCGATCATCGCGAAAGGGTGTAACTGCCGCAACAATTGTAACCACACCGTGGCGACTGAGCATTTCGGAGACCCAGGCCAGACGATGGGCCTGCAATGCGCGCTCTTCCCGGCTGAATCCAAGCGTCGGGGATATGGCCTTTCGAACTTCATCGCCATCCAGCACTTCACAAGGGATGCCTTCTGCGCTAAGGCGATGTGCCGCTAGTTCGGCAATTGTCGACTTTCCTGCCGAAGGCAGTCCGGTAAGCCACAATACAGGTGATGGCGTTCGGAGCGACCTCGAAGGGTGAACGATTTGCGCGCTGGCGCTATTGGATTTCGCGTAGGAATGATGTTGGGGCCGTTCCATTGGGAGTTGCTGGCCTGCTTGAACTGAAAGAATCGTACTTTTCCCGCTGATATTCTTCCTCGACACGCTTTATCCCTCTTGTTGATTCACTCCGCAATCCGTCAAACCCGTAGCTTTTGTGTAACGCAAATTCGAATTCTCAAAATCGACATCAGACACCGATTTCCCAGGGTATGAAGATTTGGGGCTTCCATCCGGCTCATCTTTCAGCCGCCGTACCCTCAAATACGATGGAAAACAACCTAAGGAGACTCATTCTTGAAAGGGTAGAGTCCATTGAAGGTCCATTTAGTACCTACTTTTCCGTATGTTTTGTTACAACTTTGTAATCTTTAACAAAATATCCAGGAATCAAGACAATCCAGCAGCCTCAATAGTTTATATAACTAAACATAAGGGCGAATTATTAGGGTCCGCCAATTCTGAAGTACGCAAATTAGCGGGTATGGACGCACTGGGCCCGGATGCGTGTGACACTTTGTGAAGTGTCCCAATTTTTCGTTGCCCCGGAGAATGAATCGGCCACGCCTTCCGGGTTGTTGAATCGGATGGAAACTTAAACATACGTATCTGTTCCTACTGAAGCGTTCTTGAAGCTTTGTCACGGATGGAACGTGGTCTCCTCTCGGGAATGCTTTGTTCGTCATGGACTTGCGATGTAGTGATATACACTTGCTCGCCGTTACAGCAGCCGGCTGAAATATAATCACAACGATGCGCCGCGTGCTTCGACAAGCGTTCGCCGCCAAATACCAAGCCGGCGCAGGTTGCCGCTTTATTGGAAAGTGCGCAGCAATGAGTTGGATCTGATTGTGTCCTGAGCATCCACGGGTGATTCGGCAGAACGTCGTTTGCCCATTTGAACAACTGGTGAAGTAATCCTCTTGAAAGTGGAATGAATTTCCACGTGCAACGTTTGTTTTGAGTGAAGAAAAGGTATGGGAACGAGGGACGACGCAGAGATCCGTCAGGGGAATGGCATATCCGGGGGAAGCAAAAAGGAATCGAATCGGCCTGAAAAGTCCCCTACGCTGCAGAGTTTCTCCGTCGACGAAATTATGTGGCAGGTGCGTGCGGAGTTGAATCGCCTCCGAAGGGGGGATGCCACTGGCGCCAGCGTTTCCAGCAATACTCGTCGCTTCGACTCGTCGCTGCCTAGCTGGAAGCCCGCAGTTCCACGGCTGGTGGTAAAAGACCGATATCACCTTTCTGAACTGCTTGCGTTTTCGGACGCCGACTTTATTGACGCGGCTTATCGTGCAATTCTGCGTCGTCCTCCAGACGAGAGGGGATTTAATCATTATCTTCAGGCCCTGCGTGGCGGAGGATCACCCAAAATCCTGATTCTCAGAGATTTTCTGTCGACACAGGAAGGCAAGTCCGGCGGTGTACGCATTGATGGATTGTTTTTCCCAGCTCTGTTCGATAAGTGGCGAAGAAAAAAAATTGTAGGTCCGATAATCGCATGGGGTCACGCTGTTCTGCGCCTGGGGACCCTTGCCGATCGTTTGGCAACTCATGAGGCGAAGAATGACCAGGAAATTCAGGAACTGGGTCGCCTGGTGAACGACACCTCCGAGCTTCTGATGCACAGGATCATAAGCTTGAAAGCGGATTTTGCAGGTCAACGCGGTCCCATCGAATTGGAAGCACTGAAGAACGAACAGGATTCCATGAATTTGCGTATTGCCAGGCTGGAAACCGAAATAGAGCGGGCCTTTTCTGAATTTCGCACTAAAGAAACGGCGGGTGGGTTGGATCCCTTCTATGCTGCTTTCGAAGATCACTTCCGCGAGGATCGCTCGCTATCGCGAGCTCGTCTTGAGCCCTATCTGGATCTCGTGCGGGCCGTGGGGGCAGGAACGGCCGATGCGCCGATTTTGGATGTCGGCTGTGGCCGCGGCGATTGGCTGGAATTGCTTCGCGATTGCGGACTAATCGGGCGGGGCATCGAAATCAACCGGGCTTTCATCGATATGTGCCGAACGCGGAGCCTTTCTGTATCGGAAGGAGATGCAATCGACATTCTGCGTGGTTTGACGGACGGTTCCACTGGCGCCATTACTTTGATGCACGTGATCGAATTTTTGCCGTTTGGCCGTGCGATCGCCCTGCTGGATGAAACACTCCGTGTACTACGCCCTCAAGGCCTCATCATTATTGAAACCCCTAATCCGGAAAATCTGGCGGTTGGCAATCACTGGTCTTCTTTGGATTCGAATCGCCGCAATCCGTTACCACCGGAGGTATTACGCTGGATCGTTGAAGCGCGCGGTTTTGCTGACGTTCGCATCGAACGGCTGGTTGCACGAGACCAACATTGTCCGAAGCCTGTTTCAAACGATGTCCCGGGAGCGGAAGCTATCAATGCCCTGCTTGCTTCCCTGAGCGCATCAAGGGATTATGCCATCATCGGTAGACGTCCATGACTCCGCATGCCTAAGAAGATCGCAATTGTGGCCACTGCTTCCGCTTCCGGCGAGAAGGGAGGTGCGGAGCGATTTTACGAGGGGCTCCAGTCCGCTCTTTGCGCAGAAGGTGTGAACGCAGAGATTGTTTCGGCAATACCCGATGAATCGAGTTTTGAGGCGATTCTCGGATCCTACCTTCGGTTCTATGATCTCGATCTTGCCGGGTTCGACGGCATTATTTCGACCAAGGCGCCGGGGTACCTGGCGCGGCATCCCAATCATGTTTGTTATCTCTTGCACACCATGCGCAGGTTCTACGACATGTTCGATATGGAGTTCCCATCGGCCGATGAGATTCTTCGGGAGCAGCGGAGGCGCATACAGGAGATAGACACCGCAGCATTCCGGAGTCCCAATATACGGCGAATCTTTGTAATCGGCGAAGAGGTCCGAGACCGTCTGGAGCGCTTTAACGGGGTCCACTCCGAAGTTCTCTATCCTGCCACGACGCTCACGGGTTTCCGTCAAGACGGGAATTTCGACTACCTGTTCCTGCCAGGACGCCTCCATCGCTGGAAACGGGTGCATCTGGTTATTGAGGCAATGAAGTACGTCAAGGCGCCCATCAGGCTGATGATTTCCGGGACAGGAGAAGATGCGGCCGAACTTCGGGCGCTAGCTGGACGGGATGCGCGAATTCAGTTTCTGGGTCGAATCAGCGACGATGACATGATCCGATATTATGCCGACGCGCTCGCTGTTCCATTTGTGCCCTGTCGCGAGGATTTCGGGTACGTGGCCGTTGAGGCTTTCCACAGTGGAAAGCCCGTTATCACCTGCAGAGATTCCGGGGAACCTGCAAGATTGACATCCCGGTTTAATGCCGGTTTGATCTGCGATCCGACTCCTCAGGCCGTTGCCACCGCGATCGACGCACTCTATCAGGCCCCGGAAACTGCGAGGATGCTCGGAGAAAATGGAAGGATACAGGCGGCCACGGTGAACTGGAAAAATACTGCAAGGTCGCTCGTCGCGGCGCTGGGGTTGGATCCCATAGAAGCACGTCAGGGGCGCGGTTGATCTTACGGTTTAACTCTGGTCGTGAGGCCAGCGCCGGACACGCTGTTCTCCAGGGCACTCAGATCGGCCTGTACCATTTCCTTAACGAGGTCCGTGAATAGCCGCCGCGGTTTCCATCCAAGCAGACGCAGCGCTTTGCTGGCATCCCCGAGAAGCAGATCGACTTCTGCAGGGCGATACATGATGGGATCCACCTTCACATATTTCTGGTAGTCCAATCCGACAGATGAAAAAGCGACTTCGCAAAACTCCCGGACGCTGTGTGTTTCCCCAGTCGCAATGACGTAATCGCCGGGTTCAGACTGCTTCAGCATCAGATGCATCGCCTGCACGTAGTCTGCGGCGTGCCCCCAGTCCCTTCTCGCATCCAGATTTCCGAGATGAACTTCTTTGGACATTCCCAGCTTGATTCTTGCAACGGAACTGCTGATTTTCCGTGTTACAAATTCGAATCCTCTGCGAGGACCTTCATGATTGAAAAGTATCCCGTTGCAGCAAAACATTCCGTACGCTTCACGGTAGTTCACAGATAAATGAAACCCGGCAACCTTGCTGATGCCGTATGGGCTGCGGGGACGGAAAGGCGTGTTTTCCGTTTGGGGAACCTCAAGAACCTTGCCAAACATTTCGCTGGATCCCGCGAAATAGAATCTGCAGTCAGGAAGCAATTCCTTAAGCGCTGCCAGGACATAGTGCGTTCCGTTCACGTTGGTGTTCATGGTGCTGAAGCCGTCGGAAAAACTTTCAGCAACGAAGCTTTGAGCGGCAAGGTGGTAACACTCGTCGAATTTATTTCGGCTCAATACGTGAAAAATACTTGGGTAGCTGTCCAGGTTTGCCGCATGAAGCGTCAGGCGATCCAGCAAATGCTGGATTCTTCCAAATCTTCGCTCCGGTTCCTCCAACGCAACACGCCGCACCAGACCGTGAACTTCATAACCTTCATTCAGCAGGTGCTCGGCGAGATAGCTTCCGTCCTGACCTGTAATTCCAGTGATTAGCGCTCTTCTTTTCATAACAAGACGTCCTTACCCAGGCTGATGAAATCCCTTCGAAATATATGCAACGAATTCCAGAGTGTTCTAAACGCTGTTCTGCAGTGCATGTTGCAGCGGTCCGATCATACTGGGGGCCTTGAACCGGCAAATTTTCACCCAGCGACCTCACCCAATTTTCCATATGGCGCCGAACAGTGTGAAAGGGAAGATCCAGCCGCCTTTTCGAAGTGCCCGATTGCGTCCTGAGGTGCAGAGAATTTCTTTCCGGCAGATCGGCCAGACGGCAGCTTAACATATAGCTGGTTTGCACGCCGTGTTCCTGCGTTTGCCGCGGAGGTGTTTATGAACGGGAGCGAGCAAAGTTAAGAGTTGCGTAATCGCATCCACTGGAATTGAACAGGGTCTAGATCAGTATTTTTGCGAGACTCGCCGATGATTCACTCCACGTCATCGCTTTGATTGCTTTCGGTCGCCTGAACCCGTTATTTCGGACAAGCAATCCAATGTCAGAAGCCAATTCCTCGGAGTTGCCAACGCGGAAGTAGCTGGCTTCATCGCCCGCGATTTCATGGAAGACCGGAATATCACTCAGCAGGAGCGGGACGCCCTGACTCCCCGCCTCCACCAGCGGTAACCCAAAGCCCTCGGATATTGAGGTCTGGATCAATGCAGTTGCCCCTTTCAGAAGGACCTGCACATCCCCGTCGCTAACGCCCTCCAGCCAAAACAGACGTTGGCCGTTTTCAGGATGGTTCATGATCCTCTTCACCAACGGATCCACGTTCCAACCTCTTTTCCCCATCATTACCAGGGCGACATCGTAACCACGCTTCCAAAGTCTGTCCAAAGCGTCGAGGGCGGTCCCATAATCTTTTCTAGGTTCCAGAGTGCCGAGTGTCGCGAAGTAGGGTCGTCCGGAGATTTTGTTCAGAACTTTCGAGCTTTGTTCACCACTCGCGCTCAAATGTCGGGTAGCAAAATCGGAACCTAAATGAACGCTTCGAGACCATGGGCGGCGTGAACCGCGAGGCAAACACTCATCGATAAATGACTCGAGATCCAAACGTGTAGCCTCTGAAATGCAAATGAATCCATCTGCCGTATTCACGGCATGGGAAAGCCAGTTCTTAAACGCTGGCGGCATACCGGGGTCACAAGTCCGTGGATGTTTGATCGGAATCAGGTCGTAAACCATCCAGATTACTTCTCCCCCAAGTTCCCATGTTTTGTGATGAAGCCGGTCGAAGCGATCTGGCGACCACCAGGATGAATCCAGCATGAACACAAGATCGCTGGGAAGGGACTCCACATCCTCATCTGGTCCGAGGCATTCGATGCCCAGTCTGTTTCGGGCAAACTCACGTGCATAGCGGATGCCCGATTTAGTCCAAACGAACGGTTCTACGGTGAATCGTCGTTCTGCGTTGCCAAGCTGAGCTAGGCCGATACAGAAATTTCGGGTCACCCTTTGAATTCCAGTCAGGGCGTCGAGGCGAAAAATCTCCGAGATATCGACAAGGACACGACGATGATCTCCGTTCTCGATCATCTTCAACCCATTATTTAGAAGCTGCTCGCCACGACTGTCCGCATCCAGGCAGGCACTTGCTAGTGTGGCAATGTCCTGCTCGGTCGGCCAGTCGTTCCCCGCAGGCGGTTGGAGTGGTTGCGAAAACTTTCTTGCGGCCTGCAGCACGGCGCGTGCGCACCGCTCCCAGGTGAATCCCTTTGCGTGCTCCTTTGCATTCCGCATGAGCGATCCAAGGAAAACTTCATCTTCCAACGCCCGGCGCAATATCGTCGCGCTCTCGGTTCGGTTACGAGGATCGAAAAGCATGTCCGGGTTGTGTACGACTTCCGGCAACGAGCCAAGACATGATGAGAGCGTTGGTGCTCCCAACGCCATGGCCTCGAGTACAGGTAATCCGAAACCCTCATAGAAGGAAGGAAAGTAAAAAACTTTGCAGTTTGAATAAAGCGATCCGAGTGTTCTTTCGTGGACCTTGCCCAGCAGCAGCACACTGTCGCGCAGGTGTCGATACTCATTCTTTAATGCTTCCCGGACATCCTCACCGGGTTGCGTTAATACGAGCTGATGCTTCTTCTGCAGCTTGGCGGGCAGGTCCGAAAAAGCCTGGAGCGCCCCAATTGTATTCTTCCGCCAATCCCCGTTGCCCACCATCAGGACAAACGGTTTCCGTATGCCCAGCTTTTTCAGTTCGGGAATGCCTTCCCCCCTCGAGCCTCGCAGCACAGTCTCGTCGAAACCAGCGCCTACCACCTTTATTTTCTGCGGATCGATACCCAAACGCTCAATGAGATCGTTACGAGTCGCTTCCGAGATGGCAAGTAACATATCGAAGTGCTTTAATTGCTCGGTTTTTTCGATATACCAGTCGGTTCTCAGATGTCCCTGCGGCAAATATTTATCTGGAAAGAGCAGGGGAATGAGGTCATAGGCGATTGCGGCCGTTGGGACACCGCTCAGGATCTTCCAATCCAGTGCGGTGCTGAAGCCGGTCTCAAACTCAAAGAGACTGGTAAACAGCATCAAGTCCGGGCGAATGGATTTGAAGAAGTTCGATCTCAGCTGGCCGGCAGCCGCATGGATGCTCGCTGATGAGTCTGGGTGTTCCGAACAGGGATAGCTATACGCGACCACATGTCCCCCCACTCCCCTTTCGCGCAATGTTGCCCGTACATCCCGCAGGCGCTGCGTATTGGTGGCATCGACACAGATGATAAGCTCGTCGCAATCCTGCAATGTCCTCGATAACGCCTCAACCAGACTCATCGCATATCTGCCAATGCCACGATCGCGCGAGTCGGTCTGGCATGACTGCAGGTCAATCGCGATCCTCATTCGTTTACTTCGTTCTCCAGTGAGTTATTAACGAGACAGCGTAAACTCGTTCACAATCATCACCGAGTCTGGTCAATATTGGAGAGAGCATGACTGGCGCATCGGGTAAGAATTCCAGGAGGCGTGTTCAAAACATGACGCAAAAACACCTGCCGGCATACGCTTTTGAATTCGAAGTATCGGATGGTATTGCGTTAGATTGACGGCCATAGGGAAAGACATTATCCTGTGACGCTCCTGATTTCAATGCGCTTGAATTAGAAAACGATAAGGCCGAGAGTGTGAATTATGCTTCGACCGAGCCCAAAACAATCGCTCTCACCAGCCGAACTGTTTCCGTTGAGGCCGCCCTTGCCTCTCCCGCCAGGAATGACCGAGCAGTCTCTATTTGAGTTCGTTACCTCCGTTCGAGTTGCAGATGCCCCGGAACAGGAAATGAGGGCATACGGTACGCATGACTTTCGAAGGTTCGTCTACACTTTGGGCCTGGTGTCAGATTTGAAGGGAAAATGTCTTGAACTTGGTGCAAATCCATACTTCACCACGATGTTGCTTGATTGCTTTACGAGCCTGGATTTGAGCCTGGCAAATTATTTCGGGAATTCCCCGGATGGCCTGCACAGTCAGGATGTTGCTTTTTCCAGAACCGATGACGGAGTGCGACAAACGAAGAAATTACCCTATCAACATTTCAACATCGAAGACGGAGCGTTCCCATATCCCACGGGTGAATTCGACGTGGTCATTTTCGCGGAAATCATCGAACACTTGTTGATGGACCCCTGCAAAGTCTTACGGGAAATTAAAAGGGTGCTCAGGCCCGGAGGCGCATTGATAATCACGACGCCAAATGTTGCGAGATTAGAAAACGTTGCCCGTCTGATCAGCGGCGAAAATATTTATGACCCTTACAGCGGGTACGGGCCCTATGGACGCCACAACCGTGAGTACAACCGACATGAACTCGTGTCTCTTTGCGTATACGAAGGTTATGATGTGCCCTCTCACTTCACTGCAGATGTCCATGAAAACAGAGCGAGCGCATATGCGGATCTGAACGTTCTCAAAGAGCAGCTGGATTTCCGTAAGTACGATCTGGGTCAGTATTTATTTCTTAAAGCGATAAACACAATCCGCTCTTCGACAAAGCTGCCCTCCTGGTTGTATCGATCGCTTCCGGCAGAACTGCTGACTTAGCAGTTTTCATTCGGGAGCTTGTGCACCAGAAGCCTGGGTGGAGTGCTTTGATTCCGCCCCGGCTTATTACAATGAATTCTATTGCCAGTTCTTTACAACAAAAGGAAACTGCGGATCAGTCAGGAGTACAGACGGGGCAGTCGTTGCAATGACAAAGCTGCAATCGACGGTGCAAGTCCTTGAGCGAAGCTCGAATGAATGAAGTTGAAGAACAGTTGAAATCGTCAGCACCGCCGCCTGCGACTCCAAAATTAGTCGTCTCGTCGGCGAAACTCACATCCTGGATCTATCGAATTCCCCAGGATTATTTCGTTATCGCTATTTTCGCAATCTTCGCCTACTTCATCGGTTACCTGTCATACGCAGCTACGCCCGGCAATATCGAAGCCTACTTTATGGGCTGGTTTGGATGGTATGACCAGAGCATGTATCTGAAGTCCGCAGAGGCTCTGGCGCATGGAAAACTTTCAGCAGAAACGTACGTTTACCCGCTCGGCTACCCTTTGCTTGCGGTGCCATTCTTGAAATGGCTCCCTCGTCACCCGTTTTTGATTCCCGATTTATTCTTTGCCGTGGGCATTGTCCTCGCGTTCTATGCATCCTGTCGGAAGCTGGTCACCAGGATTGAGAGCGCGGGACTGACGCTGTTCTTAATCATATTGTCGGCATTTACAGCCACTAAGGCGATTCCCGGTGGCTTGATATGGTCCGATTCTCTTATTGTTCCCTGGAACCTGATTCCAGTGTTCTTTGCGGCATACCTCGCCATATGGTTGCTGATTTTCAACGCCGCCTCGTTTCGCAGGCTCTGGGTTGTCAGCTTCGCGATAGCGTTGGCGATTTTCTGCAGGCCACCGGACGCTTTATTCCTCGGGGTCCTTTATCTGGCTGGTCTATGGGAGCTGAAATCGTTAAGGGAAAAAATAAAAGGGGCCGTGATCCTGGCGCTCCCCTGCTCATTGGTTATCGCAACAGTTCTTATCACGAAGTGGAAAGTCTTCCATAGTTTCCTTAGTCCGTATGACATCGTCAACGCGGGCATCGGATTCAGTATTTACGACCTGCCGTTCAAATTTTATCTCGTCTTTTTGGATGGTTCACCGATCTACGGCTACAAGGAACTAATGCTGCTCCCGCAGATGCCATGGTTATTGCTGGTTCTTCCCGGCATTTTGCTTTTGGCGAGATATACCAATGCCAAGTCCTGGTTTCTGATGGGTTCGATTGCAACGTGTCTGATTTTCTATATCAGTTTCAATGCCCAGGCGCCTTCAAACACTTTTAATTATCACGGCTATCGGTATTTCATGTGGGTATTTCCGTATCTGGGACTGTGTGCCTATCTCACGTTAACTCGTGCCTGGGCGGCACTGGGCAGACGGAAAACAATGTTGGGCATTTCCGTAGGAATTCTATTTGCCTTGGCGGTCGGTTGGAGAGAATACGTTGTCGCCACAGTCACGGCTACCGAGAAACAGGCTGATGATGCTGTATCTCAGATTTTCGAACCCGCCGCGAGACGATTTTCAGGTGAGGTGAGTTTGTCGGAGTCAACATACGCTGACGGTATGCAACTGATTTTCTCTCAAGCCCCATCTATAAACATGCAGGTGTCCGCAGAATGGCAATACTTCTCTTTGACCATCGATGACAAAAAGCAACTCCTTTACCGCGATTACAATTTGTACCAAACGGATGATGTGGTGTACGTGTCCTTTCGAAATCCGATAAACCACACGGGGCGGTTTAAGAGGGCACTGATTCAGTACGAAAAGACCGATTATCCTGTCTTGGAAAAAGTGAACATCCTTAAGAAGAAATTCAAGCTCTTCTCCTTTGTTAAGAGAATGAGAGTAGTTGTTCCTTCTGGTGTATTCCCTCAAGAATGGCAAGTTTCCGACGATCAATCTTACGAATGGGGCAAAGTTATTTCGATGGGTGTGGCGGGGAACGCCGGTCCTTATAAGGTGACAGGCTGGTCTGGCAACGAACAGGGGTTTACATGGACTGAAGGGCATCGTGCAGTGTTGAGTTTCAAGATCCCGCCGACCAGTACCGGCATCACCATGAATTTGGATGCGGCCGAATTGGAGTCCCCAACTCCGCAGACGGTTGAAGTCACGGTTGATGGGAAGCCATTGAAGAAGTTCACAATGTCGAGCGGACGCCATTCTTATGAAATCGATATTCCATTGCAATATCTGAATTCAGATGGAGTCTTGCTGATTCAATTTGATTTCCCGAATGCAATATCGCCATCTGATCTGGGAATGAATCAGGACAAGAGGATTTTGTCGATGGCCGTTTTTGACCTGACGTTGAATCCAACCGCAGCCTCTCAAAAAAAGTAATTTCTGGAGCCCTGGCTAAAGGACGAAACCCGATTTGACGGCGTCGGCATAGAACATTTTGACGGTGTCCAGCGAATATTCATCGAGATCCTTTCCGATCAAGTCCAGTTTCTTGAGAATGTCACTAGTCGCCGTGATGATATGACACCCCACTGCATTTGCCTGGAAGACATTCAGGAGTTCCCGAGGGCTGGCCCAGATCAGCTCAATTTT
>Ga0068871_100002554_pt1 | contig 12426 bp, 18 predicted proteins | sample KBSMisM72_FD_72750 | JGI IMG/M metagenome (GOLD analysis project Ga0068871, IMG submission 72750) | Miscanthus rhizosphere microbial communities from Kellogg Biological Station, Michigan, USA - KBS Miscanthus M7-2 | ecosystem: Host-associated > Plants > Roots > Rhizosphere > Soil ... | reverse complement strand
ATGAACTTCCCCAAACCCCTCCTCCCCTCCCAAGACAGGTACGAATCCAAATACAGACAAGAATGGGGACCAACCGAGATTTACGATGCCCGAAATGGGATTTCCCGCTTCGCCAAAGTGTTCATCTGGGTGTGCGTCCTGACTGGCTTTGCCTTGATCGGGGCGGCGTTTGCTTACTATTCCTAATTTGTCGTGAGTGGTCTATGGCGTTCCGCACCTTGCAGCCGCAAGAAGCCAATCGAACAACCCGATCACAATAACCAAACTGGTGTCCAAACCCAGCCCGACACTTGCCCACGGGCAGCCCGACGAACAGCCAATGGTAGCCAACGGGGAATATTTGAGGCCCTGCGCTGGTGATAGTAAGCCTATTAGTTGATATTTACCCCATGACCACCACCGAACGAATTCAGGCACTTCACGCCCACATCCAATCAGAAGCCCAAGCCATGCACTGCCGCTTCTTCTTTGTCTCCTACTTCGACAACGGCTCAGGCAACGACTCCCACCAAGGCCCCTCCGAATCTCTCTCCTCAGGTCTCCCCTGCCAACACCACGAGCTCCTCACCAAAACCTCGTTCTACTGGTTAGACCGCGCCTGCAACTTCCATGTGCCCCTAAACCATGACTGACCTCGAACGCCTCCAAGTCGCCAAAGACCTCTACCACCAAGCCCAACAAGCCTACACTTGGGCTCGCGACGCCTCCAACAACTCCCTTCTTCTCTTGCGCCTCAAGCGAATTGCCGACCAACGCCATTCCGAATTGACATCCATCAAATCTTACCTCATCGAAAAACCATGAGCCAACCTAAGTGGGAAGTCCAAACAGTAGAAGTCAAAAACACGGACACTCTAAAAACCGACTTCATTTCCGGTTTGCTCAACGATGGCTGGGAGCTATTCTCACACGTAGTATTTCAAGATAATTCAGAACACCTTTATTTCAAACGCCTTCTACCATGAGCCAATCCACCTGCAAGCCCGGCCCTGCCACCTCCACCGATATTGCCACCATCTTGGGTTGCCCGATCAAGCGTTAAGGTAATGGAGCCAGCGCCACATGGCCAAGAAAGCCGGTAGACCACCCAAGTATAACGACCCCGAAATCCCCGCCATACTAGACGAGGTTTTTCGCAGGATGTCGTTAGGTGAGTCCTTGCTAAGTATTACACAGGACGAGGATGATTTCGGTTGCCCACCCGCTCCTACCATAAGGCTTTGGGTATTAAACGATACCCCTAAAGGCATTGCTGCTCAATACGCGAAGGCACGCGAACTACAGTACGAGTCTTGGTCAGATCAAATCATTGACCACGCAGACAAGCCCCTAATTGGGCAAAAGCGAAAGACCACCGCAGAAGGCGGCGAGGAGATCACAGAAGGTGATTGCGTAGATCGCGCCCGCCTCAAGGTCGATGCCCGCAAATGGATACTCTCCAAATTAGCCCCAAAGAAGTATGGGGATAAGGTCGAGGTAGACACCACCCTGCACGCAGGCGACTCCCTCACCGAAATGATGCTCAAGGTTCGCCAACAGCAAAACCCGATTATCGGTGCATGAGCTAGAAGACCAACGCTGGCGTTTGCAGAACCTCTACAAATGCCGCGAGGAGGGCACAGGAAAGCCGATTCCCTTGCGTTTAAGGGACGAACAGCGGCTGTTGATGGATCACATAGCCACCAAGCCCCATGTGCCCATATACGTCATTAAATCGCGCCGTTTGGGCATCAGCACTTTTGCGGGCACAGTCATGGATGACTTTGCGGTATTTCGTGGTGGGTTTCGCGGGGTGTTAATCGACCAGAAGCAGGAGGACGCCACCAAGAAGATGTTGGAGATTCTACGCTTTGGCGTGGATAACCTGCCCCCTGAAATCCTGTCCCGCATCGCCTTTGATAAGCGCAATGACTCAGAGATGCGCATCAGGCTCAAAACCGAGAAAGAATCAGATAACTCAGCCATCTTCGCCATCACAGGCAACCGAGGCGGTGACTGCTCCATGCTTCACCTATCTGAGTTTGGCCCCATCTCAGCCCTAGACCCTGACCGAGCCCAAGAGATTCGTTCCGGCGCTTACCCATCAGCCCGCAAAGGCATTCGTTTAGTCGAAACCACATGGTACGGCGGCAAAGGTGGCGACTTGTACGAGATGATCGAGCCGATCCTGTCGGGAAATCCGAACGCAGAAGGAGAAGTCTATTTCTTCCCTTGGCACGCTGACCCAATGGCGGTGAAGATTAGTGGCGAACTAACCGAGGATATCGAGGAATATTTTCGCTCCCTCACAGAAAAGCTGTCCAAGAACTTCACTCGTGAACAAAAGCTTTGGTACACGGCCAAGAAGATTGAACAGGGCCGCAACATGAACCGCGAATATCCCAGCACGCTTACAGAGGCCATGTCTGTGCCAGTACCTGGTGCGATCTATGCTGACGAAATGACCCAATTGCGCGAAGAAAAGCGCATGATAGTATTCAAGGCCGAAACCAATCTGCCCGCCTATGCTTTTTGGGATATTGGCGTATCGGACTACGGTTGCATCTGGCTAATCCAGTTCAGTGCCCGTGATATTCTGCTACTCGACTATGTTACCAACGAGGGAGAGGGCGCTGCCCACTACGTTAAATGGATCAAGGAAAAGGAGCGCGAATATGACATATCTGTTCGCATGAATTACCTTCCTCACGATGCAGCCCAACGCGCCAAAGGAACAGGTAAGCCATTCACGGATGACGTGATCTCAGCAGGCATACCAGCAACACAATTCAGGATCGTTCCCCGCACTCCGGATATTTGGGTGGGGATCAATCGACTGAGGGCCAAGCTTGCGCACATATTCATTCACGCCACCAACTGCACAAAAGAGACCAAAACAGAGCAGGGAAATACGCTTCCAAGCGGGGTGCAGTGTTTGGACTTCTACCGCAAGAAGGTCACAATCGGCCAAGGGGGGGCGATGTTTGAAGACCCCGTGCATGACATTTACAGCAACGGGGCCGATGCTTTGCGGACCTATGCCGAAGCAGACAGGCAGGGCATGCTGGAGGGATCAAGCGGGGTCGCCAAGGAAAGCCGATCTGGTGCTGGCATATCCCCAAAGGTATTGCGAGGTGAAGGCCCACAGTCCTACTCAGTCAAGATTGGCGGAGTGAATGTTATACGATGAAAAATACCTACGAAATGGATTACATTGAAAAGCTCCGTGTTGCTTTTCGCCTTCGACACACCCGCAAGGAAATGGCCCGCCTGTTCTTTTTAGGCACAGGGAGAACCGTTCCCAAGCAAGTGAACTTAAAGGAATTTGTCTCGCGCTGGCATTGTCATCAGCAGGCGATTAACCGGAAGGCGGTGGGGGTGTAATGGGATGAAATCCCCCTACGAGCGAGCCTATGAGCTGTACATGGCTCACCCAGAGCATGAGAGTTTTTCATGGTATTGTGGCTGGCACCTGACCAACGGCTTTCTCTACGGCACGCCTGAGTTCTTCATTATGGGCAGGCCAGCCGTGAAACAATCGCTGGAGAATATCGGGCCAACCTTGGCTAACGAGCGTTTCCCTGACACTTGGTTCATTCACTGCATGGCTGGCGACATGAAGAAAGCGTGGTCTATTTTGCCGTACTATCTGCCCTATGTTGCGTTTGAAAGGTTAAGGGCGGACAAGAAGGAGCTTGTCATTCTATTGACGGACCGTATCAGGAATTTAACCGAATTGGTGTCATGATTTACCTGATGCGAGACTTCCCCCACGCCAAACTCTACAAGACTGGCGGCAGTGAGCAAGCCAAGCAGATTGAGTCTGCGCCCGTCCCTCTTCCTGCCCCTCCGGTCACGACCAACAACGCAGCCAGCTTAGCTGCCGAGCATGATTATGCCATGCGTCAGGCCCAAATGAAGTCAGTCAAGAGTTCAATCATTGCGGGCAACACAGGCGGCTATAAGCCCAAGCCCCCGTCCGGTCCCACCTCTCCTGCTGGTCCTTCCCTCTGATGCCTTCGGACCTAAAAAAGCTAGTCTCTGAACAGCTAGCAATCCATGACGAGTTGAAGGCAGAACGCGACACGCGTTTTGCTGTGGATTGGCAGACCATCAGCTCATATTTCTACCCCAACCAGTCCGACATCAACACGACCAAGACTGAGAATATAGCGTCGTGGACGCAAAACATTTACGATACGACAGGAGTACAGTCAGCCCAAACTCTAGCCGCAGGCATGTTCAACTGGTGGACCCCACCTAACCAGAACTGGGCTGAGTTCAGCCCACCCGAAGAACTGAAGAGCGAGAACAGCGAGGATGAATCCTCGGAAGACGAGGCTGAGGAATGGCTGGGGGAAGGGTCAGATGATGCGATGCGTGAACTTGGCCGCTCTAACTTCTACTCGGTCAAGGGTGAGTCGGATAATGCCTTTGCCGTGTTCGCTACGGACGTAATCATTTTTGACGAGTCCGATACTGGCACTGAGCTATTCAATTTCGTCCCCTGCAAGATCAGGACCTACACGATTGAGGAGAACTACCAGGGCGTAGTCGATACGTTGCGGCGTGAGTTGGAGATGACATTTCGGCAGATCAAGCAGAAGTTCGCAAAGAACTCTGATGTGATCCCTGAGAAGATGGCTGAACAGGCGAAGAAAGACCCCAAGCGTAAGTTTAAGCTCCTGCACTGCATTTTCCCGCGTGAGGATAGCGACAGACTACCAAAGGCCAAGGATGGCCCTAATTTGCCGTTTGCCAGCGTTTATATCGCGATTGAGTTCCAAGATGTCATTCGGGTCTCTGGCTACCACGAAAACCCTATTTTGTGCCGTAGATTCGCAAAATGGGGCACTGGAGCAGTCTGGGGGTATGGACCTGCATACCTTGCTTTGCCTGATGCCCGCCAGATCAACTACGTTCAGCAATACCTGGACGCCTTGGCTGAGAAGCTATGCTACCCTCCTATGTTGATTCCAGACTCGCTGGATGGGGATGTGGACGTAAGGGCGGGGGGTTCGACTATCTTCGATTCGAGTAATCCCAACGGCAAGCCTGAGGAATGGGCGACGGCAGCAGATTACAAGATGGGCTATGAGATGCAGCAGCAGAAGCGCCAGCAGATACGGGACGCCTTCTTTGTGGATGCGTTCAAGCTTTTGAACAGCCAGCCCTTGCTCGATAAGGACATGACAGCCTATGAAATCAGCCAGCGTTTGGCTGAACAGTTGCAGTCGATTGCGCCAGCGTTCACGCGCCATATCACTGAGTTCATCAATCCGCTTATGCAGCGGGTGTTTGGCATCATGTTCCGTGCTGGTAAACTGAAAGACCCGCCCCAATCTTTACTGCAAGATCAGGGCAATGGTAAGGCGGCATTGGTGCAGCCAGAGATTGTCGTCACCTCGCGCTTCAATGATGCGTTGCGGGCCCTGAAGAACAAGGGCGCCGAACAGTTGATGGCCTTTTTGCTGCCTCAGTTGCAATTCAAGCCAGAGAATGCGGACATTGTGGACTGGGATAAGTTTAACCGGGAATATGGCTATAACGGCGGCAACTCCCCGGACGTATTCCTATCGGCCAAAGCCCTCAAGAAGTTGCGGGATGGACGCGCTAAGATCGCACAGGAGCAACGGGCCGCACAGATGGCTGAACAGGCTTCTGTTGCTGGCAAGAATTTAGGTGCAAGTCCGGAATGGATGCAGAATCAGGCCCAGCAAGCCGTAGGTGCGTAATTTATGAATGAAAAAGACCCGCCACAGGTCAACGAAGCGCAGACCCAAGCCAAAGCCGAAAGAGCGAGGCTTGCCCGCGCCTTCCTCGAAGTCTTCGGTTCACAAACCAAGCGCAACGAATCCCAAAGGCTCGTCTTCGAACACCTCAAAAAAGGGAATGATCCTGACGAGGAGAATGCGTTCCGCTTCGATGCCCGCGACGGGCTTGGAATCATTGCTGCCGGACTCCATCGGGATGGGGCGCAATCCCTCATACGTATAATCAATCGACAACTCAGATACGCAGACGAGGAAACCTTTCAGAAACCCAGCAAGCCCAAACCAAAAACAACCAGATAACGCCACATGAACGAAACTGAACTAGAGTCAGCCAAAGTTAAGCTCTCTGCCAATGGAGACTTAACCATCACCGAGGAGGGCACGAAAACCATCGTAGCCCACTACGACAAGAAAACCGGAGTATTGGAATTCGCCTCCCAAGCCTTCAATGAAAAGTTCTACAACCAAGTGACAACCCGGATTGGTTCGACTGGAAAGGGAGCAGAGCCAAGCAATTTCACGATTTCGAAGATCACAATCAAGGGCGTGGAATCGAAGGTGGATGCGGATGCCCCCGAGATGCCTAATCCCGAATCCTTCCCGGAAGGGGATGCGGCTGAACCGGTCGTTTCGTGGCTCTTGGAGTATGACCTGCCCCAAGCCATCGCCCGGTACGGCATTTTCCTCGACGCCAAGGGCAAGCCCGTGCGCAAGAAAGCCAAGCGCCTCATCATCTATCGCATGGATAGACGCGATGAAGACGTGCGCTCATTGCAACCGGTTAAGGTGGGGCACAACTCGGAAGAGAAAGCCCCAGTGATGAATGAGGCCGAGGAGATCATTGTCGATAACGCCTACATTGCCCGCCGTGCCACCGCCCTCACCTTCACCCCTGCCGAAGTAATCGGGGGATACAAACCCACGGTTAAGTATTCACCAGTGGAGGCAACAGACTAATTATGAACAACGTCGAACGAGTACGATCTATTCACGGAGCGGCTATGCAGTTGGCCCCTTGCCTGCGAGACAAGTTTGATTTCTCTCAGGATTCCCAATTCACGGACTGGGCTAACCTGAGCTTCAAGGCCGCGAAAGCTTTCGTGGACATCAGCGCCCAAGAGCTGGCTAACGCCGCTGCCTTGGACACGGTGCAGCAGGCCAACGCCATTCTGGTGCAGAATCAGAAGGCACAGGAAGAGGCCAAGAAAGCCACAGTCCAGACGGAGGTTAAACCCTAATGGAAACAGCAATCGCCACACCTGCTGCTGCTCCTGCGCCAGCGCCAATCCCGAGCGCACCCGCCGCTCCATCAGCACCGACCACTCAGCCCATGTGGTTCCGCGACTTCATCCGCGAGGATGGGTCATTGAACCATGCGGCCCTTGACCGCGCTCCCGACCACGTAAAGCCGATTGTCGAGACTTGGAAGCGAGCCAAGAACTTCGAGGATATTGCCGTCCAGCATACGAACTCCAACTTCCTAAACGGGAAGAAAGCCTTGGCTCCGCTGCCTGATGGGGCACCCCCTGAAGTGGTAGCCGAGCGCCGCAAGCTCTTGGAGTCGATCAATGGCGTGCCTTCAGACCCGAAGGGCTACGGGATTCAGCGTCCACCCGAACTGCCGGAAAACCTATGGTCAGAACCCGCCGCCCAGAACTTGGCAAAATGGGCACACGAAAACTGTGTGTCCCCCCAAGCCGCGCAGAAGCTCATGTCCGAGCACGCCAAGATAATCATGGCGCAAGCCGCCGAGATACAGCAAGGGGAGACCAAGTTTTGGAATGACCAGCAGAGCGCATTTGAGGCCCAAATCAGGCAGGATAACATTCCGGCTGAGAAAGCATCAGCATTGGTTGAGAAGGGCGCTATTGCGCTTGGATTGGACCCAACGAACGAACAGACCAAAATCTTCTTGAAGGGGAAGGATGCTCGACTGATGGCAATGCGTCATGCGATTGCGATAGGAGAAGACAGTGCCGTGACCGCGAACACGACCGGCCAAGGCCAGCAAGACCCGCAGGCTGCAGCTGATGACATCCTGCGCAACCCGCAGAATCCTATGTACTCTGCATTCTGGCAAAAGAAAGGTGAATCATCAGCCGCGCACAATGCTGCTGTTCAACGGCGCAATGAACTCCTGCAACTGGCCGCCGCCAAACAAAAGAAATGATAAAACCTCTACGTGATTACATCGTAGCTGTGCCGTGCGAGGAAACAGGCCGGGTTGGCGCGCTCTACATGCCAGATAACAGCCTGCAATCCCTGCGCACACATCGGCGCATGGTCGTACTCTACTCGGGCAAGGACGCGGTGGAGCATTGCGAGCCCGGTACGATCATTAACGCCTCAGACGTGTGGGGTACAGAGATCATCCACAAGGAAAGGAAAATGTGGATAGGGAGAATGCGGGACATCAACTGCGTGCTGGAGGGTGTGGCCTTGAAGGATACGAACCGCTATTCGGATTAGGCTCGACATGGTACGGTGACGCGGGTTTTTTGCATACTACAACGCCACGTAAACCAATCCTCATATGGCCGCTGCCAATACTTCCCAACGTGGTGTGAACAACACCGCTTTCACGCCGAATCCCGATAAGGTTGCTCAGATCACCGGTTCAGGCGCACCCGTCCCCGGCGCAATCGCCCCCACCTTCGCTGCTGCTGTCGTCCTCGACAAGATTCTAAACTATGCCTGTTACGTCCAGATTTTGGGTGATAGCGCCGTCTCTGCCACCTGTGCAGTCACGACCGCAAACATCCAACTGGCGGGCGCAAACATTCAGGTTTATTGCGCAGCCGTAGGCGCGGGTACTGTCACCTATACATTTGGCGCTGGCTTCAAGACCTCTGCCACCGTTGCTCCGACTACTGGCACAGCGATCACGGTTGAGTTTTGCAGCAACGGCACGAACTGGATTGAGGCTGGTCGCTCCCTTGCGATCACGACCTAACCCAAGACCTTCTCGATCACGAATCGAGGCGTGAGCCCGAGGGTTTTAGTCCCATCGGGCAGGATCACGTTAGCGTCCATCGGCCTATCCAGAGAGCCGTGAGACCACATCTGTAGGATTGAACCCGTGTTAACAGCGTTCTCTCCCCAGACCATGTTTTGCGTGTCAACCCAATGGCAGGTTTCGGGCATGAACTGGTGAGCGTAAGCCCCGAGCAAGTTAGCTTCGGAGGTATTCTTGTGGATCGCATCTGTCTCGTAAATGTAATCCTCAAAATCTACTCCGTGTAGTTCTTGGATATAACTGCGCATACGATAGAAGATGGGGCGTGGGAACACGCTGGGCAGTCTCCGCATGTATTCGTAAGGAGGAGCGAAGCCTAGAATGCGTTCCGTCCCCACAAGCCAAGGCATGGCACCTGAATGAATCTCCTGCAAGACTTGGCGACTGGTCATTAGTACTACCGGTTTGCCTTCGGGCGTGCAGTATTGGTCGGGCGTGAACTCCTTAAAAGCAATGCAGTCAGAGCCCAAGAAATAGATTACGTCCGCGTCAGGGCAATACACGTCTGCCTCCATCATGCCCAGTTGTGCCCGCATGAAGCCCTGCCTCGGCCTCCCATCTTTCACCGCCAGGATCGCGTCTGGGTAGGTGTAGCTGATGATCTGTTCCGCTCCTTGTACATCTTCCGATGAAACGCAGACCACAGGAGCAAGAAAGCCCTTCGAGAATCTTTGCAGCGAGGTCAGGCAGTGCTCCAACCACGGGAAATCCTTGTGGTAACTGGCAATAAAAACTTGGTGTTTCATGGCATCATCTTTTTGGCGTAGTCCCAAGCGGAGCTGTCGCGCACTCCGTGAATCAGGACAGGGGGTTTGGTTCCGACCGCAGGCGTGCGCAATTCTTCATCGGTCACGTTGGTCCAGCGATAAAGGTTTTTGATGAGTCCAGTTCGTGCCCAGTAGGGTTCAAACAAGGGCGGGTAGGCAATGTCCCACGGGCGCTTTGGTGGTTTGTCGCCCAAGTCGATCACGTTGGCTAGATTCGGGTCAAACATCAGGTTGCCGTTGATGTGGCCGCCTGACTCGCGCTGCCAGTGACCCAAGACCATCTTGCCCTGTCCTGCCGCCCGGTCCCATTCCTCGGAAAGCTGGTCAATCCAGTCGGGAGCGACGGGCACGCAATCGGCCTCCATGAGCAGCACGCACTTGGCGTCCTTTGCCCAATCAGGCGCAGTCTTAATCAGATCGTAAGCCATCTTGTTGGGACCATCGGGGTATTTCAGGTTAGGGTCATGTTCGACCAGCATCACATCCCACTCACATTTGATGCCCCGGCAGTTTTTAATCAGTTCGTAGAGTCGCTGTACTTGGTCGTGCTCTTTCTGATGCCATTGCAGGCAAATCAGGAATTGGCCGGGAATAGGCTTTATTGGCCATTCCGCTGCATTTGGAGCGGGGATCGCCACGAGGTTGGGGGCTTGCCCCTCTTTTGGGTAAAGCTCTCCATTTGGGCCTTTCCGCTTCAACCTGACCTTGGTGTGGCAATAGATGCCAATCGCCCTTTCCCGGCACAACCATTGAAAGAAATGTTCCTCGCGTAGCAACCGGCTCAGTCCCTTGAACTGCACGCGTGCCTGCTGAAAGAAAGCATGATGTGGCTCCCAACTGTTCTCATCCCTGAAAGCCAAGGGGAATTGCTCATCCGCTTTGATCTTCTCAAAGACTGACCGATGGACCAATAGCCCGTTCGCGCTCACCTCTGGCACTTGTACGACACCCTGTTCATCTGAAACCAAATCCTCATAGAACGTCACCGCCCACCGTGGCCATTCCTCGCACGCCGTATGCAGAAGGCCAATCACTGGTCTGCGCGTCTCGATCAGCTTCACCAAGTCTTGCGCTGACCACACCAAATCCCGTTCGACCTGCCAGAGCCAAGCGTTGTCAGGATTTTCAAGGAAAGCGTGAACGATTGAGTTGCGGTTGTGCGAAATGCTTTCGTTTACGCTGATGTAGATCGTCACCTGAAACTGCGGCAACAGCTTCGCCACTTCCTCTCCTGTTGCCTTGATCCACTCCTGATATTCTTCGCTGACCGGAATTTCAGTGGGAACGGCAATAACTAATTCTTGTGGCATAGAATGACCCACGGTTTGAACACACGTTAAGCAAAAGTCGATTTGATATTGACTAGACAGGTCTGTTTAATCAGACGATTGGAACAGAGATAGCAGAGGATAACGCCCCGCCACAGGCACCCGCATCACTTTCTCGGAATTCATTTTCTGAGTAACGATCCGCTTAGCGGACAACCGGGGCCTCAGAGTCGTTAGCAAACTACTCTTAATCCTATTTCTTTATGTCAGGAGCTATCACAAGCCTCCCAAGTTTCTACCAGCTCGCCTTTGAGGGCATCTGGCGCGAAAACCCAGCGCAGCAGACAAACCATCGTTTGATGGGTTGTTACAACATGACCAATGTGGACGGTACCGAAAAGCGTATCGACTACATGGGTTCCCAAAACTACGCGATGCGGCAGGTCACTGCCCGGGCGCAGAAGTCCGAACCCTCCGACGTTCCAATGTATTCCCGTTGGGTGCGCGTGCGCCCATACGACAAGACGACTTGGATTGACCAGTTTGATCCGGTCCTCCTTGGCACTCTCCCCAATCCAGATGGTGCTGTCGCCAAGAATCACGCCATCGCCGCCGCCCGACAGAAGGACATTATCCTCCTCAACGCGCTACTCGGCACGAACTACACGGGCGCACAAGGAACGACCGCAGTCACCCTCCCGACCACTGGCGGCGTGCTGAACATCGGCCAAGTGGTGCCCGTGACCTACGGTTCTGGTGGGGCCAATTCAGGCATGACGCTCGCCAAACTTACGGCGGGTTCGTACCTGATGGACAAAAACGACATTGATGAATCTGGCCGATATCTGGCCTATTCTGCCCGGGAACTGAATAACCTTATCACGAATGTCGATCAGGTGAACTCGGTCCTCTACAATGACGTTCGCGCCCTTCGTGACGGTCGTATCCGCGACTTCATGGGCTTCTCGTTCATCCGCACTGAACTCGTTCCCTTTGTCTCCGGTTCCACCACGATCCGCTCCTGCGTGGCGTGGCAGAAAGACACCCTGTTCATGGGCATGGGCCGCGATGTTGCCAGCAAGCTGGACATCCTCCCCACCCAATCCCAAGCCATTCAGGTTTACACCTGCATGCTGATGGACGCAACACGGGTCACCGAGGCGGGTACGGTTCAGATCAACTGCGATGAATCAGTATGATAACACGATAACCATTAACAACTTAACTAAATACTACAATGGCTATTTTTTATACAGACCTCGCTCTGCGCCAGTCCATCGGCAGCAACTTCCCCGGTGAACCCGGCAAGCAGCAAATCACAAACCTTCCAACGAACACGGGTCAGACCAATGCCCTGTTTGAAGGCCCGCCCGACATCATTGCGACCTACACCCTTGTGGGTACGGAAGCAGCGGGAGACACCATCAACATTGCCAAGCTTGAACCCGGTTACATCGCGAGCCCAAGTGGCAAGGTTTGCTCGGGCGTAACCGCTCCGGGCACGACCCTCACCTTGGCGGTTGGTGACAACGATCTGGGCGATCCGTCGCTCCTCCCGTTGACCAATGCCGCCGCCCTGCAAGGCTACATCCCGAACCAGCCGATTGTGACCGCTCCCCTTT
>Ga0068871_100002550_pt1 | contig 12433 bp, 8 predicted proteins | sample KBSMisM72_FD_72750 | JGI IMG/M metagenome (GOLD analysis project Ga0068871, IMG submission 72750) | Miscanthus rhizosphere microbial communities from Kellogg Biological Station, Michigan, USA - KBS Miscanthus M7-2 | ecosystem: Host-associated > Plants > Roots > Rhizosphere > Soil ... | reverse complement strand
GATTCTGAGATTTGGCTCCCCGGCATGGATTCGAACCACGATTCACGGCTCCAAAGGCCGCTGTCCTACCATTAGACGACCGGGGAATGCTCTCAGCAGGCTTGATGTGAATCATTTTAACACGCGGCCTCGTCTTGGCACTTGGACATGGCGGGCTTGCCGTTCCTGAATCCGCGTGCGACGCGCAGGATGCGCCGCATGTCCACCGCGAGTTGGGCGAACTCACCGTCAAGAAGCTCCGGCTCCGTGGTGAGTTCCGTCACCATCGTCTCAGCGGAGCGCGAACGTGATTAAAGCGTCCCCCGCCGCGACTCCTATATATTGCTTGCCGTTGAGCAGATAAGTGATCGGTGGCGCAATCACCACTCCACCAGTCCGGAACTTCCACAGCGGTTTCCCGGTGCGCGCATCCAGCGCCATAAAGTAGCCTTCACGGTTGCCGCTGAAAATCAATCCCCCGCCAGTCGCCAGCAGGCCGCTCGACGGAGGGCTGACCATTTCGAATTTCCACTTGGTTTCGCCGGTCGCTGGATCGACGGCCTGCACCGCTCCCGTGGTCGGATCAAGGGCAATCGGAGTCCCCGTGCTCCCCGTATACAGGAATCCTTCGCGAAACTCCTGCGCGGTCTTGTAGTAGGTCTGGCAGCCTTCCGTCGTGGGGAAATAATACAAACTGGTCTGCGGACTATACGCACTGGCCTGCCAGTTGTGCCCGCCGCCGGCGCCCGGGCACGCCTTGTTCCCTTCCTCGGTCGGGTCCTGGCCGGAGATCAGATTTGGCCGCCCGTCGGGCCGGATCGCATCCGCCCAAGTCACTTTGGTATAGGGCTTAGCCACGATCATCTTGCCGGTGGCCCGGTCCAGCGCGTAGAAAAAGCCATTGCGATTCGCCTGAATCACGGCCTTCACTTTCTGTCCCTTCACCATCAGGTCCACCAGCACCGGATCGCTGATGGAATCCCAGTCGTGCAGGTCATGCGGAGTCATCTGGAAATGCCACTTAATTTTTCCGGTATCGGCATCCAAGGCGACAATGCTGCAGGTGTAGAGATTGTCGCCAGGCCGGACATCGCCGTTCCAGTCGGGTCCCGGATTTCCGGTGCCCCAGTAGATCAGGTTCAGCTCCGGATCGTACGTCCCCGTGACCCACGTCGAGCCGCCGCCGCGCTTCCAGGCATCCGCCCCCGCACCCCAACTATCGCCTCCCGGCTCGCCCGGTTCTGGCACCGTCCAGAATCGCCAGGCGCGCTTGCCGGTATCGGCATCGTAAGCATCGATAAAGCCTCGAATCCCATACTCCGCGCCCGCGATGCCGATCACTACCAGATTTTTCACGATCAACGGAGCAACGGTGGCGCTGTATCCTTTCTTGATGTCGTCGATCTCCGTCTCCCACAGAAGATTTCCGGTCTTGGCATCCAGCGCCACCAGCTTGGATTCAAGATTCACTTTGAAGAGTTTGTTCCCGAGCGCCGCGAACCCGCGATTCACCTGCCCGCAACAGATGCTCACTCCCGGCGGCAGCGGCTTGGCGTAATGCCAGACCGGCCGCCCCGTAGCCAGATCCAGTCCGTAGGCGTGATTGGTCGGACCGGTGGCGTACATCATTCCGTCGTAAACCAGTGGAGTACTTTCGACTTTTCCCAGGGTTCCGGTCTGGAAAATCCATTGCGGCGTCAGATCCTTTACGGTGGCGGTGTTGATCTGGCGGAGCGCGCTGTAACGCCACCCCGAATAGTTCTTCCCATACATCAGCCAGTTGGCGTCGTCGCTCTGCGATTGACGCAGCTTGTCCTGCGTAATATCGGCGGCGCCCAGCGCGCCCATAGTCGCGAGTATCACTAGCCAGCGTTTCATTTTCCGTCCTCCCTCATGCCGCGCAGACTCTGCAGATATGCCAGCAGGTCGTTCAGTTCTTTCTCGTTGAATGAGTTCTTATAGCTCGCCGGCATCAGCGAACGAATTTCCCGCTTCACCGATGTCACGTCGCTCCTTTCAAAGGAGCGGAAGTTTTCAGCCGGGTCCATCAGCTGCGCCGAAAAATCGTCGAAGCCGCGCTGGACGCCGACGATGGTTTTGCCATCTTTGGTCACCACTGTGATCGTGTTATATCCCGGAGTGACGTCGACGTTGGGGTCGAGGACCGATTCCTTCAGATACGCCAGGCTGCGCTTCCGGCCCACGGAAGTCAAGTCCGGTCCCAGCCTGCCTCCCTTGCCGCCGATCATGTGACACTGCCCGCACTTTCCCTTGTTCCAAAACACTTCGCTCCCGGCCTGCCGATCCCCGGTCGCAGCAACTTTGCCCTTGCCCGCCAACGATCGGAGATAGGTCACTAGCCGCCACAAATCGTCGCTCTCAAAATTAGCGCCGAACGCCGGCATCTCGGTACCAGCGGCTCCGCCGGAGATGACCTTATATAAGTCTCCGTCGGTGTCGCCCACCGAGTAGGTCCCCAGCGTAAGATCCGGACCGCGTCCCCCCTCCGCATGGATGCCGTGGCACAGGGCGCAGCTCCCGCGAAATGCGATGCGGCCTTCTTCGGCCGCGCGAGGGTCATTCGCGAAGGGATTCTTCAGAACAGGTTGTGCCGCGCACGTAGCGGCTGCCGCCAACCACAACACGCCGATGATTCTCATAGCTGCCATAGCTGTCAATCATACAACCCCTCGCCGCCGAGGCAAAGCGCCCGCATAGCTACTGCGAGTTTGGCTCGCCACGCTACTTTCCGAGGTGAATGCGGTCCTTCTCGTTTTCGTTGCAGTACATTTCGAAAATGTCGGCATCGGCCAGAAGGCGGTGAGGAACCTTGATGGTAAAAGGTTTGGTGTACGTCTCCGGATCGTCAAAGGTCATCTCGACATCCATGTGCCCGAAGTCGCTGCGGCGGAAGCGCTCGGTGACGTGGAGCGCTTCGCTGTGCGGATGGCCCATCATATCGAACCTGGTTTTGTCGTTGAAGCCGGCGGTCTCGACAACAAAGGTGTCGCGCTCCCAGTGCCCGACTGAATAACCCAGGTACGCCGGCAGATTGATTTCCTTCGGAAGCGTCCGTCCGTCGGTAAAAATTTGGCGATGTAAGTTGTCGACTTCGTAGAGCAGCATCGTCAGCTTTGGCGCCTGAACAATCTTGATCGGCTCAGAGAGCAGCCCGGCGACGGGAAGGCCGATCGCGCCGGTGCAAACGCTGGCGCCTGATTGGCGGGCGGCCGCTTGCCGGCGCATAGCTTCCGCAGCCTGGGGCCGCAGCGGCACTTCCTCGGGCTTGAAGTCCGCGAAAATATTGAATGCGTATTTGTGTTGGGTGCCGATCTCCATTCCCGGCGGAGCCAGTTCGATGTCGGCATCGAAGGCGTTGCCGAAGAGGCGCTTCACTTCCGCGACGGTGGTGGTTTCGTGCATCCAGACGCCCGTGAGATCCGGCTTTCCGTCAGCAGTGCGCGGCGCCGGGGCGGAGAGATTGGCCTTGCCGTCAGGCGTGCGCGGCGTTCCAGGGGTGGGATAGTTCAACCACTGCGCCTGCGAGCCAGTCGCGAGCCATGCAAACAAGACCAACCGCAGCTGATATTGCATCCGTAAACCTCCAGGGCCTAAAGTTATCACAGCTGACGGGACAAAAAGCGGGAACCGCGCGATAGACGCCAATTATTATTCAGTCGCGCCTAATTTACGGAGCAGCGTCGCCGTTCGCTGGCGCGCAAGCTGGGCGGGGTCGTCGCTCGCCGCATCCCCACCGCCTGCACCGCCGGCAGCGCCCGCTAGTTGGTATTTCCTTTTTGCAGGCGCCGACAAGGCCGTCAAGGGTGTAAAGCCGACCTTGTTCTTTGCGTTTATCTGGGCCCCGTGATCCGCTAGAAATTGAGCGACTCTTTCGTGTCCCCAAGCCGCCGCGGCGTGCAGCGCGGTATCGCCGGCTTGGTTCGCCGCGTTGACGTCGGCGCCTAATTCCGACGCGGTTTTCACAGCTTCCAGAACCTGGCTTTCCGGCTCAACTTTTCCGAAGTCGATTACATTGATGCCGCGCCGGCTCTCTTCGAAGCTCGTGCCCATGCCCACAGCGAGCATGAGCGGCGTGGTTCCGTTTGGCATCGTGATTTTTGGATCCGCGCCGCCGGCCACCAGAGCGCGCATGATCTCGGGCTCCAGAAATCTCGCCGCGAGCAGGTACGGAGTCGAGCCGATCAGCGGAGCCAAGAGATTGTAATCCGTCGTGTCGCGGCGCACCGGAGTGCCCTTCGTCATCTTTATATTGGGATCGGCGCCGTGAGCCAGCAGCGCTTTCACCAGATTCAGGTCGCTCCTCAAAACCGCGGCGTGCATCGCGCTATAGCCGATGCCCATGGCATTCGGGTCAGCACCCTTTTCGAGCAGCGCGATCGCAACATTTCCCTGCCCGCTATGGGCGGCGAGTACCACGGCAGGAGTGCCATCCGGCAGTGAGTCGTTAGGGTCAGCGCCGGCAGCCAGCAGAAGCTTGGCCGATTCAGCATCGCCATTCCGCGCTGCGAATAGCAAGGGCGTCATGCCGCCCCGCTCCACGTTGTAATTGAGCTCTTCCCTGCCCGCCCGTTGCGTCTGCTCGCCAACCACGGTTTGAGAGTAGATGCGGGAGCGCGCCCGCACGTCCGCGCCAAATTCAATGAGCATTCCGACCGATTCGGGATGGCCTTCGGCAGCCGCCCACATCAGCGCCGTTTGATCGTGCTCGGGTTCTTTGGCCTTCGCATCGGCGCCATGCACCAGCAACGCCTTCACCGCCTTCCACTCACCGGTGCGAGCGCAGGTCATCAGTACCGTCTCGCCGCCGAGCAGTTTGGCATTCGCGTTCGCCCCGGCCGCGAGCAATCGATCCACCATGGAAGCGCTCCGGTTCCGGCAAGCCAGATAAAGCGGTGTCGCACCCAGATCATTGGCGGCATTCACCGGTGCCCCGGCACGAATCAACACATCGGCGATCGCGAGATTGTCGAGGTCGGCGGCCCAATGCAGTGCAGTGGTGCCGTCGCCTTGCGCTGCTTTCAAATCTACATGCTGTTTCAGCAATGCACGGACCGATTCTGCGTCCTGACTTTTTACGGCCTGTATCAGCCGTATGTCACCGGAGGCCGCGAGACAGCAGCTCGATACGCAAATCCATGCCACGCTCTTGAGATGAAATCGCATCTTCTTTAACTCAACGTAAGCGTCTGCGGATCGACCCTTCCTGTACTGTCGCCGATCTTATCGATGCGCACGCCCAACTGATCCAGCAGTGTCAAGTGGAGGTTTGCCAGCGGCACGTCCTTGAAGTGGGTATGGCGCCCGCCCTTGAGGTTACCCGCGCCGCCACCGGCCAAGACGATGGGAATGTTGACCGGAGCGTGGCTGTTGCTGTCGGCGATCCCGGCGCCGTAAATCAGAGTCACGTGATCCAGCAGCGTGCCGTCGCCGTCGGGCGTCGCCCGCAATTTCTCCAGCAAGTACGCGAACATCTTTACGTGATACGCATTGATCTTGGACACCTTGGCGACCTTCTCAGGTTCCCGCTGGTGATGTGAAATCGGATGATGCGCATCGGGCACGCCGATCTGCGGATAGGTCATGCCGCTGTGCTCGTGGCCCAGCATCATGGTGATCACGCGGGTGAGGTCCGTTTGGTAAGCCAGCACCTGCAAATCAAACATCAATTTGACGTGCGTTTCCCAATCGGCCGGGATTCCCACCGGATGATTGATACGCGGCACTTGCTGGTTGCCTTGTTCTTCGGCGATCTGAATGCGCCGCTCGACGCCGCGGATGGCGTCCAGATACTCGGTGAGTTTCGTCCGGTCGCTTTGCGGGAGCGATCCCCCCAGCCGCGCGACTTCCTGCGTCACGGAATCGAGGACGCTCTGCTGCTGCCGCATCCGGCTCAGGCGCTCCTTGGGATCCGTACTGGTGCTATCGCCGAACAGGCGCTCGAATATCAGGCGCGGATTGTTCTGTGTCGGCAGCGGCGTATTGGCGCTTTTCCAGCAGATGGTGTTGGTGTAGGGGCAGGCATAGCCGGTGTCACAGGCCCCCGCCGTCTCGCCCGATTCGATGGCCAATTCCAACGACGCCAACTGCGTGTGCTTGCCCGTTTCCTGCGCCAGGATCTGATCCATCGATATTCCGGCGTCGAGCCACGTCTCACTGGTAGGCGGCGAAATATCCGTCAGAAATCGAGTCGAAGCTTTTGCGTGCGCACCGCCCGGCCGCCCCGGCGTCGGGATGCAGTTCAACCCGCTCAGCACTTGCACCTGATCGCGGAAGGGCGCGAGCGAGCTTAACGTCGGAGTCATCTCGTAAGCAGCGCCTTCCGTGGTGGGCAAGTAATTCTGCATGATCATGCCGTTCGGCACGTAGACCACGCCGAAGCGGTTGATCGGTTTCGCGGGTGTTGCTGCAAAGGCCGAGAAAGCCGGCACCATGCTGTCCAGCAGCGGCAGCGCCAGCGTGGCGCCGAAACCGCGCAACACCGCGCGGCGCGGAATCGCTTTCTTTAGGACGATCATTTTCGAAGCCTCCTCATTTCGTTTGCCCCGGTGCTCGCGCTTGGGCCAAACTGGCTGGCTGCTCACGCGGACTCCCGACGATGCCCATGCTAAAGGACGGGCTGTTGACGATCCCCAAGACTACTGATGACCAGTGGTAATCGTTCTGCGCCGCATCGCGGGCGACCTTCCGGATCGCTGGCAAATCCGTGTATTCCACGCCGCGGCCTACCGCATACGCCATCAGTTTCCCAGCGAGCGTGCGAACAAAATCTTCTTTGTGGCTCCCCAGCAGCGTGCGCAGACCAGCGACTCCGTTAAAGCGCGTCCCGTCGGGCAACGATGCGGATGCGTCGATCGGCGCCCCGTCGCTTTCCGTGCGCCATTTTCCGAGCGCGTCAAAGTTTTCCAGTGCGAACCCCAGCGGATCCATCCGCTGATGGCAGGATGCGCAGACTGTGTTCTTGCGATGCAACTCCATGCGTTCGCGCAGCGCCCGCGGAGCACCGTCCATTCCGGCGTCTTTGAGCGCAGGAACGTCCGGCGGCGGAGGCGGCGGCGGAGAACCCAACAGATTCGCCAGCATCCATCTGCCGCGGATCGTAACCGAAGTCCGATTGGGATAGGACGTCACCGCCAATATGCTGGACTGGCCTAGCAGCCCTCCGCGCACACCGTCCGTAAAAGTAACCTTTCGAAAGCGGTCTCCGTAGATATTCGGGATTCCATAGTGCTTCGCCAGCCGCTCATTCACGTACGTATAATCGGCGGTCAATAATTCCGTGACACTGCGGTCCTCCTGCAGCTGGCTGGCAATGAAGATCTGGGTCTCCTTCGCCATGGCGTCGCGCAGGTTCTCGTCGAACTCCTTATAGAGGTCGTTGTCCGGAACAACCCCCGGAAGCTTGCTCAATTCCAGCCAGCGGTTGGCGAATCCGTCCACCAGCGCTCGGGAGCGCGGGTCGCGCAGCATCCGCCGCACTTGTTGCTCCAGAACCTTCGGATCTTTCAGTTTCCCCCGAATAGCCGCATTGAGAAGTTCGTCGTCGGGAATGCTGCTCCACAGAAAGAAAGACAAGCGCGACGCCAGGTCTAGATCGCTCAGGCGATACGTCGAACCGGCGGGCAGGTTGGCAGGCACGCGCTCGACGCGGAATAAGAAGCTGGGCGCGGCCAGCATGCGCTCGATCCCTTGCTGGATACCGTTGTCGAAACTCTGGTCCGCTCGGCCCACGCGGTAAAAGCTCATAAGCGTCTGCACATCGTCTTCGCTAACCGGCCGGCGGTAGGCGCGCGTCGCGAGCGTCGACAAAATCTTGCGCGCGCATGGCTCCTCAGATGCCGCGTCCTTCGGGCTGCATACAAAAATCTTGCGGCGGCTCACCGAATCGCCGGGCGCGCCGTTGCCGTAGGGACCGCCAATAAGAACAAATTCGACCGAAGGGTTGCCGTGATAATACTCATTGGTCGTGCGGCCGAAACCCGTCTGAGGCGGTTGCAGGATGCCCTCCTGCTCCCAGTGCCGGCTGACAAACGAGACTCCAACTTCATGCTCCCCGGCCGTAACCGGGATGCGCACTTCAAGTCCCGCATCGGCCGTGTGCATGTAGACCTCAAACTCAGGTCCTCCCTGCGTATTCCCGGCGAAGCTCTCAGGATTCGTATAGCCCTTCGCTTCACCCCCCACCGTGAAGCGTTTGATACGGACGCCATCCAATCGGATGTCGAGCTGATGCGGCTCGCCAATTCCGACAATGTAGTCGTACTCTTCGCGCCTCAATTGCACCTTGATTGTGTACTCGGCATCCAGCGGGAAGTGGTAGCGAATCAGCGCGCCGCCCTGCGATCCAAACGGCAGGTCGTCGCTCATCTGGTCATCCTGGAACAGCATCTTTGAATACTTGAATGTGTCGACTACTGGATGAAGCGTGGGGTCGCCCACCGCCAGCCGGCTGATGGTACGCGCCGCAGACAAGTAGTTCTCAAGCAATACCGGAGAAACTGACAGCACACTCGCGACGTTATCAAAACCCTCTTGATCCGCATCGTCGGCCGAAAGCAGCGCGCGCCCGTCAACCTCTAGGCCCAACAAGTCACGGACGGCAGCGGTATACTCCGCGCGATTCAACCTATGTACCGCGACGCGCCCCGGGTTGGGATTGGCGGCGGCAGCAGCGTCAAGCGCGGTCTCCAGTTGCGCGTTCGCTTCCGCGTAGGTGGCCTTATCCGGACGCGGCATTCCAGGAGGCGGCATCTCGCCGGTGCGGAACTTGCGCGCCACTTTTTCCCACGCTTCCGCGTGATCGCCGACATGCTGAACGTCCAGCGTATCCAGCATCAGCCCAGCGGTTTTCAGTTTTTCGTTGTGGCAGGTGACGCAGTACTTATTAATGACCGCCTTCGCCGCGAGCACATCGGGTGCAGGCTTGACCGAGTGCATTTGTGGTGCGATCCGCTTTGACCGCGCCGCCGGCTTGCCCTTCTGCACTTCATCCGCACGCAGGTAGAAGAAATTCGCCGCAACGATCGCAATGCAGAACCCCGCTAGAGCGAGCAAACGTTTGGTCATCAATCGGATGGCTCCTTAATGATGTTCGTCAGCGCCAGCGCCGGTGTCAAGGGTGGCCTTCGCAGCGCCCCTTGACTTTGACTACCGCTGGGAGTAGTTTTACCCAGAAGATTTTGGGCCATTTCAATGTCCTGAAATTGGGAGGGGTGACGATGACTACGCTGAAACGGATTTCGCTGTGTGCCTTGGCTGCAGCCTGCCTGATCTCTCAAGCTTACGCCCAGCTCAGTACCGCTACCGTCCGGGGAACGATAACCGACGCCAGCGGCGCAGGCATCCCAGGCGCCGCCTTGAACCTGGAAAACACTACCCGTGGTGCCACTCGAACCGCCGTGTCCGATGAAGGTGGCCGATTTTCTTTTGAGTTCGTCCCGGTGGGGTCCTATCGCTTGACGGTTTCTCAATCCGGATTCGAAACCGGAACGCGCTCGGGTCTGAATCTGGCTGCAGGCCAGGTGATCGATTTGCCGATGCAGCTCGCCGTGCAGCAGCAAACCGCGAGTGTCGAGGTTTCCGCCAACGCAGCGCAACTCCAGACCACGGAGGCGCAACAGGTCGCGACCCTTGACGAGGCGCAGGTGCACGAACTGCCCGTCGCCCATCTGGATTGGTCCAATCTGGTCACGGTGAGCGCCGGCGCCACCAAGCCGCCTTTCGTAACCAGCTTGAACAGCACCCGCCCCGAAGGCAGTGGCGAGAACGTCAACGGCCTCCCGTCGGTAGGTTACAACTTCATGGTGGACGGCACCAATGCCGGCAACAACGTGAATTTCCCGGGTTACAACCCCTACCAGGGCGTCAGCCTCATCAACGCGGTGAACAACGACGCCATTCAGGAATTGAGCGTCGCCAAGGGCACTCCTCCAGCAATCGTCGGCAATGCGGTCACCGCCAGCATCAATATCATCACCAAGAGCGGCACCAATGCGTTTCACGGAAGCGTACATGAGCTGAACGAGGTCAGCGCCTACGACGCACGGAACCAGTTCTTGACCTACAAGCCGAATACCGTATTCAACGATTACGGCGGTTCCTTAGGCGGGCCCATTATGAAGAACAAATTGTTCTTTTTCGGCGCCTTTGAGAAAGCGTCGCTGGCTACCGCCAAGCCCATCAATGGCACGGTTCCTACCCCTTATCTGATCGCGAATTCGCCCGCCGTCTACGCCCCACTGTTCGCGCTGTTTCCGAAAGTGGCGCAACCTGCTGGCAGTCCCACTGCCACCGCCGCCCAGTATTTTGGGGCCGGGACGAATTCGCAAAGAGATAACAACCTGGTGGTCCGTGGCGACTACTACATCAACTCCAACAACATGCTGGCCATCCACTATGTTCGTTCGCGGCCTTTTGCGTTTTCACCGGCTCTCATCGAAGCCAATCCTCGAACTTATCAGGACGCAGGAGACGACACCAGCGTGGCTTACACCCACACTTCTTCCCGCTGGACCGAGGATACGCGCGTAGGCTATAACCTCATTGACATGTACCGGCTGGATAAACTACTGGCGGATCCGAACTTCGGCAACTTTAACTTTGGTTGGAGTTCTTCAGGCTCCAAACTGGAATGGGACGCCGGAAGCTTCACGACGGTCCAGGAAGCAGTCTCTTTCGCCCATGGCCGGCAAACATTTCAATTCGGCGGCATTGTGGAGAAGCAGATCGCTTACCAGATTCAGTATGCGCCGACTACTATCTCGTATAGCAACCTGACTCAGTTCCAAAATAACGCGCCCAATACGGTGCAAATCCAACTGCACGGAGACCCCGCACTCAGAACTCTGCCGGATCAATCACCCGCGTTTAAGAACTGGCGATATCAGTATGGAACCTATATTCAGGACGATGTGAAGCTCACCAGCAACCTTACCCTGAATCTCGGCATGCGCTACGACTACTTCACCATCCCGGTCGAGGTGAAGAATCGGGCCTATAATCGCTACCACGATCCGCTGCATCCGGAATGGGGACCCGGCTTCGGCCCGGTCATAAACAAGTACTTCGATCCGGATCATGGCGGATACCAGCCTCGAATCGGCTTGGCTTACAACATTTCCGGCAAGGGGAAAACCGTTCTGCGTGCGGGATTCGCAAAGATGTCGATGGCTCCCACGTTTTACTCGACGGTCAAAGAAGTCTACATGCTTGGGCCTACGATTCCGTTCGCCTATTCCTTGAACACGTCGCAGACCGCGGCGTCCGGATTGAAATATCCGTTTAACGCGAATAACTACCTTACGGAACTGACATTGCTGCAAACCTCCGGTGTTGTCTCCAGCCTTATTCCGGTTCAGGACGCGCAGGATCTGCATTATCCGAACCCGTATAGTCTGCAATGGATGTTCGGAGTCCAGCAGGCGCTGCCGTGGCGGATGATGCTGGAAGTCGATTATAACGGCAACCGGGGATTGAACCAGGCCACCTCGCAGAGCGTAAATCGGCCGGATCGAGTTACCGGAATCCCGCTAGACCCCAAAATCGGCAAGCAGGGCTTGTTGGAATCATGGGGCCGAAGCAAATATGCATCCCTGCAGATCACGCTTAGGAAGTCGCTCTCCAATGGTGTAACTTTCACCAGCGCGTATACCTACGCCAGAGTGTCCGCATTGGGCAGCGGAGACCTCCTGTTACAAGGCGCCCCGCAGGATACCTACAATCGCAAGGCCGATTGGGGACCGGCAAACAGCGATTTGCAAATGCGTTCCGTGTCGACGGCGATGTGGCAGATCCCGTTCGCAAAGTGGAGCGGCACGACCGGCTATGTTCCGAAATTGTTGCTGGACGGCTGGCAACTGAGCGGTATTTTCGCAGCGCAGACCGGATTGCCCGCAAACGTCACCAATAATCTTTCCGGTAATGGCGCCGACCGGCCGAATGCCTGCGGATGTGGCGTCCCGACATACTTGAACAACTACACTACCGGGAACCTGCAAATCCTGAATCCTGCGGCTTTCGTCGGAATTCCGATTTCGGCGAAGAGCGGCGAACAGATTATTGGCGGCAATTTAAGTTTCAATGCAGTCCGGGGTCCGGGTTTAATAAACCTGGATGTAAGCCTCGCCAAGAATTTTGCGCTAACCGAAAGATTCCGTTTGCGCCTGCGCGCCGACACTTTCAACACTCTGAATCACACTAGCTTGAGCGGATTGGTTACCACCACCGGCTCCGGCAATTTCGGCCGCCTTACGCAGGCTACGGCACGCACCATGCAGCTTGAGGCGCGATTGACTTTTTGAAGAACCGAACTGGGCCGCTTGCATTCGTGCCGGCGGCCTTCGCGGTCGGGCCGAGGAAGTTTGGTACGCCCGAGAGGATTCGAACCTCTGACCTTTTGCTCCGGAGGCAAACGCTCTATCCAGGCTGAGCTACGGGC
>Ga0068871_100002548_pt1 | contig 12435 bp, 8 predicted proteins | sample KBSMisM72_FD_72750 | JGI IMG/M metagenome (GOLD analysis project Ga0068871, IMG submission 72750) | Miscanthus rhizosphere microbial communities from Kellogg Biological Station, Michigan, USA - KBS Miscanthus M7-2 | ecosystem: Host-associated > Plants > Roots > Rhizosphere > Soil ... | reverse complement strand
CTATACATAAAGTAAATTACCAGTCCAATCGCCAGCCAGCAAAAGAACCGCAACCAGGTGAGAATCGGCAGACCCGCCATGAGGAGGAAGCAAAACAATACGCTCAAAATAGGGGCTGCAATGCCACCAGGAGCACGGAATCCGCGCCGTCTGTTCGGGTCACGGGAGCGCAAGATGATAACGCCCACCGACACGAGCACGAAGGCAAATAGGGTTCCTATATTCGAGAGGTCGGCAAGTGTGCCAATATCCAGAATCCCGGCAGGTATACCAACTACAAATCCGGCAATCCAGGTTGCCGTCGACGGCGTGCGGAACTTGGGGTGCACTCTTCCAAAGAGGCGTGGCAGCAACCCATCGCGAGACATGGCGAACCACACCCGGGCTTGACCAAGCTGAAACACAAGCAGAGAAGAGATCATTCCCATCATGGCGCCAAACAACACGCCAAGCCTTACCCAGTGCAGCATCGGAGATCCAGTTGCGAGGGTTAGCCTCTTCAGGCTGTTAACCACTGGAGCGGCGTCGTCTAGCAGGGTTTGCCAAGGCACCAAGCCAGTCAGCGTGATCGCAACCGCAACGTAAAGCACCGTGCACACAACCAGGGTGGCGATGATGCCAATTGGCAAATCTCTTTGCGGGTTGCGGGCTTCTTCGGCGGCCGTGGAAACCGAATCGAACCCGATATAGGTGAAGAAAATGATCGATCCGCCGGTGAGAATGCCCGACCAGCCCTGCGGTGCAAACGGGTGCCAATTGCTGGGATGGATGAAATGAGCGCCCGCGATCACAAAGGCAAGAATCGCGGCGATCTTCAAAATAACCATGGTGTTATTGGCGCTGGCTGATTCTCGAATGCCACGTACCAACACCACCGTCAACAACATCACAATCAGAAACGCGGGGAAATTGAAGCCGAAGTGGAATCCCGGCGCGTACAACATGTTGCCCTTCAGGTCGGCCAGGCCACTGGGAAGGTAAGCAGGCGAAATCCACCGCACCGCGGGATGCCAATTGAACCAGTCAAGCAGGTCTACGAGGTGGGCGGCGAACCCTACACTCACCGCCATGTTGCTCACAGCATACTCGAGAATGAGGTCCCAGCCAATGATCCACGCGATCAGTTCACCCATGGTCGCGTAAGTGTAGGTATAGGCGCTGCCTGCAATCGGAATCATCGATGCCAGTTCGGCATAGCAGAGTGCAGTGAAGGCACATACCACTGCAACCAGGACCAGCGACAACGCAAGCGCCGGTCCCGCCCCCGGGCGCCCATGCGTTGCGGTATGCCGGATCAGGTAGTCCAGCAGCGGAGCGTTCAGGATGGAAGAGGTGTCAAACTTCTGACCGGCGATGGCCGTGCCGATTACCGTAAATATGCCCGACCCGATCACCGCTCCAATGCCGAGCGCGGTGAGAGAAACCGGTCCCAGGGTCTTTTTCAGACTGCGTTCGGGGCTCTCGGAATCAGTGATCAGCTTGTCGATAGACTTGCAGCAGAAAAGCTGATTTTGGGTTCGACCGCCTGGCGTGGCTTGGTTTCCAGTGCTTGGCATTGTTTTCCGGGATCAGCGGGCGCGGGCTACCAACCAACTCCTCATCAGGTTTCAGACCATCATAAAAGTGGCGGCGCGGGAAGGTATTCCCGCGCCGCGACTGGTTCAGTGCCGGCTACCGTTTCGCCTGGCCGCGCACTAGTTTCTTCACTTTGCGCTTCGCCGACCCACGGGCGTAATCCCGTTTCTTCAGTGGCGTCTCGGTGGTCTTCTTCTTGCGTGACGCGCGTTTCAATTTCTTGCGCTCTTCTTTACTTAAGCTCTTAGTATTTGCCATGAGTGCTGTAGTTCTCTCCTAGAAGTCAGGTCAATGCTAACAGTTTTGTGCTAAACCGCCTCTAACTGGGCGTATTTTTCAACCAGCTTTTTCAAGCCGAAGCGTGGGAATTGTACCGTAAGTTTGGTTTCTTCGCCTTCACCTTCGCGCTGGTAGACCGTGCCTTCACCGTATTTTGGATGCCGTACCTTCTGCCCCGGGCGGAATCCGCGGCGCCCGGTGGGCGCTTCCACCGGGACTTTGGGGAGGGTGAATCGCTTGCCACGAGAGGCGAAAAATTCAGCAATGTTCTCGATGGAATTGTATTTTGGAGCTGACGGTGCGCTTTTTGGTTTCGCCTGGACGCTCGGCTGACGCCAACTTACGCTTTGATCCTCGTCCTCATATGAATAATGGGTATCTCCGGAGTCATATTCCTGCGGCCGTGGCTGGCGACTAGTCCGCCCGCTTCGTCCGCCCACTTCTTCGATGAGGACAGCCGGAACTTCCTCCAGAAACCGTGAAGGAATGCTCGCCTCAGGAAGGTCCGTGCCGTAACGCCTACGGTAAGTTGCGCGCGAAAGAACCAGCGTATCCATTGCCCGGGTCATTCCGACATAGCAAAGCCGCCGTTCTTCCTCGATATCATCGGGATGGTTGAATGTTCGAGAATGCGGAAACAGCCCTTCTTCCAGGCCGCAAAGAAACACCAGCGGGAATTCCAGCCCTTTGGCGGCGTGCAGCGTCATCAACGTGATCTGCGCCTGTTCATCGTAGGCGTCAGCGTCGCTCACCAGCGCTGCATGATCGAGGAACTGGTCGAGGGTTTCGCCCCGATCGCGCGAATCCATGGCGGCGTTGACCAGTTCGTGCAGGTTTTCCACACGGGAGAAAGCCTCTGGTGTGTCCTCTTCTTCGAGCAACTTGATGTAGCCGGTGCGGTCGATGAGGAATTTCAGAATGTCGGCAGTCCCCGCCGATCCGGGTTCAGGGAAACCTTCGATCTTCTCCACTTCCGTCGCGGGCGATTCCTCTTCTGGTTCCATCGCGCCGAAATCGAAAATCGTTGGATCGAACGAAATCTGGTCGTTCAACTCCACTGCTGCGGGAGCGACGGCTCCCTCGTCCGTCGTCGCCGTCTCCGCCAGGCGTTGAGCATACGTTCCCCCCAGCATGGCGCGGGCATCTTCAATCAAATCCTGAAAACTCTTCAGCGCGGCACATGCGCGCGCCGGCAGCAACTGACGTTGAATGGCCTCACCAACGGATCCCCAGAGGGAAAGACCCGTCTCCAGCGCCAGGCGTTCCAGAACTTCGATAGTGGTCTTCCCAATCCCGCGGACCGGAGTGTTGATCACCCGCATGAGTGAGATGGAATCATCCGGATTCTGAACCACCTTCAAATATGAAATCAGGTCTTTGATTTCGGCGCGGTCATAAAATGAAAAACCACCAACTACGTGATATTTCAGCTGGTAACGCCGCATGGCTTCTTCAAATAGCCGAGACTGGGAATTGGTGCGGTAAAGCACTGCGGCTCTCGGCTTTTCTTTGCCGTCCGTCCCTTCGCGCAAATAGCGCGCAATCCAGTCAGCGACAAACAGCGCTTCGTTCTCGCCATCCGGGGCCTCGTAGTAACCGATCTTGGCCCCGCCCTGGCGCGACGTCCAAAGATTCTTTCCCTTGCGGCGGACGTTATTCGCAACCACCGCCGACGCCGCCTGCAAAATATTTTGCGTAGAGCGGTAGTTCTGTTCCAGGCGGACGATCTTGGCTTCAGGAAAATCCTTTTCAAATTCAAGAATGTTGCGGATGTCCGCCCCGCGCCACGAATAGATCGACTGGTCCTCATCGCCGACCGCGCAAACGTTGTGCCGCTCTCCTGCCAGCAGTCGCATCAATTCATACTGCGGACGGTTCGTGTCCTGATATTCATCCACCAACACGTGGTGAAACCGGCGGCTGTAATAATCACGGACTTCAGGCGCCGCTTTTAGCAGTCGCACTGCTTCGAGCAGCAGGTCGTCGAAGTCCATGGCGTTCGCTTTGAGCAATTCTTTGCGATACTCCGCGTAGATATGTGAGACCTTCTCGGTCGTCGGGTCGTTCGATTGCAGATAAATTTCCTGCGGATCTAGCATGTGATTCTTCGCCCAGGAAATATGGGAAAGCACGGCTCGGGGAGTGGTTTGCTTGTCATCAATTCCCAGCCGGCGCATGATCGACTTCACCAGTGACTGCTGGTCCGACTCATCATAGATAACGAAATTCTTGGTAAGCCCAATTGGCGGAGCCCCAAGCGTAGTCGAAGGGATGCGCAGCGCCTCAACATCCCGGCGCAACAGACGCACGCAAAACGAATGGAAGGTAGAAATGACCGGCTTGGCGATAGAAAGTCCGCCGACGATCTTGTCGACGCGCCCCACCATTTCAGCAGCGGCCTTGTTGGTGAAGGTAACGGCGAGAATGGACTCCGGCATTGCTCCCAGATGCTCGATCAGATGGGCAATTCGGTAGGTGATGACACGCGTCTTTCCGCTTCCCGCACCCGCCAGAATCAAGACAGGTCCCTGTACAGTTTCGACAGCCTCGCGCTGTTGCGGATTCAGTTGATCAAGGAAAGACACTACGGGGGCGGCTCCGGGATTCACTACCTAAAGATTTTACAGGGATTCAAAGAATCCAGTCCGCAAACGACAGATAGAAAGAAAAAACTCGAGTGTGCCCCGTCCAAGTTCCGCTTGGGCGGGGATTTTCGTCCGGCAGTGCCAATAACTCTATTCGTTTTGGACTGTCTTTACCGCTTTGCACTCCTCACATGGACAAACATCGCGCAAAAACTGCCAGGAATAAATTCCCAGATCGTGGCCGTCATTCCAGTGAAATTTAATCGCATACTTGCCAACGCCTTCGGCAGATGTCGGCTTTGCAGCCGCCTTGAACATGGGAAGCTCTCCAGGCTTGCCTTGCGGTTTCTGTCCCGGCTGGCGTCCAGACTTAGCGCGCTCATCGTCACAAAGCGCGCACGGACATGCATCTCGCAAAAACACAAATGGATAATGCGAAACGTGGCCGTCCTTCCATTCAATATCGACGCCCGCACCGGTACTTAGGTTAACTTTGACTGCCTTGGGATCTGCCGCAACGACCATGAATCGAGTATCGCACGGAGAGGCAGATCACTTCGAACGCTGTCGGCACAAGCGTTTGGGTGGCGCAGCGCCAGCGCAAAAACCCAAATCACTCATACCGCAGAGCCTCGATGGGATCGACCCTCGTGGCCCGCTGGGCCGGAATCCAGCTAGCACCCAGCGTTGCCGCCACGAGCGTTACTGCAATGGCCGTGAACACCACAGGATCACGCGGACTAACCCCAATCAACAAACTGCCCATGAAAGGCGTCAGCAGAAATGCACCGACGGTGCCGATGATTAGCCCGGCAGCCGCCAGTACGATCCCATTGGAAAGAATCATCTGCAGAATCGCCCTCTTCTGCGCGCCCAGCGCAATGCGGACCCCAATCTCCTGCGTCCGGCGGCCTACCAGGAACGAGACCACACCGTAGAGTCCAATCACCGCCAACGACAAGGCCACCACGCCGAATGCTCCGCCGAGAATGGCTGAGATTCGCGGGATGAAAAGTCCCTGGCTGGAAACCACGCTGGCGAAAGACTGCACCGCCAGCGGAGCCACATCTGGATCCAGTGTCCGCAGTTGATCACGAACGAGAGGGACGATCGTCGTCGCATCGCCATCTGTTCGCAGATGCAATGTGCCGCTAGGCCGGCCCATGCGCGCGTACGACATGTAAAACACCGGCATCGCCGGCCCGCCAATATTTCCAAAGTTCGAATCTTTTACCACACCTACGATCGTGATCCGGTCATGATCACGAAGCTGAATATTGTGGCCAATGGCCTTATCCAGATCGCCATTGCCGACAATGTACCGCCGTGCCAGGGTTTCATTGACAATCACGGTGAGGGGAGCACTCGCATTGTCGTGTTCCGTGAACTCCCTGCCGCGAAGCAGAGGTATCTGCATGGCCGCGAAATAACCCGGAGCAACCTGGTTGGTTGCGGTATCGACGAAGCGTTCCCCACTAGCGGTTGTGTATCCGTCAATGGAAATGTCCCATGAAGCGCCGGAGAGGAAGGGCACGCTGCTGGCGATGCTTGCCGACTTGACTCCCGGCAAACCGGCGGTCTGCCGCAGCAGTTGCTGATTGAAGAGCACCGCCTTCTCCGCCGAATATCCGCGGAGGCTAGGGTCGATCGACACCAGCAGCACGTGGCTGGGATTGAATCCGAGATCGATCTCCTGCGCTTTGACGAACGCCTTCAGAAACAGTCCGCCGCCAATCAGCAGGATCGTCGATAACGCGATTTGCCCTGCAATCAGAATGCGCCGCGCCAGCATGCCGAACGTGCGGCTGTCTGAAACTCCCGCCCTGACATTGGTCGTTACCGACGCCATCGCCTCCCGGATCGTAAGAAACGCTGGAGCCAGTCCACAAAGAAACACTGCAGCGGTGGACGCCAGGAGAGCGAAACCCAGGACTCGAACGTCCAGGTGAAATGCAGGGCCCGACGGCGAAGGCGTGTAGGGCAAAAGGGCCATGAATCCCTGAATGCATCCGAATCCAAGTACGATTCCTGAAACCCCGCCGAGAAAAGCCAGCACCGCGCTCTCGGTCAGAAGTTGCCGCACTAGTGCCGCCCGGGTCGCACCGATCGCAAGTTGGGTGGAAATCTCTCTCATTCGCGACGTGGCACGCGCCATAAGCAAGCTGGCGACGTTTGCGCACGCGATGAGGAGAACCAGAAGAACCAGAGCCATCAGAATCGATGGGAGCAAGACTCCGTTTCCGATCAGCCGGCGGTCCATTTCTTTGCGCACGTAGGCAGTGGCGTCTTTGTTGGTGTCTGGATAGGCCCGCTCCAGATCACGCATGATGGTATCCAACTCGGCTTGGGCCTGCTTGACCGTCACTCCGGCTCTCAGGCGCCCCATCATGTTGAACCCGCGATAACTGCGGTGGGTAAGCATGTCGGTGCCGTCCTGGGTCAATGCCGCTGTCATCATGTTCGGCACATAGATGTCAGGACGAAAAAAGAGGTCGGGGCCGGTGAACGACTTCGGGGCGACTCCAACGATGGTGAAAACGTGCCCGTTGAGCTTCACTTGACGCCCGACAACACCCGGATCACTCCCGAACGACCTTCCCCAGAGCGCGTAGCTGATGACCGCCACCGGAGACCTACCCTGCACCTCATCTTCATCGGGACGGAAATCGCGCCCGACCGCGGGCGCCACCTGCATCGTCGACAAGAAGCTCGCGGAAACCAGCATTCCCCAGACCACCTGCGGTTCCCCTTGGCCGGTACTCATTCCCGCCGATATGATCTGTGCAATGGCAAGTTTTTCAAATGACTTGCTCCGGCTGCGGAAGTCCATGTAGTCCAGATAGGAAGTGCCCCCGAAGGGCAACTGGCGAGACGCTGCCACATCCACCACGACCAAGTCATGCGGATTAGGGATGGGCAAAGGCCGCAGCAGGACCGCATCCACAACGCTGAAAATGGAAGTATTCGCTCCGATGCCCAGGGCCAGGGAAAGCACCACGATAAAGGTGAATCCCGGCCGGTTGCGAAGGCTGCGAAAGGTGAAGCGCGTATCGCGCCAGAACGATTCGATCAACGAAACGACGCGGGTAGGAAAGCTCTGCGCGGTCGCTGGTAAGGAACTCATCAAGTTTCACCTCAAAATGAACACGCCGGAACACCTGGAGCGGTTCAGAGCAGAATCACAATTTTCCGCTGTATTGTTATGACTTAGGAACCGCGCGTGTTGCCCATCACTGCTGGCTCAGCGGCAGCAATCACGCCGCCATCCGGTGGCGGAAGCCAAGTGGTAGAGATCAAAGCGGAAAGTGCAGGTAAGAAAGAACGAGGGAAGATTTGTGCGTTCGCCGGTAGAAACGCCGTGTCCGAAAGCGGACAACATCGAGCGAAGACTCGGCACTATGACACGTCTTACTTCGCCTTTTTTTGTGGTGTTACCTCTTCGGGTTTAATAGCGTCGCCCTTGTTGCCCCAGGAGTTGCGAACGTAATTGAGCACATCGCTCACCTGTTCGTCAGGCAAATCGACGCTCAGCATTTCGCCGTCGTATTGCGCGCCATTGACCGTAATTTGGCCGGTGAGCCCATTGACTACGATTCCAATCGATCGCGTCTTATTTGCCATCAGGTAGTCGGATTTGGCCAATGGCGGGTAAACATCTTTAATGCCCTCGCCCTTTTCCCGGTGGCAGGTTACGCATTGCGAGTTGTAAATGGTCTTGCCCCGAGCAACACTGGCATCGAGGTCCGAGCCTTGCCAGCCGAATGTTTTCGGCACAAGCAATCCCAGCATCAATATCGCGGCAATTCCCCAATAAATGTTTCGAGTCTTCATATTTTTCCTGGACTTAAACTTGGTTGCGTTTGAAGCGCTCCACTAAATGATCGCATGCCCGCACGGTAAGGGCCATCATGGTAAGAGTTGGGTTTTGGCAGGCCGACGAAACGAAACACGAACCGTCTGTCACCAGCAGGTTGCTCACATCGTGTGACTGGCAATAGGCGTTCAGCACCGACTTCTTGGGATCGTTCCCCATCCGCGCGGTCCCCACCTCGTGGATCGCCATACCCGGCATCTCGGTTCCCGTGGTGACGCGAATGTTCTTGGCGCCTGCGGCGTCGAGCATCTCGGCCGCGGTGACTCCGGCGTCACGCATGAGGGCGGCTTCATTCTTGCCGTGGGTCATGCTGATACGCAGCGCTGGAATGCCCCACGCATCTTTCAGATTGGCGTCGATCTCACAGAAATTATCGAAGTTTGCCAGGGACTCGCCGAAGGCACCCAGCGAGACTGAGTAGCTCCCCAGCTTTACCGCCTTCTTGTATTCCGCGCCAATGCCCGGAGCGTCCATGCTGAACTGCGGGTCCGATCCGCCCTGAAATCCATACCCACGGATAAAATGCGGGTGCTTTCCGCTGGTCGGCGTGTTGCGGAAACGCACCAGGTAGACCCCGTTCGGACGGTCCGGCTCGTTCGCCGAGGGACGAATATCCCCGAAATCGGCGAATGTCCCGCTTGCCCCTCCACCGACCACGTGGTCCATCAGATAGTGGCCCAGCATCCCGCTGGAATTTGCCAGACCTTTGGAATAGTCACGCGTGGAAGAATTCAACAGGATGCGGGTCGATTCCAGGGCCTGCGCGCACAAGATCACAGCCTTGCCGCGAATCTGCTTGGTTTCCTTGGTCGTGCGATCGACGAAAGTCACGCCCCGGGCTTTATTGCTGGCCATCTCCATATCGACATGGCTCACAACGGCGTCGGTAATCAGAGTGCAATTGCGAGTCTTGAGGGCGTCTTTCACCGTTGTAAACGGGCTGCTGAAATAGGAGAAGGTGCGGCACCCACGCTCACACGGACCGCAATAATGGCATGCCGCGCGGCCGTTGTGCGTTTGGGTAAGCACCGCCGCCCGGCCTATGGTCAGCGTGCGTCCGAATTTCTTCTTTACGCTCTCCCGCAGCCGCACTTCGCCACAGCTCATTTTCATGGGTGGCAGGAACTGGCCGTCAGGCAGCATGTTATTCTGCTCGGCCGCCCCGGTGATTCCGACATAGCGCTCAACGATGTCGTAGAAGGGCGCAAGGTCGGCATAGGAGATCGGCCAATCCGTGTCATAGCCGTCGCGGCTGAAGGCCTTGAAGTCTGTATCACTTAGGCGGTAGCTTTGCCGTCCCCAAACCAGTGACCGGCCACCCAGAATGCGCAGCCTCTGCCATGTGAATGGCTTGTCCGGAGGAGTGCTATACGGATTCTCCAAATCATTCACGAACCATTCGTAGTTGTATTCCATGCACGCATAACACTGCTTTTGGATTGGGCGCGTCCGTAATACTTCCGGCGAGTGGTTGCGATATTTCAATTTGAAGGAGGGAGTGTGTTCGGTAAACTCGCGCGGAGTCACCGCCCGCCCCGCCTCCAATAGAGCCACCTTCAAGCCCGCTTCGGAGAGCCGCTTGGCCGCCCAGCCGCCGGTCGCACCCGAACCGACGACAATGGCGTCGTATGTCTCTTGCAGAACGTCTTGTGCCATGAATGTCCTATGTGTGGGTAGTCGTGGGGTGTTCGCAGCCTTCGTAGACGCCATGGGCAAAGTTGCCGTCCCAGCCAAGTTCTTTCTGGCCGATTTCAGATCCGTAGTAGGCCGCGGCAATCAGCGCTTTGAGGAGCCCAAAGTGCTGGTGTCCGGGGTCAGGCTTCTCCTCTTGCGCCATCCATTGGCTTGCATCCTTTGGATAGGCCCAAACGCTCAACAAGGCCACCTGATCTTCAGCCGTCAGTTTGCGGAACTCATCTCCGAATTGTTGCTGGCTTTCGCTGTCGATGAAGCTCAAAGCGTCCACAAACTGCTTTTGGAACTCAGCCGGTTGCGCCGAAATCATCAGATCGAGAAAACGGTTTACCAGAGCTTCTTTCGCGCCAGGTGTATCTGTGGCGGGAATGATCACATCGCTTAAGACGATCAGGGTCTCGTCCTGCTGTGGGTTGAGGAATGCCGCTTTCCAATTCGGATCAGTCAGGAACTTTGCCCCATCCTCTCCACGTGCCGCCGGGGTTATATCTGAATGAACAGCCTGCGCCATCGAAAACGCCGGACCCAGCGCCGAGACCGCGCTGGCAAACAGCGCTGATCGAATCAGTTCACGCCGGCTAATCAATGGGGCCGAGGAGCGGGGTTTTGGGAGAGAAGGGGTGACTTCGCGGCCAGAAATGTCCATCGCCCAAAATGATAATTGCTATTACACCAGTTCCTCAATTGAATAATCGTCCATTCGCCCGCTTTACTGACCCTCGCCAAACTGGTCTAGGGCCGAGAAGTTCGTCCCCAAGAGGTTTTCCCGGATTGTGTCTGGTCTTTCACCGTCCTAGGATTCTTTAAGATGTAGGAGGTCATATGCGAATTTTCCTGGCTGGCGCCAGCGGAGCAGTGGGAAAACGTCTGGTTCCCGCTCTTGTGATCAAAGGCCACCAAGTGGCCGGAATGGTCCACTCCCCGGGAAAAGCGGACTGGGTGAAATCGATGGGCGCCGAACCGATCGTTGCGAACGGACTCGATGCCGATGCGGTCCAGCAGGCCGTGGCCCGCTTTCGACCGGAGGTCATCATCAACCAGATGACGGCGCTATCCCCGGATTTTAACCCGCGCAAGTTCGACCAGGTTTTTGCCACCACCAACCGCCTGCGAACTGAGGGCAATGACAATCTGCTCGCAGCCGCCAAGGCCAGTGGCGTTCGCCGGTTTATCGCCCAGAGTTATGCGGGCTGGCCCTATGCTCGCACAGGGGGTCCAGTAAAGAGAGAGACTGACCCGCTGGATCCCAATCCGCCACAGCCTATGCGCAACACTCTCACGGCAATCCGGCATTTAGAGTCTGCCACCTCAGAATCCGGTCTGGAGGGAATTATTCTTCGTTACGGTTCTTTTTATGGCCCCGGAACCACGAGCGGCGGGATGCTGGACCAGATTCGCAAGCGGCGCATGCCGGTTGTGGGAGATGGTGGCGCCATATGGTCGTTCCTGCACATCGATGACGCTGCCCATGCCACCGTCGCGGCTGCTGAGGGCGGAGCGCCAGGAGTTTACAACGTCGTGGACGAGGAACCCGCCACCGTCGCAAGTTGGCTTCCGGAGCTGGCGAGGCTCACAGGCTCACAACCGCCGCACCATGTCCCCGTGTGGTTGGCGCGATTTCTCATTGGAGAAGCCGGCGTCATCATGATGACCACCACTCGCGGAGCCTCCAATCAAAAAGCGAAAATGGAGTTGGGCTGGACGCCGTTTTGGAAATCCTGGCGCGACGGCTTTCGCAATGAAATTGACGAAAAGCGCGAGGCCAAGGCCGCGTAAATACGTTTGTCCCGAATCTGTCTTGTAGGTTTATCATTCTTCGCGAAGCGAAGGACTTCCTCCCGCAAAACGTACTCCAGCAGCGTCCTTCGTGCAGAATGCGCTGCTTGAGGATGACAAGAGGAGTGAACTCGCCACTCATCTATCAGCCAGACGATGCAATTCCGAGCCCGCAAGCAAGAATGCCCCTACGCCATACACGTAACTCGATGTCGGCTTGAAATCCCCCGGAGCCGCGCCCATTGGCTGAATGCATCCCAAGCGTCCATCGCTATAGACGTGGGACAAGGCCCCAGACCATCCGCGTTCAATAACCGGCAAATACTTGTCTCGTTCCAAAATGCGATGGTTTACGCCCCACGCCATGGCATAAATGAAGAAAGCCGATCCGGAGACCTCGGGAAGCGAATAGCCAGCCGCGTTGAGCAATCCCGGACGCCACAACCCATCTGCTCCCTGCAATTCAGCCACGCGTGATGCCATCTGCCGGAACTGCTCTACATATTTCGCACGGTTGGGATAATCCTCCGGCATGACTTCCAGCACGCGCGCCAGTCCGGCCATTACCCAGCCATTGCCGCGAGACCAGAAAATCTTCTTGCCGTTGGCCTCATGCTTGTCGAGAAAACTAGCGTCACGCGAATAAAGATG
>Ga0068871_100002547_pt1 | contig 12437 bp, 9 predicted proteins | sample KBSMisM72_FD_72750 | JGI IMG/M metagenome (GOLD analysis project Ga0068871, IMG submission 72750) | Miscanthus rhizosphere microbial communities from Kellogg Biological Station, Michigan, USA - KBS Miscanthus M7-2 | ecosystem: Host-associated > Plants > Roots > Rhizosphere > Soil ... | reverse complement strand
ATGGAATGAGTCTTGACGCTTGCCGACTTCACAGGCAGAGTCACAATGCCCACGTCGATGGTTCCGTTCTCCAACTTCTCGACGATTTTGTAGCTGAAGTTGCGATAAATGCTGATCTGTACTCCGGGATACAAATGACAATACTTAGCGAAAACGTCAGGCAGCACGTACAGACAGGTGGCTTCATTGGCGCCGATTACCAGCGTGCCGCGTGGGCTGGTGCCCTGGTCGGCGACTGCCAGCAGAGATTCGTCCTTCATCTGCAGCAGGCGTTCGGCGTAGGCGAACAACACCCGTCCGGCGGGGGTGAGTGTGACGTCTTTGCCGGAGCGGTCGAGCAGGCGGTCTCCGTACTCCTGCTCCAGTTGACGGATCTGAGCGCTCACCGCGGATTGCGAGCGAAATACCTTTTGCCCTGCTCGGGAGAAACTCCCCAGCTTGGCCACTTCCAAAAAGGTAACTAACTGGTCAAAGTCCATGGGTAGTGGGTGATTATAGCGAACAACGTCTCGGATTAGAAATATTGGTGGTGCGGATTGAATGGACGGCTGTGTTGAGCTTGGAAGTCTGAAACGTCCGGCTTCGGGTTCTACACCACGGCAATTGTGCGCGGATCAGCTGAGTGTGGCATGAAGACTTCGTCCGGTTCCGAGACAGAAACAGGTTGCCGCTTGAATCTGGCGAGAGTCGGCGCCCACGTGTCCGCAATTGAGCAAGGCAAGGCGAGAGGCTCGACGCGCAGGAACGGCAGCGGCGTGTCGGCGTTTAAAAGACTGGCTGCCCGCGGACTTCCCGTCAGCCGCAGATGTTTACGCAAAACCCGGCGCAACCAGACTTCTTCCCTGACTTCGACCGGAGCGAGCCGCACGGACTGCTGGTTGTACCCGTGGCCCCCGATGGAATCGCGCAGGACGTAAGCCAGGCCGCCGGTCATGCCGGCGCCAAAGTTCATCCCGGCAGGACCCAGAATTACGGCGACGCCCGCAGTCATGTATTCGCATCCATGCTGGCCCACGCCTTCGACGACAGCAAGAGCGCCGCTGTTCCGTACCGCGAAGCGCTCTCCGACGCGGCCGGAAATATAAAGTTCTCCGCTGGTCGCTCCGTACAGCAACGTGTTTCCCGCCAGCACATCGCCGCGCTGTGAGGCCTCTTCCCCGCCGGTGATGGCAATCGTGCCGCCCGACAGGCATTTGCCTACGTAATCGTTGGCCTCGCCGACCAACCGGAAGTTCAATCCCTTGACCATGAATCCGCCGAAAGTCTGCCCGGCGCTGCCGACAAATTCGTATTTTGCGGGAGCGTCGGACGATCCCCCCTGACGCAACAACTCTCCACTCAGATGAGCGCCGATGGAACGGTCGCCGTTTGTAATCCGGAAACGGCGCCGTCGCGCTGCTCGTGTGTCGGAGTCGTCGAGCGTGGGCTTTACCGTGAGATTCAACTCGCGATAGAGCGTACTTTTGTCCTCGGCGAGAAAAGCAGGCTGGCCGGAGAAGACGATGGGTTCCAGTAATCCGCCGAGGGTGCGTCCAGCCTGAAGGTTGCGAGGCCGCAATCGTTCCGCCTGGCCCATAATGTCGTCGAGCGACTTGGCGCCCATCGAAGCCAACAGCTCGCGAACGTCCGCTGCAATCGCCCGGAAGTAAGTCTCGACCATCTCTGGTTTTCCGTTAAAGCGGGTGCGCAATTTTTCGTCCTGGGTGGCGATGCCGACCGGGCAGGTGTTCAGATGGCATTGCCGCGCCATCACACATCCCAAAGCGAGCAGAGACGCAGTTCCAAAACCAAATTCTTCGGCGCCCAGCAGCGCTCCGACAATTACGTCGCGAGCGAACTTAAATCCGCCATCCACGCGCAACTTGACGCGGCCGCGCAACCCGGTTTTCACCAGCATGATGTGGGCATCCCGCAGGCCGACTTCCCAGGGGAGACCGGTGTTCTTAATCGAGGTGATCGGCGAAGCTCCGGTGCCGCCGTCGTGGCCACTGATGGTGATGACATCTGCTCCGGCCTTGGCCACGCCCGTGGCAATAATTCCCACGCCCGCGCTGGCCACGAGCTTCACACCAATACGCGCCTCGGGATTGATCGCCCGCAAGTCGTAGATCAACTGTGCCAGATCTTCAATGCTGTAGATGTCGTGATGCGGCGGCGGAGAAATCAGCATCATGCCAGGCACGGCGTGCCGCAACTTTGCGATATAGACGGAAACCTTGCTGGCCGGCAACTGGCCGCCTTCGCCCGGCTTGGCGCCTTGCGCAATCTTGATTTCGAGCTCTTCGGCATTCACCAGGTATTCGGCAGTGACTCCAAAGCGCGCCGATGCCACTTGCTTCACGCGGTTGTTAGCTTCGCGGTCGTGAGTGTAAGCTCCCGGATCTTCTCCGCCCTCACCAGTGTTGCTGCGCCCACCCAGTCGATTCATGGCGACAGCAAGAGTGCGGTGAGTCTCCGGCGAAATCGCGCCCAATGACATGGCCTGCGTGCTGAACCGACCCAGGATCGAGGCTTCGGTTTCGACATCATCGACTGGTAATGGCTTGTCCGGAACAATCTCCAACAAGTCGCGAACAGCGACTGGCTCTCGCTGATGGCCGAGTTCGACGAAAGCTTTGTGGTTTTCGTCGGTAGGAAATTTGATGTAGCGATGCATGCGCCGCACCAGTTCCGGTGACACTGCGTGCTGCTCGCCCTGATGACGGAAGCGATAGAGGCCGTGGTCCTGCAGTGCCGCGGTCATCGTCATCGACGGGAAGGTGATGGAAAACACCGAGTCGTGACGATCGATGCAGTCCTGCAGAAGTTCGTTCAGACCTTTACCCGCGAGCGAACTGCTGGCATCTTCGAAGAAGCGGCCGCACACGTCGGGGTCGAGACCAATCATTTCGAACAGATGACTGTTGCGATAGCTGGCAATGGTTGAGATGCCCATGCGCGCGATGACTTTGCGCAAGCCCTTTTCCACCGCGGCACGATAGGCGGCTGCGCCTTCGGGCTTCAGGTGTGCGGCTTGTTCCAAAGCAAGATATGGAAACACGGCACTCGCGCCCGCCGCCACCAGCAGGGCAACATGATGCGTATCGATGACCTGTCCGGTTTCGATGACTAGCGGAACTTGATGGGCTCCAGACTCGACCATGGATTTCCACGCCGCAGCCAGAGCCAGCAGCGCCGGCAGCGCTGCGCGTTCCGTATCAACGCCGCGATCGCTTAACAGAATGAAACCTGGCGCTTTCGCCGACGCTTTTTTCACGGCTTCCTGAAGCTTTTTCAGCGCGGCCTTAGCTCCCTGAACTCCGTCCTCTACTGGGAAGGCGAACGTAATTCGGTCAGCGGCTCCCAATTCTTTCTGCAGCTGCAGCAGCTGTCCGCCGTCAAGCAACGGTGAGTTGATGACAGTAGCGCCCAGAAACACCTTGAGCGACATGACGTGCGTTTCGCGGAGTGAATCAATCGGAGGATTCGTCACCTGCGCGAAGCGCTGCTTGCAGTAGTCCCACAATGGACGCCGGAAAGACGACATCGAAGCTGGCGGCGCGTCATCGCCCATGCTCCAGACCGCTTCCTGTCCTTGTTCGACCAGTGGCAGAAAGAGAAGCTTGAACTGATCCTCGCTCCAACCTAATGCCGCCATGGTCGCCTTAGGCTCAAGCGTGCGCTCGAGAAAAGCTTTGTCCGTGGGTGGCACTACCACCGCTGGTACCGAAGAGACGGCGCGGATACCCTGATGCAGCTTCGCAGAATCCTTGGGACTGACAAACTCTCCGCTGGCGAGATTCAGCAGTAGAACTTCGCCCGGGCCGAGGCGCTGCCGCTCGGCGATTTCTTTTCCTTGCAGGTTCGCGATTCCAACCTCGGAACCCACGATCAGCAATCCATCTGTCGTCAGGGTGTAGCGCAGAGGACGCAACCCGTTGCGATCGAGTTTCGCGCCGACGGTGCAGCCGTCGGTAAAGATCATGGCAGCGGGGCCGTCCCACGCTTCCTGAACGCGAGACTGCTCCTCCAGAAAATTGCGCAGTTCAGGAGCGGCTTCAGCCGAGCGCTCCCAGGCCGGAGGCACCATCGAAAGCATGGCTTCTGCTGGATTGAAGCTGCGGCGCAAGAATATTTCGAAGCCATTGTCGAAACTGGCGGAGTCGCTTACCCGTTCTTCCAGAAGACGAACCTGATCTGAAAGGCCAAGTTCCTGTCGCAGCCCTGGGGCTCTGGCGCGCAGCCAGCGGCGGTTCCCGCTGATGGTGTTGATCTCCCCGTTGTGCGCTACGAACCGAAAAGGTTGCGCCATCGCCCAGCTGGGTTGTGTATTCGTGGAATAACGCTGGTGGAAGATCGCGAATGGAGTTTCAAAATCCGGATCGCGCAAGTCGGCGTAAAAAGCCGGCAGTTGAAATGGAGTCAGCAGTCCTTTGTAGACAACCGTCCGGCATGACAGTGAACAGAAGTAGGTTCCGGCAGGAGCGGCGACCTCTGCCTCTTTGCGAAACAGGAAAAGCAGGAACTCCAGATTCGAGGTTTCAGACTCGGGAGCGAAAAAACATTGCTCAATGACGGGAAGAGTTGCGAGAGCACGCGGCCCGGTAACTTCCGGATTCGTAGGAACGGATCGCCAGCCCAGACACTTCAAACCGCTTTTCTTCGCTTGTGCTTCGATCGCAGTGCGCGCAGCCGCTTCCTGACCTGGCGGCAGAAAGACCATTCCAAGTCCGAATTCCGCAGGCAGATCGATACCCGAGATACTCGCCTGTTTACGGATTAATTTTTCCGGGATGCGGGTGAGCAGACCTGCGCCGTCACCGCTTCTGCCGTCGGCGTCTACGCCGCCGCGATGGACCAGCCGCACCAAAGCCTCAAGCGCGCGGTCAACGATCTCTCGTGACGCGGCTCCGCTGACTTGGGCGACCAGGCCGACACCGCAGGCGTCGTGGTCTGTGGTTAAGTGACTCGGACTCATCTTTAGATTGTGTACCGTCGATGGAGGGTGGAAGTACAATCGAGAATTTCGATGGCTCCGATGGATTTTTCAGGCAGCTGAACTGTAGAGGATCAAAGGCTTCAAGCACCAAGGACACGAAGGTACACGAAGGAAAACATTAGAGTTAAAGGAGATTCCCTTCGTGAACCTTCGTGTCCTTCGTGGTTTACGCTTTCGATTTTACTCGCACCCGACCGAGCCCTTGGCCAGTGAGTTCTTGATTTCCACCAGTGGCGCGATTTCAGCGGGAGCCGCAACGTGCAGTCCGCACTCGGTCTTGTCAGATCCCGACCATCGTCCGGCCCGGGCGTTTTCCCCCGGACGGACCGCCCGGGTGCAGTGCGTGCACCCGATGCTGGGATAGTTCTTGTCATGCAGCGGGTTGTACGGGACATTGTGTTTGAGAGCATGGCTCCAGACCATCGCCGAAGTCCAGTCGGCGATGGGATTGACCTTCAACAGCTGAAACTTGGCATCCCACTCCACTTTTCGGGCTGAGGCGCGGGACGAAGTCTGATCGCGGCGAATGGCGGTCATCCATGCGCGCAGTTCCTTCAGTTTCGCCTTCAACGGCTCGACCTTGCGGATGCCGCAGCACTTGTCGGGATCGCGGCTCCACAGGGCTGCGCCATGCTCCCGTTCCTGCTCCTCGGGGGTAAGTGGGCTGAAAACCCTTTCGACTTTGATCCCGTAGCGCTTTTCCACCCGATCCATCAGATCGTAGGTTTCCGGGAATAGAAACTCGGTATCCAGCGTGAAGACTCGAAAATTAGGCCGCACTCGAGCTGCCAGGTCGAGAAGTACCATTCCCTCAACTCCGAAGCCCGACGCAATCGCCACATCCTTGCCGTAGGTGGCGAACGCCCAGCTCAGGACTTCTTCCGGCTTCCATGTTTCAGCATCGGCTGGGATCAACTCGGCGTGGTCTCTCACTCAGCACGCTCCTGAACCAGGCCTGCACCTTTCGCCGCGAACTGAAGACGAAATTCAGTGCCGCTGCGAACTGAATTCTTAGGCCATCCCAGTTGCCCATGCAGTTCCGCAGGCTTCGCCAGTCGCACGACTTCTCCGACTACCAGCAGGGTTGGCGAGGGCAATCGCGGAGACCTGTGAAGCTCTTCGACTGTGGTGATATGGACTTGTTCATTAGGCGACGTGGCCTGAGAAATGATGGCGCAGGCTGTCGTCGAGGGAACGCCAGCCTTCATCAGCTGTTTCGCAGTGCTTTCGTAGTTGTAACCGGGCATGTAAACCACGACTGTCGCATCAGTTGGTATCTTCGACGGCCAGTCGGCGAATTCGTCTGCGTCCGCGTGATGCCCGGTCACGAGGACCACGGCGGACGAAACGTTGCGATGTGTAAGAGGAATTTGCGCGTTCGCGGCGGCGCCGAAGGCCGCCGTGACACCGGGAACGATTTCAAAGTCGATGCCGGCTTTGCGCAAGGCCTCAATTTCTTCACCGGCGCGGCCGAAGATCAGAGGATCGCCACTCTTCAGTCGCACCACCTGCAATCCCAACAGTGAGTTCTGGACAAGAAGCGCATCAATCTCGCTCTGGCTGATTTTCTTTTGTCCGAAACGCTTGCCGACGTTCTGCACTTCGGTCGACGACGGGATGAACGCGAGAATCTCCGGGCTGATCAAGTCGTCATGCAGAACGACATCGGCTGACTTCAAAAGTTTGAGAGCTTTCAGCGTGAGCAGTTCAGGATCGCCCGGACCCGCTCCCACCAGATACACCTTACCGGTCATGATATTTTCTCCAGACTCATTAACTCCATATTGAATCCAGCATTCCGCGCTTCTTCGAACGCCGCGCTGCTGGCCAGTTCATGCAGCAGTTGCCGACGCTCTTCCGGATTCATCTTGCTGCCAAACAATTGCTGCCTGATCTTGCCCAGTTGCTCCAGCCACTCGCCATATTCCGCGCCGAACTGAACTTCCAATTCGCGCCGGATTCTCTGGGCGAGCGCTGGACTCTGTCCGTTGGTCGATATCGCCAGCTGCAGATCACCTCGCCGCACCACCGCGGGATAGTAAAAGTCGCAATACTCGGGATCGTCGACTACGTTGCACAAAATATTTCGCTGCCGGGCCTCGTTGAAAATCGCAGCGTTCAGTTCCCGAGAGTTCGTCGCCGCGATGACCATGAAGACGCCGTCGAGGTCCGCAAAGTCGAAGGCGCGTGCTTCCCAGACAATGCTTCCCGCTCGCGCCCACTCTGCAACTGCGGCAGTAGCATTGAGCGCGATCACGCGGGTCGAAGCGCCGGCAGCAATCAGGCTGCTGATCTTGGGCTCGCCGATGGTCCCGGCTCCTACCACCAGGCACGGACGGCCTTTGAGTTTCATAAACATCGGAAACAGCGTCATGACACGTTAGCCTTCGACCGCATGCGGCACCTTCCCAGGCGAAGCGTCACGCTCGACCGCCGCTACGAACGTTCCCGCCAGGCACTCGCGCAACTCTTCATCGCTGCGGCGCGCAAAATAGTGGCGCAGGTTTTCTTCGGGTAACTTCTCATCCAGATAGCGACGCAGCAGACGCTCGATGGCATCCGGCACATCACTGGCCAGGCAGCGATAGCCGACAGGACGCGCCACCGACTGATGCAGTCCAACGGCGCCGCCTACGCAGAAGTAATACGCATCCTGCTGACGGCCATCGACCTTGATCTTTTTTCCCTCGATGCCGATATCGGCAATCCAGTGTTGGCCGCAACTGTTCGGGCATCCCGTGACATGCAGCTTCAGGTGTTGCTCGAAGCCGGGAAGACGCTCCTCAAGCTCTTCCACCAGCCAGCGGGAAAAACTCTTGGTTTCGGTAATCGCCACCTTGCAGAATTCCGTTCCGCTGCACGCCACCACGCCGCGCCAGAACGCTGATCCGGCGACCGGCATTTTGTGCGCTTCCAACTCAGCTGCCAGCGCTGCCGCTTTACCATTCGGTACGTTGACGATCAGCAGGTTCTGCATGTTCGTCGTTCGAACTTCGCCTGATGCATAGCGATCAGCAGCGTCAGCTGCGGCGCGCATCTGCTGCGACGAAATGCGCCCGCGCAACACTGCCGCTCCGACGTACGAATAGCCTGCCTGCTTCTGGGGATGAATCCCGACGTGATCGCGATAAATATCGTTGGGCGGTTTCTCTTCCACCGCCGGATCGAAATGGAATCCCACGCGCCGTTCCAGTTCTTCCTGAAAGCTTTCGGCGGTCCAGCCGTGCTTCAGGAAGAGGAACTTGAGCCGTGCTCGCTCCCGGTTCTCACGCAGCTTTTCGCTCTCGCGAAAGATCTCCGCAACTCCCTTGAGAACAGGAATCACCTGGTGCCGGTGCACGAAGGCGTTCAGCCGAACCGCGAGATGAGGATCAGTCGAAAGCCCTCCTCCGATTCGCAGCGAATAACCAACTTCCGAATCTTCCGGGCGGCGAATCGCTGTCATCCCAACGTCGTTGATCTCGGGATAAGCGCACCATACGTTGCATCCGGTGATGCAGATTTTGAATTTGCGCGGCAGATTGTAGAAATCGCCGTTGCCCACAAAAAAGCTGTTGGCTTCAAGAGCCAGCGCGGACGCATCGCAGATTTCGTCGGCGTCCACTCCAGCCAGCGGACAGCCGGTAATGTTCCGGGTGTCGTCTCCGCAAGAGCCCATCGTGGTCAGTCCGGCGCGCCACAAACCGTCGAGCAGTTCGGGAAGGTCCTGAATCGTCACCCAATGCAACTGGATGTTTTGCCGGACCGTCAGATCTGCGGTTCCGCGGGCATATTTTTCTGTAACGTGAGCGATGGTTCGCAGCTGATGAGAATGAAGCAGCCCGTTGGGAATGCGGATGCGCACCATGAAATAGGGCAGCGCCTTCCCTTCTCCGTTTTTTCCGCCGATCACGCCGACGCCATCACCCTGGGTATAAACGCCCCACCAGCGGAAATATGTTCCCAGCCATTCGGGCGTGATGGAATCAAAGCCGTCGCGGGCAAATTTGCGGATGTCGTCCAGGCCTTCCCACGGATTTTTCTCCCGCTTCAGGCGCTCGACCCGTTGGGCCTTCGTCTCTTTAATTGCTGTTTGTGTGACTGGGTCTGCCATAATTTTTGGGCCATAAAAAAACCCACCGCCAGTAGTTGCACTGGCGGTGGGTATGATTGCCGATTACTAGATAATTCTTAGGTCAGCAGCCTCCGAGCGCCAGTGGATACACGCATACAACAACAAGTACAACACTGGCAACGCGTTAGGCTGGAAGCTGACATGAACTAATGAATCGTAGAGAACGCCGCGGACTCTGTCAATCCGCTTCTAGGTGCATTGGATGAAAACTTTGAATCAGGCGAATCAAAAAAGTTGCGGGGATGCCCTCAGCCCACCGGCTTCGTTCCAACGTTAAAACGGAAGTGAGAGCCGACGGAACACCGGCTAAGAGCCGACAGTTGTATGCTTTAGCGAGTCCAGGAGACCGCACGATGACCGCCTCAGGCTTTCGACGTCTCGCTCTTGCCCTGCCAGAAGCCGTGGAAGGTTCGCACTTCGGTAATCCCGACTTTCGCATCGGAGGCAAGATCTTCGCCACTCTTTCCCTGCAAAAGGAAGGCTATGGGCGTGCTGATGCTGTCTCCGGAACAACAAGCTGGCATGGTTGAAGATGAGCGCGAAATATTCTCACCGGTTCCGGGAGGCTGGGGACGGAGCGGCTCTACCCGTGTGCGCCTGGCCAAAGTGGCTCCCGACATCCTGGCAGCCGCGCTGCGAATGGCGTGGCGCCGAAAAGCTCCGAAGCGGCTGTTGCGTCAACTCGACGAATCGTAACTACTAAGGCCTGGACGGTTCAGACGCCACTTCTGTTCCGGATCTTCGGAATCCGAACTGTAGAATCCATGCGCTCGGAGCCGCCTGTCCGTTCACTTGCGCCGGAGCGAACTTCCATTGCCGGGCCGCTTCCATTGCCTGCCGGGCAAAGTATTTGCTTGGTCCCGGCGAAACAAACGTCGCGTTCTCCACATTGCCTGCGGCATCCACTGAAACTTTGACCCTGACCTTGAGCGTCCCCGTGACCGTGTTACGAGCCGATTTGGAAACGACCGGATCAACCTGCTGCAGGACTTTTCCTTGCTCAGAAGCAGTTGCGGAAGGCACGCTCGCTGCCGGGACTGGACTGGCCGGCGATGCGGACGCTCTCGCGGTTTGCGCTTCGTGGCTGGGCCTCGTAGCAGACGGTTTCGGCTCAGGTACAGCCGGAACAGGTTCCTGCTTAGGCGCGGCACTTTGGGTCTCGGGCAAAGCGCCTGACATTGACGCTGCCGGTTGAGATGAAACCGAACTCACTTCCTTGTTATCGGGATGCGGATTGAGAAGCTTCGGCCCGACAACGATCGCCAGCAGTATGAGCGCTGCCGCCGCAACAATAAAAATGTACTGCGATTTTTTCGATGATGCCGGTATCCGCACTGTTGAAGGCTTTTGCGGAACCGGCCCCGCCGCCTGCAAACGGGTCGCGATGTCAGCGACATTGCAGCGGCGCTGTGGATCACGGCGCAGGCAACAATGTGCGATTCCCATGAACGGCGCGGGCACAGTCTCAGGCAACGGTTCGGTAATGCCTTCGACCGCTGGCAGACGTTGGGTCAAGGCTTCCATGAGCGTCATCCCGAGCGACCACGCGTCGGACGCCGGCAAAATATTCCCTTTCGCAAGTTCGGGTGCATCGTAACGGGTCGGCGTTCCGAGCCTGCCGGCCGGATCGCCAGTGCGAACTAGACTGTCGCTCGATAGTTTCAGCTGATCACCTGCCGCCATGACATTCGACGGCTTCAGGCGGCTATGCACGATCGATTTGCCATGCAAATAGGTCAGAGCGTCCAGAGCAGGTTCCAGCAGGTCGCGAACTTCTTCCGGAGTCAGCGCCCGGTGAGGGAGTATCTGCGCCAGATTGTCCTCGGCGTACTCCATCACCACGTACAGCAGAACCACTTTATCCAACTGGCAGCTTCCGGTTTCAAACAGCCGAAGCAAATGAGGATGGGAAAGTTTCGACGAAGCTTCCCAGCGCGCGAGTTGAACTTCGACAGTCGCCGGGTTCGCAACCACAAGTTTGATTGCTGCCCGCTGGGGTTCCTGTCCGCGGCGCTCAGTCAAAAACACTGCGCTCCGCTCCGAGCCGCCCAGGTATTGGCGGAGCGGGAAGTTGCCATTCACGGTCTGGCCTTCCCATTGTTTCCAGTCACGGGTCATCTTGGTCCCCGTTTGTCCGCTGCTTTGCATGTTCGCTATTGTAAGCGAGCCTCTGCCTGTGCGAACCGTGGTTTTGACAAAAGTTGTCTTGACGGTTGGGCAGAAGGACTAGGCCAAAAGGTTCTGCACACGCTAAGGCGGCCCCGGCAGGGGTCAGTTCGTCGGGGCCAGGGCTTCGCTTTCCCATCTCATGCTCTGCTGCCGCATGATGGCATAGCATTCGCAGCTGGCAGCTTCCAGTTGGGTCCGCTCCACGATGTTAACGTGTCCGCGCTGGTAGGTAATGAGGCCAGCCTTTTGCAGTATCCCGGCTGCCACTGTAACGCTGGCACGCCGGGTACCCAGCATGTGGGCGAGAAATTCCTGGGTCAAAGGCACCAGGTTGGAATTGATTCGGTCCTGGCACATCAGGAGCCAACGCGCCAGTCTCTCCTCCACTTCGTGGATACGATTACAGGCTGCCACCTGGGTTCCTTGCATCGCCAGCATCTGAACGTAACGTTGCAACTGATTGCTCAACACCGGGCATTGGCGGACTACTTGAATGAGGGAGCGCGCGTTGATCCTCAAGGCGGTACCGGCAATCTGAACCACAGCCTGGGTCGGACCGCTGCTGAATCCCACGATCAGTGGGAGCCCGACAAAGCCCTCCTTGCCGGTCAACCCTACCTCCACGCTCTTGCCTTCGGCCAGAACCGTCAGGATCGACGTCATGCCGTGATTGAGAAAATAACCAAATTTGATGACGTCGCCCGGTTCATGCAATACGTCGTGAGTTCTGAGCTCGATGAAAGTGAGCAGCGGAAAGACCTGATCGCGCTCTTTTGTCGGCAGGCTCAACAGGATCTCGTTCTGGACTTCCTGTCCGTCAATCTGGGGCGGCGAAAGGTTGTCTGTCTTCACACGAAGACGGCTAAATTTATCATGCATGACGACTCCTTGCGCAGAGTTACGGGTCTGATTTCGCAAGGAACCGTCACCGTGAGGCGCGGCGGGAAGATGCGTTAAGAGACTGCTAATAAAATAGGCGAGCCTACTTTGATTTACTGTGCAATAGTGACCGGTCTTGAAGATGGCAAATCAGCCTGCTTTTGGCAGTGGAGTCCAGGCCGCGTTGCGTTGCGAAGATTCAATAACCGCGGAAACGAAGCGCATGCCGGCCACTCCGTCCTCGACGGTGGGTACAAGCAGTGACGATGACGCCGGGGAACGATTCTCCAGCCGGGC
>Ga0068871_100002545_pt1 | contig 12442 bp, 14 predicted proteins | sample KBSMisM72_FD_72750 | JGI IMG/M metagenome (GOLD analysis project Ga0068871, IMG submission 72750) | Miscanthus rhizosphere microbial communities from Kellogg Biological Station, Michigan, USA - KBS Miscanthus M7-2 | ecosystem: Host-associated > Plants > Roots > Rhizosphere > Soil ... | reverse complement strand
GGCGCGGTCCGCCGGACGACGAAGCGCCGATGATCGATCTCCATACCCATACCACCGCATCCGACGGGCGCTGCAGCCCGTCGGAGCTGGTCGCGCGCGCTTCCGCCGCGGGCGTGACCGTGCTGAGCGTCACCGACCACGACACCGTGGACGCCTGCGCGGCGGTGGGGCAGGCGTGCCGCGACGCCGGCATCGACTTCGTGCCCGGCATCGAGATCACGGCGGTTCGCGCTGAAGTGGATGTTCACGTGCTCGGCTACTTCCTCGACCCGCAGGCGCCGGCGCTGCGCATCTTTCTCGCGGAACAGCGCCAGCAGCGTGTCGATCGCGTGGGGCGGATGGTGGCGCAACTCGACGCGCTGGGCCTGCGCCTCGACGCCGACGCCATCCTGCGGCCGTCGATCGACACGCCGGGCACGTCGATCGGCCGGCCGGCGATTGCCCGCGCGCTGGTGGCGGCCGGCTACGTGAAAACGACCAACGAGGCGTTTTCGTTGTGGCTGTCGCGCGGCCGTCCCGGGTTCATCGCGCGCGAGGGGGCGACGCCGGAAAGGGTCTTCGCGCAGATTCACGACGCCGGCGGCATCGCCTCGCTGGCCCATCCCGGCCTGCTGCGCCACGACGAGTGGATCGGCACGCTGGCCGCGTCGGGCCTCGACGCGCTCGAGGCGTATCACACCAACCACGACGCCGATGCGGTCGCCCGCTACCGGTCCATCGCGCAGCGGCTGCGACTCGGCATCTCCGGCGGCTCCGACTACCACGCGGACGAATCGCACGGCGCGCCGCATCCGGGCAGCGTGTCGCTGCCTCGAGAGGCCTTCGATCAGCTGCGCGACCGCGCCACCAGCCGCGCGACCGCGTCGGGCGCCGAAACCTCTTCGTAGAACCGCAGCTCGAAACCGTCGAAGCGCGCCTGCAATTCGCCGGGTTCGAGCAGGTGATCCGCCGAGGTCGGCGGCCGCCCGAGCGCGCGCTGGTTCGTGGTGAAGGTCTCGTAGATCACCTCGCCCGCCGGCGCCAGCGCCTCTCGCAGATCCGGAAACAGATCGCGCTGCAGGTACCGGCTGACGACGACGAGATCGAACCGTCCGCGCGGGAGCGGATACTGCGTGAGGTCCGCGCACCAGCCACCGACGCGGATGCCCTCGCGTTCAGCGGCCGTCATCGCCTCGCGCACGGCATCCCACCGCAGGTCGACGCCGACGGTCCGGAATCCCGCGCGCGCCAACGCCACGGCGTGGCGCCCGTGGCCCATGGCCACGTCCAGCGCGCGAGGATGGCCACCGCGCTCCCGCGCGATTCGCTCGACCCATTCGATAATGAAAGGGGAAGATGACATAATTCAGGCACAATCTCGTGGCTCAAGGACTGCTGACCGGCGTGCTCCTCGGGTTGATCGGCCTCGTGACGACCGCGGTCTTTGGTCTGCGCGGCACCGACATCTCACGCCATATCTCCTATGGCATCTTCTCGACCCTCATCACCCTGTTCGCGCATTCGATGATGATGTTCTATCTCATCGGCAAGGGAAAGTCGGTCAAGGACGCGATGGCGGAGCATAGTGTCACCGGCGACTACTACCGCCGCATCGTCGCGGCGCGCAAGCCGGTGTTTTCGATCGGCACCGTGGCCATGACCGTCACGATGGTGACCGCGATCATCGGCGCCAGCGTCGACACCGGCGTGCTGCCGCCGATGGTCCACGCGATGATGGCCTACGGCGCGATCGTCTGTAACCTGACCGCCGCGAAAATCGAAATCTCCGCCCTCTCCGAATCCAGCCGCATCGTCGACGAGGTCAACCGCCAGATCCAGTCGTGACGGGCGCCGTTCTGGAATTCTCCGGCACGTCCAAGACGTACGGCGGACTGCGCCCGCTCCGGATTGCGGCGCTGCACGTGGCCGCCGGCGAGCGCGTCGCGATTCTCGGGTTCGATCAGCCGTCGGCGGAGGTGTTCGTCAATCTCGCGACCGGCGCGACGCTGCCCGATGCCGGCGACGTCAGCGTCTTCGGCCGGCCGACCAGGACCATCGACGACAGCGCCGACTGGCTCGCGACCGTCGATCGGTTCGGGATCGTGAGCGAGCGCGCCGTGCTGCTCGACGCGCTCACGGTGGTGCAGAACCTGGCGATGCCGTTCACGCTGGAGATCGAACCGCCGCCGGAGGCGATCCGCGAACGCGCCGAGGCGCTGGCGCGCGAAGTGGGCCTGCCGGAGACGGCGTGGGCCCGGCCGGTCGCCGATCTCGACGCCGCGGGATGGCTCCGCGTGCGGTTCGGCCGCGCGATCGCGCTCGATCCGGCGATCCTGCTGCTCGAGCACGCCAGCGCCAGGCTGCGGCGCGAGGAGGTGGGCCCGATCGGCGCCCAGATGCGCGCGGTCGCCGCCAGCCGCGGGATCGCGCTCGTTGCGGTGACGGCTGACGAGCCGTTCGCGAAGGCGGTCGCGGAGAGGGTGCTGACGCTCGAGCCCGCGACCGGCCGTCTCAAGGAACCGCGCCGATGGTTTGGCCGCTGAGAATACCTGCGCGTTTTTACGGGCGAAGGCGGCTAGAATGTGACCGCGAAAAGGAGATCGTGTTTATGAACATCAGCAAGCAGCTCGTCGTCCCGGTTCTCGTGATGGTTGCCGGGCTTGGCGTGTTCGTCAGCGCGCAGACGAAGGCGCCGGCGATGGCCAAGGGCAAGAAGATGACCGTGTCGTTCGTCGAACCGAAAAACGGCGCGACCGTGACCAGCCCCGTGCACATGAAGTTCACGGCGACGGGCGTGGAGATCGCGGCCGTGCCTCCGGGCGACGTCACGACCGCGCGGCCCGGGATGGCGCACTACCATGTCGGCGTCGGCGTGAACTGTCTCCCCCCGGGAAAGAACATCGTCAAGGGCACGCCTTCCTGGATCCACTTCGGCGACGGGAAGTCGGAGATCGACATGCAGCTCACCCCCGGGAAGCACAAGCTGGCCCTGCAGCTCGGTGACGACCTGCACAACACCTTGCCCGGCGCCTGCCAGATGATCACAGTCACGGTGAAATAGCCTCGTCTTTGTACACTCGTGCGTACACGTTTTCGCGGCCCGGTGCGGCTGAGCTTAACGGCTCGGCCGCAAACCCACCAAATTCACGGCGCTCCAAATGGAATGAAAATTGATATCGGAGTCCCCTGGGCACGTGTACGTGCTCAAGGAGACTCGGATGTCGACTGGCACCATCAAGCGACTCGTTCGTGACCGGGGATTTGGGTTCATCCGCGACGAGGGCGGGCAGGAGTGGTTTTTCCACCGAAGCTCCGTCCAGGGCAGTTTCGATTCATTGAATGAAGGCCAGCGCGTCAGCTTCGACGAAGAACCGTCGGCTAAAGGGCCGCGCGCCGGCAACGTTCGCGGCGAAGGTTAGAACGGCCGCCTCTACGCTCGTCCTCTTCGACATCGACGGCACGCTCGTGCTCACGGGCGGAGCGGGCGGCCGGGCAATGTCGTCGGCGTTCGACGAGGTCTTTGCCATCGGAAATGCCTTCCAGGGCATTTCGATGGCGGGCCGCACGGACGCGTGGATCCTCAGTGACGCCGCGACTGCGCACGGCATCCCTCCCGACTCGCCCGGCCTCGCACGCTTTCGAGAAGCCTACCTGCGCCATCTGGTGATCGAGCTCGAGAAGCCCGGCGTGGCGCGCAAGGGCGTCATGCCCGGCGTCCGCGATCTCCTCGACGCCCTCGCACCCAGGACGGATGTCTTCCTCGCGCTGCTGACCGGCAACTACGAGGCGGGCGCTCGCCTCAAGCTCGAATACTTCGATCTCTGGCGCTACTTCTCGTGCGGCGCGTTCGGCGACGATGCGCCGCATCGCAACGTCCTGGTGCCGAAGGCGCTGACGACAGTGGAGGCGTGCGGCGGCCCGGCGTTCGCGGCGGCGAATGCCATCGTCATCGGCGACACGCCGCTCGACGTCGGCTGCGCCGCGCACGCCGGCGCGCGATCGCTCGCCGTGGCGACAGGCAGCCACTCGGTCGACGAGCTGCGCGCCGCGGGCGCTGATGTTGTCCTGCAGGACCTGTCAAACACCGCAGAGGTCCTGCGCGTTATTGCCGATCTCGGATCCGCGGAGTAGGTGGAAGATTGGCGGAAGCGCCTGGGAGTCGAACCCAGCCTCCCCGTGTTAACGGGGAGCGACCGATTTTGAAGACCGGGAGGGCCACCGGGCCCCGTTCACTTCCAGAAACAGTCTATTGGAGGATTTCGAAACAGGGGCGGGAATACGGATTGCGGCTGGGCGGCGGCTTCAATCCGCAATCCTCAGTCCGCAATCCGCAATGTGTCAGCCTTCGATCAGTCGAACGTCGCCGGCGCGTGGTCCTTTTTGGGAATCTTCAGGCGTAAACTCGACACGCTGACCCTCGCGCAACAGCTCGAACACCGCACCCCGCACCGAGCTGCGGTGGAAAAAGTGTTCGATGCCTCCCTCATCGCGGATGAACCCGAACCCCTTGTCGATCAGGAGCCTTGCAATTGTCCCGGTTGGCATAGCCGAACCCCTCCCGTTCCGAAGAGTCTTGTCCAGCTTGGTTGAGCTGGAAAATCGGGGCCAGTCTAGGTAGTTTCAGTCGCGGAAGTCAAGCAGAGACCAGCTTTTAGCGGAAAGGTACAATTGGAGACCTGCCAGGTTTCGACCTCTTCCTCGTCACCGTCCTCGTCGTCGTCATCTCCGTCCTCATCCTCATCCTCATCGAAGTCGTCGTCGTCTTCGTCGTCGGGATCATCGACGGGATGTTCGAGAATGTAACGCCGAGACATTTTCGTGACCTATGGCGCCGGCTTGTCGGCGGGAGCTGCTGGCGCGGCCGGTGGAACCGCTGCCGGTGCGGGTGCCGGTGGGGCGGCGGCCTTCGGCGGCGGATACGTCGTCCAGAAATGACGGCCGCATTTGTTGCAGACCCAGAACTGATCGGGAGTCCAGGGCGTACCCTCACCGGGATCCCGCATCTCCATTTCGGCGCCGCAGCGCTGACAGCGCATCTGGAGGCCCGCGTAATTCATGACCGCGATTCTATAACATGGGGTCGGTGATCCCCGCCATCGTGCTCGCGGCCGGCCGATCGTCGCGGATGGGACGCGCCAAGGCGACGCTCCCCTCCGGCGACGGCCACACATTTCTCACGCGCATCGTGCAGACGCTGCTCGACGCCGGCGTGGACGATGTGATCGTGGTGGTGGGGCACGACGCGGACGCGATCGCCGGCAGTTTCTCCGGGAGCGGGCTGCCCGCGCGCTTCGTCGTGAACCGCGACTACGATCGCGGTCAGTTGTCGTCGCTGCTCGCGGGGCTCAACGCGATCGACCGTCCCGGCGTGACCGCGGTGCTGGTCACGCTGGTGGATGTGCCGCTGGTGTCGGCGTCAACCGTGCGCGCCGTCATGGACAGCTATCGCCGCAGCCGCGCGCCGATCGTGCGGCCGACCTCGGGCGATCGCCACGGCCATCCACTGCTGATTGATCGATCGGTGTTCGGCGCGCTCCGCGCGGCGGAGCCGTCGACCGGCGCCAAGCCGGTGGTGCGGGCGCACGCGTCCGCCGCGGGCGACATCGCCATCGACGATGAGGGCGCGTTCACCGACATCGATACGGAAGAGGACTATCGAAAAACTATCGGCGATCGTACGAGCGCCGGCGAGGGGCGCTCCTGACGCGATTGGGCTCGGATCGCTCGTAGAGAAAGTCGTCCTCGTACGTCCTGAAGTCGCTGCGCATCTCCGGCTCGGCAAATCGCTCCGCGATGAGCCAGGACCCCACGCTCGACGAGACTTCGCGCACTGACCCCGGTCGCATATCGTCGAGCCGCACGCCGTCGATTTCGGCGATGTCGGGGGTTTTACTGATTCGCACCTTCACAATTGCTCAATCTGTGGCCGGGGGATACACGAATCCCTCACAAAGAGGAGTTCATGGTATCGAAAAGCAAGTGAGGTACCCGTTTAGGTCACGGCTGGGCTACGTGAATACTGATGACCTCGCGGCCCGGGCTACTTTCGATCGAAGACCACCGTCACGTCGATGCCACCCTGGGCGCTGTCGATGCGCACCGCGCTCGTCAGCGTGTTGCCGTCCTCGGACAGCGTCATCCGGTCGGTGAACTGCACGCCGATCGCCGCCACCTTCGACACGACGATGAGGGTGTTGTCCTGCCAGACGGCAGACGAAGTGACCTGGGTCCCCTGCGACTCGAACGACATGGCCGTGCCGTCGGTGGTGTACTTGCGCGTGGTCTTCTGAACGCCCCCGGGGCCCAGTTGCTCTTCGTCGATCTGGAGCAGCGGCTCGGCGTGGGAGATGGTCCGATCGATGGAGTCGGGAGCCGGCCCGCCGCCGAAATTGCTCTTCGCGGCGTTCATCTTCCAGACCCCCGTGAAGTTCGGCTTGGCGGCCGCCGAAGCGGTGCCGGCGAGCAGGGTCACGGCGAGCAGCGCGCGCAGGACGGTTCTCATTGCCCGTCTCAGACGGAAGGCCGCCGCGAAAGTTCCCGCGGGCGCGGATCGGTGACGGCCGCCTCGAAGCGCGCGGCGAGCGGCTCGAACGCCGGGGTCGGCCCGCGCCATTGCAGATCGTCCACCGTGTCGAACAGCGGGATGTCTTCCCTGAGCGTGGCGAGATCGCGAAACAGCAGGGCGCGATCGCGTTCCTGCTCGAGCGTCTGCGACAACGCGCCCGGACGGGTCGCGTTCACGCTCCACGTGCGCCAGTCGGCGGGAATCGACTCGAGATGCCCGAACTTCGCGAGCACCGCGGACGCCGATTTCGCGCCCCATCCGGGCAGCCCGGGATATCCGTCGGCCGCGTCGCCGACCAGCGCGAGGTAGTCGGGGATCGACGCCGGCGGCACGCCGAACTTCGCGATCACGCCTGCCTCGTCACGATCGGTACGCGCGCGCCGATCCCGTTGCACGACGCGCGTGCCGCGCACGCACTGCGCGAGATCCTTGTCCGGCGTGCAGATGAGCACGCGTTCGACCCTCGGGTCCCGCGCCGCCGCCGCCGCCGCGGCGGCCAGCGCATCGTCGGCCTCGTATTCGATCATCGGCCAGGTCGCGATCCCCAGCGCGATGAGCGCCTCTTCGAGCAGCGGAAACTGCGAGTACAGATCCGGGTCGATGCCGGCGCCGGTCTTGTAGCCTGACCACAAGCGATTCCGGAACGACTCGATGACGTGATCGGTCGCGACGCCGAGGTAGCGGGCGCCGCCGCTGTTGATCATGCCGAGCATCGACGCCAGCACGCCGCGCACGGCGCCGACCTCGCGGCCGTCGGCTTCGCGCGCCGACGGGACGGCGTAGAAATGCCTGAAGAGCTCGTAGGTGCCGTCGATCAGATAAACGTCCACGCGCAGACTCCCGGATCACAGTATCCTGCCGAAGAGATTGATGTCGATCGATCCCGCGTCAGAATATGCGATCCCGCCGCCGGTCGAGCCGATGCTCGCGAAGCTCGCCGACTCGCTGCCCACGGAGGGGCCGTTTCTCTACGAGCCGAAGTGGGACGGGTTCCGCGCGATCGTGTTTCGCGGCGGCGCCGGCGTGTTCATCCAGAGTCGCGATCTCAAGCCGCTCGATCGCTACTTTCCCGAGCTCCACGCCGCGTTTCTCGACGCGCTGCCGGCCGGCTGCGTGCTCGACGGCGAGATCGTGATTGCGACGCCCCGCGGCCTGGACTTCGACGCGCTTCAGCTCAGGCTGCATCCGGCCGCATCGCGCGTCAACAAGCTGGCGGCGGAGTCGCCGGCGGAGTTCGTCGCCTTCGATCTGCTCGCGGCCGGCGGGCGCGACGTCTGCGGCGCGCCGCAGGGCGAGCGCCGGGCGATGCTCGAACGGCTGCTCGACGCGGCGAAGCCGCCGCTTCACCTGACGCCGATGACCCGCGATCCCGTCGTCGCGTCGGAGTGGCTCTCGCGGTTTGAGGGCGCGGGCCTCGACGGGGTGATCGTGAAGCCCGAGGACGGCGTCTACGAGCCGGGCAAGCGCGCGATGATCAAGGTCAAGCACGCGCGCACCGCCGACTGCGTCGTCGCCGGTTTCCGCTGGCACAAGGCGGGGAAGAACGAGCTCGTCGGATCGCTGCTGCTCGGGCTCTACGACGCGGAGGGCAGGCTGCACCACGTCGGCGTGACCTCGTCGTTCACGATGGCGCGGCGGAAAGAGCTCGCGGCGGAGCTGGAGCCGCTGCGCGAGCGGGCGATGGCGGAGCACCCGTGGCGTGAATGGGCGGAGGCCTACGGCGGCGAGATGACCCGGATGCCCGGCGGTCAGAGCCGGTGGAGCGCCGGCAAGGATCTGTCGTGGGAGCCGCTGCGGATCGAGCGCGTCTGCGAGGTGAAGTACGACCACATGCAGGGCCCGCGCTTCCGGCACGCCGCGATCTTCCAGCGGTGGCGGTTCGACAAGCCGCCCGCGGAATGCCGCTACGATCAGCTGGAGGTCACCACGCCGTACGAGCTCGCGAAGGTCTTCGGCGCCCGGTAACCGGCCAGAAAAAACCGCGAAGCGCGCCGAGATCGCCAAGAAGAAATTCTCTGCGCTTTCTCCGCGGCCTTTGCGAACTCGGCGGTTTCTTCTGAGTCGTGATCTTAAGGGCTGGTAAAGCGGACCTCGACGTCGCGTTCCGCGGATCGCCCGTGGTCGTCCACGATCCGAATCAGATGCGCGCCCGGCGCGGCGGGGCGCCACGCGAGGGCGCCGTCGGCGACGGCGCGCACGCCGATCAGGGCGCTGCCGTCGAACCAGAACACATGCTGCACGTCGGCGGCGGCGCTCGCGTCGAGCGCGATCGCTTCCTGCGGCGCCGACCGTCGCAGCGCATAGCTGACGCTGCGCAGCGGCGACGCAATCCGCGGACCTTCCGCCGAATCCTCGCTCGCGCACGCCGGCAGCACCGGCGGCATCCGGCGCGGCATGCCGGCCTGCCGGAACAGCTTCAGCATGTCCGACGACCAGAACTCGAATACTTCGAACCGCGTGCCGGCGGCGTACGGCGGACAGCTGGGCCGGCCGGTCAGCGGATCGATCGCCACGGCGCGGTGCAGCTGGCTGACGCGAATCGGCGACTTGCCGGGGATGTACCACGTGTCCACCGTATGCGGGCAGTGCGCGTTCGGCAGGTCGCCGCTCTCCGCGCAGACCGCGACCCGGCTGACGCCGGGCGGCGCCGTCAGCGGCGGCACCGCTTCGCCGGCGCGCGCCATGTTGAGTGCGTCCGCGATGTGGAAGAAGAGCGGCGCCGCTGCGTCCACGCCGACGAACGCCGGATTGCCCTGGCCCTCGAAGTTGCCGATCCAGACCACGAGTGCGTACGGACCGACGAGGCCGGCCGACCACGCGTCGCGGAAGCCCCACGACGTGCCGGTTTTCCACGCCACCGGCCACCGCGCCCGCACGGCGATCGTGCCGTCCGCGTCGGGGCGCGGATTGTGCCGCAGCATGTCGAGCGTGACGAACGTGGCTTCCGGGCTGAGCAGCCGGACGCCTTCTTCGATCGGGCTCGACGCCTCGGCGCGCACCCGTCGCAGCACACCCTCATTGGCGAGCATCGCGTACAGTCCGGCGAGCTCTTCCATCGTGACTTCGCCGCCGCCGAGCGCGAGCGCCAGGCCGTAGAAGGACTCCGCCTTCATGTCGCGCACGCCAGCGCTTTGCAGGAACTGGTACAGGCTCGGCTGCTTCAACTGCGTCGCGACCCACACCGCCGGCACGTTCCGGCTGCGGATCAGGGCCTCCTCGGCGCTGATCGGCCCGAAGAAACGGCCGTCGAAGTTTTCGGGCGTGAACGGGCCGAACGATGTCGGCGCGTCGCGCAGCATGGTCTGCGGGTGCAGGACGCCCTGGTCGAGCGCCAGCGCGTAGACGAACGGCTTGAGCGTCGATCCCGGCGACCGCTTCGCCAGCACGCCGTTGACCTGTCCGTCGATCGCCTCGTTCCAATAGTCAGCCGACCCGACCCAGGCCTTGACCGACATGTCGCGCGTGTCCACCAGCAGCGACGCCGCGTTGTGCACGCCGACGTCGCCGAACTGTTTCAGGTGCCGTTGTATCTGCCGCTCGACGAGACGCTGCAGCTGGCCGTCAATCGTCGCGTCGATGCGTTTTGTGCCGGCGGGGCGGCCGGCCAGCAGCGCGTCGACGAAGTGCGGCGCCTGGAGCGGCATCGCGAATTGCTGGCGAGCGACGATCGGCAGCTCCACTTGCCGGCGCGTCGAGTCGTCGCCGCCGTGTGTCTTCAGCCACTCGCTGCCCAGCCGGGCGCGAGCGGTCAGCAGACCGGTTTGTTCAGATGTCCGGCCGGCCCGGCTCGCAGGTCGCTGCGGAATCACCGCGAGGGTGAGCGCTTCGCCCAGGCTGACGCGCTCCGGCGGCTTTCCGAAATAGAGGCGGGTCGCGGCGCCGACGCCCTGGATGTTGCCGCCGAACGGGACGACGTTCAGGTACGCTTCGAGGAGATCGCGTTTCGAGTAGCGGGCCTCCAGCCAGAGCGCCGCGGCGATCTGCCGAAGCTTGCCGCCCGGTGTCCGCGTGTTCAGCCGGTACGTCATCCTCGCCAGCTGCATCGTCAACGTCGAGCCGCCCTGCCGCTTGCCGCCGCCATAGGTGCGGACGCCGGCGCGCGCCAGCGCGATCGGATTGACGCCGGGGTTCCAGTAGAACCAGCGATCCTCCTTCAGCAGGAACGCCTCGATCAGCGGTGGTGAGATCTCGGACAGCGGCACCCACAACCGGTACTGATCGTCCGCCGTGCGCGTGACCCGCAGCAACTCGCCGTCGGCCGACCACACCCCGGTGGACAGCGGGAAGCGCTGCTCGAGCGGCGCGTGCGGCCATGCCCGCAGCGCGGCCAGCAGCAGCACCGCCGCCGCGGCTCCCTTCACAGTCCGGCGGACGATCGCCCGGCCGATCACGGCTTGACGATCTCCAGCCGGCCGGCTTTGCTCAGGCCGACGACCGCGCGGTTGTACATGCCCTCGGCGAAGGCCGGCGGTGTCTGGAAGGTGCCGCCGTTGGTGGCTCGGACGCGATACACGAACGTGCCGGTGCCCTTCGTCACGTCGCCGTACAGCACCAGCCGGTCGTCGCGTACGTCAACGTGGTAGGGGAACCAGTCCGACTTGTCGGGCAGACCGATGGGCAGCGACGCGGCGGCGCGCCGACGCTGCATGAGCGCCGGGTCGGCGGCCGGCGTGCTGGAGTCGGACGCCGGTTGCCGCTCGAGCACCGGTTCGACGCCGCCGGGAAGCAGATCCACCACCGCGATCTGCGGCTGGCGGTCGCGATTCGTCGCGCGCAGGCGAAGCCGCACGAGAAATTCCTGGCCGACCGTCACGCGCGTCACCGGAGTGCCCTTCGCGTCGAGGAATTCGCGGAAGATCTCGAGGCCCTGGCTGATTTCCGCCGCCGGCGGATTGCGATCGAAGCCCGATTCGTTGACGGCGTAGTAGGCGACGCCGGGCCCGCGCCTGGAGAACTGCAGTCGTGCGGCGGCCTCGGAAATGCCGACCTTGGGCATCGCGCCGGTCGGCAGCGTCAGCGGTTTTTCGCGTCCGTCCTTGCCGATCTCCGCGATGCCAAGACCGTCCGCGCCGGGAGCGGCCTTCGCGTAGGCGTCCAGCGCGAGCAGCGTGTATGCCGCCGACAACGAGCTGACCCGATTGCTGCTGACCGCAGCGCTCATCGTCTCGAGCGCCGGGGTCGGCGTGGCGGTGAGGCGCGCGGGGAAATGGCGGGCCAGCAGATAGAGCAGCTGGGCATCGTGGACGACCGTGTCGTAGTACACCTCTTCACCGGGATCGCGCTTCTGCGCCGACCACGGGACGCCTCTGATGATGCGCTCCGCATCGTCGTTGCGCTGCATCAGCCGGTAGGTCGACGCCAGATACGCCGCGGCGAGATCGGCCGGCCAGGCCTGGGGGTAGCGCCGCGTCAGCTCCTGCTCGACGTTTGCCAGCGCGGCGTTCGGCTTGATGCCCTGACGGACGAGCAGGTAGACGGCGTACGCCCTCAACCGTCCATCGGCCAGCGTGCCGGCCGGCGTCGACGCAAACCGCGTGAGCCAGTCGTTCACCGACAACAGGATCTCGCCGGGGATCTTCTGGCCGTGCTCCCTGGCGTCCACCAGGAAATGCGCGGCGTAGACCGTGGCGAACTCCGCGGTCTCGGGCGACGATGACCAGAGTCCGAACCCACCCTGATCGTTGGCGCGGCCGCGAAGAACGGAGAAGGTGGCGTCGAGCGGATTGGCATCGCGGCTCTTCACCGTCCCGAATTCGGGTCGGGCGGCGATGATGAGCGCCGACATGCCTTTGCTCACCAGCTGCTCCGTGCAGGAGTACTCGTAGTTCTCGAGATACGCGGTCAGGCCCTGTCCCCAGACCAGCGGCAGGGTCGACACCGAAGCCTCGACCTTGCGCC
>Ga0068871_100002544_pt1 | contig 12445 bp, 16 predicted proteins | sample KBSMisM72_FD_72750 | JGI IMG/M metagenome (GOLD analysis project Ga0068871, IMG submission 72750) | Miscanthus rhizosphere microbial communities from Kellogg Biological Station, Michigan, USA - KBS Miscanthus M7-2 | ecosystem: Host-associated > Plants > Roots > Rhizosphere > Soil ... | reverse complement strand
CCTTCCACCAGCACTTTGGCTTCATCCGGAAATACTTCCAGTACCTTGCGCGATTTCTTGAGGTCCTTATCGTCTCCTGTTATCACTACCACTTTGTCACCCTTCTTAATATTGAATTTGGGTCTGAATCTGTTATCCATTTCTTTCCTTTTTTAGCCTGAAGCTCAAAGCCCAGAGCTTAAAGCCTTTTTTGAAAATATTTAAATGACTCGTTTTATCTCAAAACATCAACCTGAACAGCTTTAGGCTTTGGGCCTAAGGCTTTAGGCTTATAATACTTCGGGTGCCAGAGATATAATCTTCATATATCCTTTGTCACGCAGCTCGCGGGCAACCGGCCCGAAAATACGCGTACCCCTTGGCTCATCACTTGGGTTCAGTAATACCACGGCATTGTCATCGAAACGGATATAAGAGCCGTCTTTACGGCGGAGCTTATTCTTTGTGCGTACGATCACGGCCTTGGTAACGGTTCCTTTCTTGATACCTCCAGCAGGCAATGCATCTTTTACAGTTACCACAATCTTATCACCGATTTTAGCATAATCCTGGCCGCTGTTTCCCAATACACGGATGCACAATACTTCTTTGGCTCCGCTATTATCTGCAACGTTTAGTCTGCTTTCCTGCTGTATCATTTAATACTTTTTTAAAATGAATTTTATTTCGCTTTTTCCACGATCTCCACCAGGCGCCAGCGCTTGGTCTTGCTCAGCGGACGACTTTCCATGATCCGTACGGTATCCCCGATGCTGCACTCGTTCTTTTCATCATGGGCATGAAACCTGGTCGTTTTTTTCAGGAATTTTCCGTAAATCGGATGCTGTACTTTTCTTTCCACGGCAACAACCACGGTCTTGTCCATCTTGTTGCTGCTGACAACCCCGATTCTCGTTTTCCTTAAATTTCTATCTACTGGCATAATACTTATTTGATATTTTGAAAATCAGTCTTCGACTTGATTGGAAATCTTTACGCTTTTACAGCGGCCGGTTTTCCTATTTTTCTTTTCGTTAATTCTGTTTTCAGCCGGGCAATATCCTTTCTGAGCATGCGGATGTTCACCGGGCTTTCCAGCGGTGATATGGCATGCGCAAATTCCAGTTTCTTCAGGCGTTGTTCATCTTCCCGGATCCTGGACGTGAGGTCTGTTTCACTCAGGTCTTTCAGGCTGTTTACGAAATCATTTCTCTTTGACATCTTAATATATTTGAATTATAACGCTATCACGTCATGGCGAACCACGAATTTGGTTTTAATCGGCAGTTTCTGTGCGGCCAGCAATAAGGCTTCTTTAGCCACAGCTTCCGTAACTCCATCTGCTTCAAACAGCATCCGTCCCGGTTCCACTACGGCAGCCCAATATTCGGGATTTCCTTTACCCTTACCCATTCTCACTTCCTGTGGCTTCTTGGTGATCGGCTTATCCGGAAATACACGAATCCAAACATTACCTTCTCTTTTCATCGAACGGGTGAGTGCCTGACGGGCAGCTTCCAGCTGACGATTGGTTAACCAGATGCCTTCAAGGGCTTTCAGACCGTAAGAACCAAAAGAAATATCAGTTCCTCTTTTAGCAACTTCCCGTATTCTGCCTTTTTGTGCTTTCCTATGTTTACTCCTTTTGGGCTGTAACATGTTAGTTCAATTTGAAAATTTGATAATTACTACTATCTCCTTCCACCGCCTCCGCCACCTCTGCGTTCTCCACCACCGGCTCCGCCTGGTCTTCTTTCACCACCCCGTCCGCGGTCTTCGCGATCCCGGATTTCATCCCTTCTTTCCCTTCTGTCACTGACATCTGTTTTACCACCGACAAAATTCGGATTCAGATCACGCTTGGTGAGTACTTCACCTTTACAGATCCATACCTTAACTCCGATTTTACCATATACTGTCAATGCAAATACATTGGCATAATCGATATCCATACGAAGCGTATGCAGGGGTGTACGACCGGATTTAATTTCCTCAGTCCGGGCAATTTCGGAACCTCCCAAACGACCGCCAACCTTTACTTTGATCCCTTCAGCGCCCATACGAAGTGCAGAAGCGATGGCCATTTTAATGGCTCTTTTGTAATTGATACGATTTTCTATCTGTCGTGCAATGGTATCAGCTACAATATTGGCATCCAGTTCGGGTCTTCTGATTTCCAGGATATTGATCTGAACATCTTCTTTGCCGGTCAGTTTCTTCAACTCTTCCTTGATGCGGTCCACTTCACCACCACCCTTGCCGATTATGATACCGGGCTTGGAAGTGTGGATCGTTACGATGAGCTTGTTGAGTGTTCGTTCAATAACAATCTTGGCAATTCCGCCTTTGTTGATACGCGCGTTGAGATAGGTTCTGATCTTGTTATCTTCTATCAGTTTGACAGAATAATCTCTTTTGTTACCGAACCAGTTGGACTCCCAGCCGCGGATAATTCCCAGCCTCGCACCTATAGGATTTGTTTTCTGACCCATTTATCTGATTGATTTGAAAATTTGATAATTTGAAAATTTGAAAATGGAAACCATATTATAAACTCCCAATTTTTTACCTGTTAGTTTCTTATTTTTTTTCATCCACAATAAGCGTCACGTGATTGCTCCGTTTGCGTACACGATAACCACGACCCTGTGGTGCCGGACGCATCCGCTTCAACACCCTGGCTCCGTCTACGAAAATTGTCTTCACCAGCAGGCTTGCATCGGCTGCACTTTTTCCTTCATTCTTCGCTTCCCAGTTCTTCACGGCAGACCAAAGCAATTTGTACAATGGCGTGGAGGAATGCTGAGGATGATGTTCGAGCAATGCCAGGGCTTTTTCAACCTGCAGTCCTCTGATCTCATCAGCAAGCAACCGCATTTTTCTGGGTGAGGTCGGGTAATTTTTTAATTTAGCTAATGCTTCCATTTTATCTGTTTTTTCCTTAAGCCTGAAACTCATAGTTTAAAGGCTTTCGGTTGTTGATCTTTATTATTCAGCGATCTTTTTGCTGGAGTGCCCCTTGAAATTTCTTGTCGGTGCGAATTCGCCAAGCTTATGACCCACCATAAATTCCGTTACATACACCGGGATAAATTTATTGCCATTGTGTACAGCAAATGTATGCCCTACGAAATCCGGTGTGATGGTTGAACGGCGGCTCCAGGTTTTGATGACACCTTTCTTTCCTTTTCCTTCATTGATGCTAAGCACTTTTGTTTCCAGGTTGGCATCTACGTAAGGACCTTTTTTTATTGAACGACCCATAATACAAATATGTAAATGTGAAAATGTGGAAGTGTGAAAATGATTTCATTCGCACACGGCCTATACTTAATTACTTACCTATCTTTTTTCCTTTTTTTGTCTGGATAATCAGCTTATCACTTCCCTTTCCTTTGGTTCTCGTTTTCAAACCCCTTGAATACTGACCATTCCTTGAGCGTGGCTGTCCACCGGAGGCCTTACCCTCACCACCACCCATCGGATGATCTACCGGATTCATGGCAACACCACGCACACGCGGACGGATACCCTTCCAGCGGTTGCGACCGGCCTTACCCATGCTCTGAAGACTGTGGTCGCTGTTCGAAACCACACCTACTGTTGCATAACAGTTAATCAGAATTTTCCTGAGTTCACCGGAAGGCATTTTCAAAACCGCATATTTTTCTTCCTTGTTGGTCAGCTGGGCAGTTGTTCCTGCACTGCGGATCAGTTTGCCCCCCTGTCCGGGTTGCATTTCGATATTGTGCACGTTAGTACCCAGGGGTATGTTCTTCATCTGCAGTGCATTCCCGATTTCCGGGGCCACTGCATCACCGGCCTGAACCTTACCACCTACCTGAAGCCCCTGCGGAGCCAGGATATATCTTTTTTCTCCATCACTGTAATTAATCAGAGCGATGAAAGATGTTCTGTTCGGATCGTATTCAATAGAAACAACCGTTCCTACAATTTCTTTTTTATCCCTCTTGAAATCGATAACACGGTACATTTTTTTATGTCCGCCACCGATATAACGCATGGCCCTTCTTCCCTGTGAATTACGGCCACCCGTCCGGGTGATCACTTCCAGCAAAGATTTTTCAGGTGTATCGGTGGTGATCTCTGCGTATGCATTACCAATTCTCCAACGGGTTCCTGCTGTGACCGGTTTAAATTTTTTAAGTGCCATATTAAATTCCCAGAATATTTATTGTCAAAAATTCAACTTTCGCGGCAGTTGATTGCCATTCTTATTATACTTAAATATTCGAATACAAATCAATAGATTCTCCTTCAGCCACCGTAATCAGCGCCTTCTTGTATCCCGGTTTGCGGCCTACAATAAGTCCGGCCTTGGTAGACCTTGACCTGGCTTTGCCCGGAACAATTACTGTATTCACATCCACTACAGTAATTCCGTAAAATTCTTCCACTGCTTTTTTTATCTCCAGTTTATTGGCCCGGGTGTTTACTTTGAAAGCATAGCGACGGAGTTTTTCCTGTTGCGCATTTGCTTTTTCTGTTAGTATCGGGCGTATTAAAACTTCGTTTGCTTTCATCTTACCAGTTTGAAATTTTGAAAATTATGCTGTCGCCACTTCCTCTTCTTCCGTAAACATTTTCGCAGCGGACTCTGTCAGAACCAAAAATTCTGCATTCACAATATCATAAGTATTCACATCAGCCAGCTGACTGCTTTCGATGTTCGGAATATTTCTCAGGCTCAGGTGCAGGTTGTCATTGTATTCGGGGATCACAAACAGGGCTTTTTTGCCTGTAAGTTTCAATCCGTCGAGTACACTGATCATTTCACTGGTCTTCGGCAGTTTGAATTCAAGATCTTCTACTACAATTATTGATTTTGCTTTTGCCTTATAAGACAGCGCAGAAATTTTAGCCAGGTCCTTAACTTTCCGATTCAGCTTGAAATCATATCCACGCGGTTTTGGTCCGAAGATCGTACCGCCGCCTTTATACAATGGGTTCCGGATATTTCCTTTACGGGATCCACCGGTTCCTTTTTGCTTGTGCAGTTTTTTGGAAGATCCCTTCACTTCCATCCGGGTCTTCACTTTATGCGTACCCTGCCGCTGTGCAGCCAGGTATTGTTTTACCGCCAGATATATCACGTGATCATTCGGCTCCACTTCGAAGATATCCGCAGGCAGTTCCAGCGTACGGCCCGTTTTTTTTCCTTTTATATTTATTACATCTACTTGCATGTGAATCTGATTAATTGGTTATTACTTCTGAATGTATACAATGGAACCATTGTGGCCCGGTACAGATCCCGCTATCAGCAGGTAATTTTTTTCCGGAAATATCTTAACCACTTTCAGGCCTTTCAGCTTAACCCGGTCACCGCCCATACGGCCGGCCATTTTCATACCCTTCATTACCCGGGCAGCATCGGAAGAGTTACCCAGCGATCCTGGTGCACGGCTACGGTCATGCTGACCATGACTTTGTCCGCCTACGCCATGAAAATTATGACGCTTTACAACACCCTGGAATCCTTTTCCCTTGGAAGTACCTACTACGTCGACGGATTCACCTTCTGTGAAAATCTCAACAGTAAGCGCTTCTCCGAGATTCTTTTCTAAAGAATAGTTGCGGAACTCCCTGACAAATTGTTTTGCTGTGGTATTTGATTTGGCGAAGTGGTTCTTTTCAGAAGCGAGAACGTGCCTTTCTTTTTTTTCGCCGAAGGCGATCTGGAGTGCATTGTAACCGTCGGACTCGGTAGTTTTCACCTGTGTAACAACACAGGGACCTGCTTCAATAATGGTGCAGGCTACCTGCTTTCCATCGGGGGTGAAGACAGAGGTCATTCCAATTTTCTTTCCAATTAAACCTTTCATTTTTTTATTGGTTTGTGCCTGGAGTCTAAGGACAATCAGCGGTCCGCTAAGCTTTCAAAAAGCTGATACTGATTTCAATCCCCCGTTTGCAACCGACCTTTTCTATTAGCCACCGAAGTTTTGCGTATGTGGCCACGCCACGTTTCGCTTTTGACTCCGTCATCTTTTTAGATGCCCACCTTCGCCAAGGCTTCGGTGGGTGAAAGAAGTACCGGTTGTAAACAAACCCCGAACGGCTTGTTCATATTTCTTTTCAAATCATCCAGCGCTGCTTTGGCCCGTCTGTTACGACAAAGGTTTGGCAGATGGAATTTTTACTCAGGCCTTAATTTCAACATCAACACCAGACGGCAGATCCAGTTTGGATAATGCATCTACGGTTCTTGATGTGGACGTGTAAATATCCAGCAGACGCTTATGCGTATGGAGCTGGAATTGTTCACGCGCTTTTTTGTTGACATGTGGTGAACGTAATACGGTGAATACTTTTTTCCTTGTCGGTAAAGGTATCGGCCCGGTTACAACTGCACCTGTACTCCGAACTGTTTTCACAATTTTCTCAGCGGATTTATCCACGAGATTGTGATCGTACGATTGTAATTTGATTCTTATTCGCTGAGACATATGTCAATTCCCGTTTTTTGAACGGGATGCAAAGGTATGGGTTAAGGGATAAACTGTCAAAGAATTATACTGGTTTTTTAGAGAATTATTTGGCTCCGCCGGGACAATGCGCATTCAGATAGTTTTTAAATAAATTATGCAGGTGTTCCGTAGTGCCCGGCCCTTCATTAATCGCATGCGTGCGGTTCGGATATTCCATAAACTGAAAGGTCTTGTTGTACCTGACGAGCTCATTAACAAGCATCTCGGCATTGTTAAAATGAACATTATCATCCCCGCTACCGTGGACATACAGCAGATTTCCCTGCAATTGGGATGCGTAGGTAATAGCAGATCCTTTTACGTAGTCAGCTTTGGTTTCCAATGGATTACCCATATATCTTTCCTGGTAGATATTGTCGTAAGTTTCCATATTACCAAGGGCCGAAACTGCCAGTCCCGTCTTATAGATCTCAGGATGCTGAAACATCAGATTAAGAGTGGCGGATCCGCCCCCACTCCAGCCCCAGACTGCGATCCGGGACGTATCTACAAACGGCCAGCGGCTGATCACTTCAGCTGCCTGGGCTTGATCGTGGATATTCACCAGGCCGATTTTCCGGTAAATGGATTTTCTCCAGGCTGCCCCCTTTGGCGCAGGAGTTCCACGGTTATCCAGGGACATATAAATATATCCGTCCTTTGCCAGGCTGCCCGGATAAATCGAACAATTTGTAACCCCGAATTCGTCTTTTACGGTCGTTGAACCGGGTTCGGTATATACAAAAAACAATACGGGGTATTTTTTTGTGCTGTCGAAATTTATGGGTTTCTGCATCCAGCCATCCATACTCACTCCATCCTCGGTAAGGATTTTAAAAAATGAAATATTGGAGGCTGCACTGTCAGCCGGATTAACAGGTTTTGCCGGTTCGCTGCCTTCTAAAGCCCGATGGTCCGGCAGCGTAATCCATTCTCCGTCTGTCGGTGTATAATAGTTAGAGAAATGATGTTCAGCAAATTTTCCGTTAGGCGATATTTCATATACATGAGTGCCGGGCTCATTGGCGGGTGTGATTCTTTCCGCCGGACCCTTTCCATTGAGCGGGCAGCGATAGAGATAAGCCTGCGTGGCATTTTCTGGTGAAGCCATAAAATAAAGCAGCCCATTTTTTTCATCTACCAGGGAAATCTGTATCACATCATATTTTCCTTCCGTCACCAGAACCTGATTTTTCCCATCCCGGCTGATCCGGTATAAATGACGCCATCCGTCCTTTTCGCTTGCCCAAAGGAATTCTGTTCCCTTATTCAACCAGTCCCAGCCACCCATTTTATAGTCTTCATCCCATTCTGCAAGAACATCTATCCAGGCATTGTCCTTTTCACTGTAAATTGTCTTAACATCGCCGGTTTTCGAGTTACAAATCATCAGGTCAGATTCATTCTGGCTTCGGTTTAAACGCTGCACAATCAGTTCCTGGCTGTTACCCGCCCATTCCATCCGCGGCAGGTAGGTTCCGTTTTTCTTATCTGCCGGGATCTTCATCCACTGGATTTTAGCATCCTTTATCTGAACTATTCCAATTTTAAAAGGAGAAGGCATCTGACCCGCCACAGGATATTCAACCGGTATAACATGGGAATACACAGAATCCGTAGTATTGAGCATATAGTAATCCCTGGTACTGCTGTCGTTTATTTGCCAAAAAGCGATCGAGCGACTGTCCGGGCTCCACCGGAAGCCATCCCGGCAATTGAGTTCCTCTTCGTAAACCCAGTCGAATGTGCCGTTGATCATCTTGCGTGAACCGTTGCTGGTAAGGGCTTTGATTGTATTTGTTGAAAGGTCCTCCACATAAATGTTGTGGCCGCTTACATATGCCGCTTTGGAACCATCCGGTGAGAATTTTGCAAACATAAGCGAGGAAGCAGGCAGTGACTTTCCCAGTTGTCTGAGGGAACTGTCAGCTAAATTATATAACCAGTAATCCCCCCTGGTTTCATACCGCCAGACTTTTTTAGCGTTGGTGTAGATCAGAACTTTTTTGAAATCAGCGGAAAAGAAAAAATTCTTGATTTCCAATGGCTGCTTTTTGCCTGCCGGAATAAGACGAGCCGGGCTTACCAGCTTGTGTTGGTTTCTCTCTGTAAGGCTGAATTCAGTAATGGCACCTTCATCATTAACATAAAAACGGTTTCCATCAGCACTCCAGGTAAGCCGTTCATAGAGTTGGGCGTAACCTGAAAAGAAAATCATCGCCAGCACCAGTGAGAGTAATATTCTGACAGGAAGAAATCGGGTTATCATAAAATCAATTTATGCGGAAAAATAAACAAATGTGCTCTGGCTCCATTGCCGTTCAAAAAAAAAGCCCCGCTATAGGCGGGGCACTTTATTAATTAAAACCTGATCAGGCAGTCACTTTGCTCTTACCTTTTACTTTCGCAATCACTTCCTCAGCGATATTATTTGGCGCAGGAGCATAATGGGAAAATTCCATGGTTGAGGTGGCGCGGCCGGAGCTCAGGGAACGTAACTGGGTTACGTAACCGAACATTTCACTCAGGGGCACTTTAGCCTTGATCACCTGGAGATTTGCTCTGCTGTCCATTCCTTCCAGGATACCCCGGCGGCGGTTCAGGTCTCCGGTAACATCACCCATATATTGATCTGGTGTAAGAACTTCCACTCTCATGATCGGTTCCAGCAGGATGGGCTTTGCTTTGCGGCCTGCTTCGCGGAATGCTGACCGGGCGCAAATTTCAAAACTCATTGCATCTGAATCCACATCATGATAACTTCCGTCGAACACACGCACTTTCATATTCGTCATAGGGTAACCAGCTAAAACACCGGTTGTCATGGATACTTCAAACCCTTTGGATATGGCCGGAATAAATTCTTTAGGAATAGATCCTCCGAAAATATCATTTACAAACTGGAAATGTTTACCCTCGTTTTCCTTGATCCACTCTTCATCTGCAGGTCCGATGGCAAACTGGATATCGGCGAATTTACCGCGACCACCAGTCTGTTTCTTCAACACTTCACGGTGTTCTATCGTTGTATTAAACGCTTCTTTGTAAGCAACCTGGGGTGCTCCCTGGTTAACGTCCACTTTAAATTCACGACGCATACGCTCGATGATGATTTCCAGGTGTAGCTCACCCATTCCACGCAGAATCGTCTGACCGGTTTCCTCATCCGTATTCACACGCAGGGTCGGATCTTCTTCTACCAATTTGGAAATCGCAATTCCCATTTTATCGACATCAGCCTGTGTTTTTGGCTCAACAGCTACAGCGATTACCGGTTCAGGGATAAACATATTTTCCAGAGTGATCGGAAAATCTTCATCACAAAGTGTATCTCCCGTTTTTATTTCTTTAAACCCTACAGCAGCACCAATATCACCCGCTTCGATGAAATCAATCGGGTTTTGTTTGTTTGCAAACATCTTCATGATTCGGCTGATACGTTCTTTTTTACCACTCCGCACGTTCAGCACATAGGAACCGGATTCAAGGCGTCCGCTATAGCAACGGAAAAACGCAAGACGACCCACAAAAGGATCTGTCATAATCTTAAATGCCAAGGCTGCAAAAGGTTCTTTCGGATCCGGCTTACGGCTTATGGTTTCGCCGGTATTCGGATCGGTACCCTGGGTATCCTCCAGGTCAATGGGGGAAGGCAGGTAACGGCAAACCGCATCCAGCGCGGTTTGTACTCCTTTATTTTTGAATGAAGAACCGCACATCATCGGAACAATACTCAGATCGATCGTTGCTTTACGGATCGCTTCATGCATTTCATCTTCGGAAATACTATTCGGATCAACGAAGAATTTTTCCAGCAATTTATCATCATATTCAGCAACCGCTTCAACCAGTTTAGCTCTCCATTCTTTAGCTTCTTCCAGTAAGTCGTCCGGGACAGGAATTTCGTCGAAAGTCATACCCTCTGTCTCCATATGCCAAATGACCCCTTTCATTTTAATCAGATCTACCACGCCTTTGAAATCATCTTCTGCACCGATCGGCAACTGGAGAGGAACGGCATTGGCACCGAGCATTTCTTTGACCTGGTTCACCACCATAAGGAAGTCAGCACCGGAACGATCCATTTTATTCACAAAACCAATCCGGGGTACTTTATAACGGTTCGCCTGACGCCATACGGTTTCAGACTGGGGCTCAACGCCATCTACTGCTGAAAACAGGGCTATCAGTCCGTCCAGTACACGAAGGGATCTTTCTACTTCTACGGTAAAATCCACGTGACCCGGGGTATCAATGATATTGAAATTATATTTCTTGGTATTGGCATCCACTTTTCCCTTGTCAGTTGGAAAATTCCACTGGCAACTTACTGCTGCAGAGGTGATGGTGATCCCTCTTTCCTTTTCCTGGTCCATCCAGTCGGTGGTAGCCGCCCCGTCGTGCACTTCTCCGATCTTGTGGATCATGCCGGTATAGCGAAGGATACGTTCGGTAGTGGTTGTTTTACCGGCGTCAATATGTGCCGCAATACCGAAGTTTCTTTGAAGTTTTAAGTCTGCCATTTTTATTAATTAAGTGGATTTCTATTTAGGTGCGCAAAGGTACCAAATAATCTCTGAATTATGTGCAAGTGTGGAGATGTGGAAATGTGAAAGTTAGGCTTTTGAGGAGGTATTGATCCCCCTGATGGGGTACACTTTGGCCGTCAATCCATCAGTTATCGATTAGTGATCCAAAATTCATTTCCTATCCATATTTATCTCCCGGCAGATCGTTTCAGGGAAATGAATACGTAAAAAAAATCCCCCGCTGTTGGCGGGGGAATATAAAACATAAAAATATCCGTCAGATCCGGAAATGGGCAAATGCCTTATTGGCCTCTGCCATCCGGTGTGTGTCTTCCTTCTTTTTAAAAGCACCGCCTTCTCCCTTACTTGCAGCGAGAATTTCGCCTGCCAGTTTATCGGCCATGCTCTTGCCGTTTCTCTCCCTGCTGTAGCGGATAAGCCATTTAATGCTCAGGGAAATCTTACGATCAGCACGGACTTCAGCAGGAATCTGAAAAGTAGCTCCTCCGATACGGCGGCTCCTTACTTCAACGGCCGGGGTAACATTATTTAGTGCCCTTCTCCAGATTTCATAACCATTTTCATTGCTTTGTTTTGAAACACGGTCGATCGCATCGTAAAACAAACCGAAAGCGGTATTCTTTTTACCCTGCCACATCAGGTTGTTTACAAAACGCGTTACCAGGATGTCATTGTATTTAGCATCCGGAGCGAGTGGTAATTTTTTGGCCTGTGACTTCCTCATGAGTTATTCGAAATTAAATTTTGATTATTTCTTGGCAGCTGGCTTAGCACCGGCTTTTTCTTTTTTGGTTCCGTATTTAGAGCGGCTTTTCTTCCGATCCTTAACGCCTGCGGTATCGAGAGATCCGCGCACAATATGATAACGTACTCCCGGAAGATCCTTTACACGACCTCCGCGGATGAGGACGATGGAGTGCTCCTGCAGGTTATGCCCTTCACCAGGGATATAAGCGATCACCTCGATTTTATTGGTCAAACGCACTTTGGCCACCTTGCGGAGAGCCGAATTGGGTTTTTTAGGCGTGGTTGTATATACACGGGTACATACACCGCGGCGCTGCGGGCAGCTATCCAGTGCTCTGGACTTGCTTTTCGCGCGGATGATCTCTCTTCCTTTTCTAACTAATTGTTGTATAGTAGGCATTCGGAACCTGTTTGAATTTTGGGACGGCAAAGGTAACGGCCGTGCCGGGAATCTCCAAATTAATGTTGATTTCAGACTTTTACCAGCCAGCTGTGGATATCCGGTCTTTTCCCTTCCCGGATCTCGGTGAGGATTTTTTTAACAGATGGGGCGGTCTGGTAACCCGATACATCAAAATGCATGTCAAATCCCTTATATCGCAGTTCCTTGATATATGCAATAGTAGCGGCTGTACCCGACCCGAATAATTCGGTCAGTCTGCCCGTACGGTATCCTTC
>Ga0068871_100002543_pt1 | contig 12452 bp, 11 predicted proteins | sample KBSMisM72_FD_72750 | JGI IMG/M metagenome (GOLD analysis project Ga0068871, IMG submission 72750) | Miscanthus rhizosphere microbial communities from Kellogg Biological Station, Michigan, USA - KBS Miscanthus M7-2 | ecosystem: Host-associated > Plants > Roots > Rhizosphere > Soil ... | reverse complement strand
TGATGAAGCGCGGCGGGAGCCTGGTCGGCGTCGATCTCGCGAAGATCCGGCGGGCCGTCGAGGCGTCGCGCGAAGCGGTGCTCAGCCGCGCCGGCTACAAAGGCAATCGCCTCGGTTCGTAATGGCCGCGCGCATCAGGCTTGCGGGCGTGCACGACGCCCAGGCCATCGCCGGGATCTATCGACCCTTCGTCGAGCGCACCGTCATCTCGTTCGAAACCGAACCGCCCACCCGCGAGGAGATGGAGCACCGGATTTCAGAAACGATGGCGAGCCATCCCTGGCTGGTGTGCGAGATCGGGGAGCAGGTTGCCGGCTACGCGTACGCGACCCGGCACCGGGCGAGGGCGGCGTATCAGTGGTCGGTTGACACGTCGGTCTACGTCGGCGAGAACCACTGGCGTCTGGGCATCGGCCGCGCCCTCTACGCGTCGCTGTTCCCGATCCTGGCGGTGCAGGGATTCTGCAACGCGTTCGCGGGCATCGCGCTCCCGAATCCGGGCAGCGTGGGCCTCCACGAATCGGTGGGGTTCACACCGATCGGCGTCTACGAGCGCGTCGGCTACAAGCTCGGCGCCTGGCGCGATGTCGGGTGGTGGCAGCGTCCTCTGACCGCGCTCGAAACGCCTCCTGAGCAACCGCTGACCTTGAAGGCTGTCCAGAGCCGTCCGGACTGGACCTCTCTGCTGGCGATTGGCGAATCGATCGTGCGCGTGTAATCCGCGCGCAACGATTTCCTAAAGAACTCGTGGTGTGCGCGCCGGGAAATATCCAGTGCGTCGGAGCGCCTCCGATGGCACGGAGCGGCGCGCCCAAGGCTCGCGCAGAAACCCGCCAATTCGAACGAACGCGACTGGCGTGCTCGATGCACCAGCGTGCCGCGTCCATCCGGTGTGGACGGAAGGAGCATCAGCATCATGTTCACGCTGCGCAATCGGCGGATATTCGGTCCGGTGCTCGCAGGCGCTCTCGCATTTGCCGTCTGCGCAGGCCTGGCTGCAGGCGCCGAGACTGGCGCGCCGGAGTTCGCCTACTCCGGCGACAACGGACCCGGATTCTGGGGCGCGACGCCAGGGTGGGAGGCCTGCGCGGGCACGTCCCGCACGCAGCGGCAGTCGCCCATTGACGTCAACCACGTCGTTTTCGATCGCCGCCTCGGACCGTTGCAGCTGCGGCTCGATGACACGCCGCTGGCCCTGACGAACAACGGCCACACCATCGAAGAGGAATACGAACCGGGCAGTTCGCTGATGGTCAACGGCATCGCGTACGGCCTGAGCCAGTTCCACTTCCATACGCTGTCGGAGCACACGGTGGCCGGCCGGCACGCCGCCATGGAACTGCACGCGGTGTTCGCGGACCCTGCGTCCGACAACAAGGCGGTTGTCGGCCAACTGTTCGTCATCGGCAAGGCCAATCGCTTCGTCGCGGAGTTGCTCAAACATGGCCTGCCGGCGAAGAGCGGGGACGAAGTGAACGTCCCGTCGCAGATGATCAACGTGGCGGGCGCGCTGACCAACACCTCGCGATACTACACGTATCCGGGATCGTTGACGACGCCGCCGTGTTCCGAGACGGTGACGTGGTTCGTGCTCCACGAGTACGCGCAGTTGTCGAGCGAGCAGTTCGACGCGTTCCGGCACATCCTCGGCAACAATTTCCGGCCGGTGCAGAAGAGGAACGAGCGCACGATTCGCAGCACCTTGGGGGAAGACAACGACCGATGATGCGCGACGTCAACTCGGCCCCCGGGGGCCCGGAGGTCGAGTTGACCGTCACTCCTAGTGGGTCGAACGCGTGCTCCTGGCGGGGCTCACGTTCTTGCCCAGCCAGTTGTAGAGGACGTCGGCGATCTCCAGGTTCTTCTTGTCGAGCATCATCATGTGCGTCACGCCGAGGATGCCCATGTCGTCCAGCTTGACGTATTCCGCCTTCGCGGTGCCCTGCTTGTCCGCGCGCCGCGCGTTGATGGCGTTCACGGTGTCCTGACACACCATGCTGGTCGCGGTGTAGTCCCCTTTCACCGCGAGGTACGGGATGTTGTCGAAGTCGGCGGTTTGGAGTCCGCTGTTCGGCAGCGAGCAGGAGCCCTCGAGCGTCACGAGGCCCTTCAGGAGACCGAGATGGCCGCGCTCTTTGAGGATGCGGGCCATGTGGTGTCCCATGATCCCCGACTGCGAGTGCGTCACGACGATCGCGCCGCCGAGGCGTTCGACCAGCGACGCCAGGTTCTGCGGTGTCCAGGTGTTCGCCGGCGCGATCTCTTTCGGGTCGCAGGTGTTGCAGATCGACCCCGGCAGCGTCACCTCGGCGTTCGGCACCAGCTGCTTGTAGTACTCGAGCGCGAAGGTCTCCGGCGCTCCGCCAGGCACGGGCCCGATGGCGCCGGCGCGCGAGACGATCGACGAGTCCAGCGAGTCGATCGGGAACAACGGCGCGACGTGCGCGTAGGCGTCCGGGTGCGGGTTCGGATCGGCCGGATCGCCGTGCGGGATCAGCTTGCCGGTCAGGATCGTGGAGTTCGCCGGGACAAGGTGCCCGAACCAGTTGGTCCACGCGCCGTCGTCGGTGATCCGGCCGAAGGCGGGAATCATGTCGGCGCCCTTGGGGTCGCCGGCGACGAGCTTGGCTTCACCCTCGTGAATCACGGACTCGTCGAAGCCCGAGCGCCCCCGGCCGGCCTGATCGACGACGTAGCTCGGAACGCCCTTGCGGACGAAGTACGGATACCAGCCTTCGCGCCCGTCAGGGGTGGACTCCAGACACGCCGCGGTATGGCTCGAGCCGTGAACCATGATCACCGGCCAGCCGCCGTACTTCTTTGCCGGGATCTGGAACTGCACGTACATCTGGCCGATCGTGATCTGGTGCGGCGCGAGCGGCTGGTTGGGAGGCGTCGGCGCCGCCTGGTACGTGACCTTCTGCACGCCGCCGATGAAGAAGCTGCCCTGATCCTCGATGGTCAACGGGGCGGTGAGAAACTTCTTCGGCTTCTGTGCCGACTGGCCCGAAATGCCGACCGCCATGACGACGAACATGATCGCCGAAGCAAGAACTCTCATCGGACCTCCGTACTGGCAGGCCCGAAGGCCTGCACTACTACCGTCATCGACCCTTGCACGCGAAGTTCGCTGGATCGTCGGTGCTGCCGGATCCCTTGTACTGGCTGATCTGCGGGTAGGCGCACACCAGCCGCTTGCGGTCCGGTTTTCCGTTGCCCGACTCCGAGACGATGATCTGGTCGGGCGCCTTGCCCGACGTCTTCCACTGCTTCAGCGCGCCGACGACGTCGAACTTGACGGTCGGCGCGGTCGGATAGCTTTCGCCGATGCAGTGATCCATGCCAGGCACCATGAAGAGGCGGACGCCGTCGCGGGCCGCTTTGGCTCCGACCTTCTTCACCACACTCTCGTAGTAGTCCACGTTGCTGCCCGGACCGAGCGTGTGATCGTTCCACCCGCCGATGATCATCAGCTTGCCCCCGCGCGCGATGAACTTGCCGACGTCCGGGTTGTTCGCGTTGATGACCAGGTGCTCGGGCGCATCGGCCTTGTCCACATCGGTGTCGAAGTTGACGGGACGGGTCTTGTAGTCCCAGTTCTCGTCGAACACCAGCTGGCGATAGAAACCGGGCGCGAACGGGTACGGCATGGGCCCGGCCATCGCCTCCCAGCCGAGCTCGCCGCCGGGTGGCATCGACCCGTAGATCTTCGCGCCGGTCTTTGCGTGGACCGGCGCCTTGTAGATGGTGCGTACGGCTTCGACCTGCGGCGCCGTCAGGCAGTCCGGCGCGTCGCCGTTCCTGCACAGCAGCGTGCCGGGGTCGAACGTGCAGCGCTCCGGATCTTCGATGACGCCGTCCTTGACGCCGTCCTTGAGGTCGCACGCGTCGAGCGCGCCTTTGTGGATCACCGGGTACTTGGCCGGCGGGATGTAGCTCGCCTCGCTCTTGTGCGTGGCCTGGTAGACCCACATGTGCGCGATGCCGTGGTGCGTCGAGTAGTACACGATGCCCTGCGCCGCGGCGGCGTCGAGGTCCTGCGGCCAGCTCTGGACTTCCATCAGCGCGTCGCGGCTGCCGCCGCCCCCGCACTCGTTCATGACGCTGAACTTCGGACCGCTGCCGTAGTACGCCGCGACGATCGCCTTCGACTGCTCCACCATCAGGTGATACGGGACATCGTTCATGTCGGACAGCTTCCACGGACCGCCGCCGTCGTGTCCCCGATTCGTGTTGGCGGTGGCCGCGCCGGTCCTGAGGATCTGGCCCATGCCGGCGTAGCCGATCGTTCCGCCGGCGAAGCCGCTCGCGGCCGGCTGAAAATCGCCGGTCCATTTTTCGGCGGGCATCCAGACTTCGATCTTCACGTCGGTGTCGCCGGCGCGCGCGACCGACCCGGTAACGCGGCAGAACGCGGGCAGATCCTTGAACGCGGATGCCGCGCCTTCTCCTCCCCGCCTGGGCGCGGGCGTCGTGAAGGCGCCGGCTGCGACGAGCTGGGCCGAGGCAATCGTCGTTTTCGGCAGCGACAGCGATGCGAGGCTCTCGCACGATGCCGCGGCAACCGCCGGAGCGCGGTCCGAGTACCACGTCGCGGCAGCCACGGCAGCGACAACGAACGCGAGGTTTCTGACCAACCTGACCATCCTGCGTGCCCTTTCTCTTCGTGCCTGCCCCGGCCGCCCGGCCCACCAGACCTACCCGACCCACCCGCCTTGCCTAGTGAGTCATCCCGTAGACGATGTAGTTGACGCCGAGCTTGTAGGCTTCGTTCGTGTCGTCCACCGGCCGCAAACCCCGTCCGGACCATTCCCAGAACTGGGACACGTCGGTGTTGTAGTTGATGATCATCAGCAGGCGCTTGTTTGGATCGTTGTCCTCGTACACGCCGCGGAACACGGGCCGGCCCGCATTGTAGGCCTGCGGGATGATGTCGAGGCGATTGATCTCGAAGAAGGAGTGAAAGATGGGGTCGGACGGCGACATCTCGAAGAACCGGACATCGGGCAGAACGCGCTTGATGTTCTCTTCGAACGTATCCCATCCGCCGCCGCCCATGCCGGCGAAGCCGCCGCCGCCGAACCCGGCGACCTTGAAGTCGTCAACGATGAGGAAACCGCCTTTCTGAAGGTAGGCGCGCAGCCCCTCCGCTTCCGAGTCGGACATCTCCCACCATCCGACTTCGATGATGTACGCGACCGGATACTTGAAGAGCTCGGGGTCGTCCAGCCTCAGGCTGTTGATTTCTTCCGTGCGCGGCCCGAGATCGCTGATCTCGTTGAGAATCCGCATCAGGTTCTGTTCGGCGAGCGGATAGCCGTGCGACCACGCGGGCAGGCCCTGGTACCAGTAGCCGCCCGGCGCCGTCTTGTAATTCACGCGGACGAACGTGAACTGGCCGTTGTACGGCGTGTTGCGGATCTCCAGTTCGCGCTCCCGGAAGCGGCGGTACCCGCGCTGCGCGGCCGCCGTGGCGGCCAGCCCCGCGAGGACGGCCAGCGCCAGCAGGACGACCCGGACGCGGCGGATGCGGAACACGGCCAGCATGGCGAAACGGAAGGATAGCACCCCCGGAGCCGGTGACCCGACGTAGAATACCGGCGTGACTGAACGTCCCGTACGCCTCGTGCCCGACCGCCGGCGTCAGCCCCGCGGCGGCCGCCGTCCGCACGATCGCAGCGGTTTCTCGCCGATGATCGTCGTCGTCGACGGGGACGCTCAGCGGCGCGAAATCTCCGAGACCATCCTCGCCAAGCTGCGCTTCGCGGTCGCGCCGTTCGCATCCGCCGAACAGGCCATCTCCGCCATGCGGGGCCTGCTCCCCGGGGCCGTTGTCGCACACGAGGAGGCCGCCGCGGAGATCCGGCAACACCTGGCGAGCGACCGCTCCGGCCGCACCATCCCTCTGCTGGCCGTCACGCCCGATCTGGCCACCCCCGACGCCCTCGTCGAAGCCCTCCGCCGCCTTCTTCGCGCCTGACCGGCAGCGAACCCTGGCACATGCTACGTAGCGTCCGCCTTCAGGCGGACGTGTTCCGGCCAGCTGAAGCCGGCCGCTCCGTACGACTCCTACGCGCCGAGCTGTTCGACGAGCTGGCGCAGGAACAATCCCGTGTCGGTCACGATGCCGACGGTCTGCGAGGATCCGCGGTCGCCGAGCTTGGTGACCACGGCGGGGTTGATGTCGATGCAGACGACGCGGACGGCCGACGGCAGCATGTTGCCGACACCGATGCCGTGCAGCATGCTCGCGAGCATCAGGACCAGCGACACACCCTTCAGGCACTCGGCATAGCGATCCTGCGCGGCGATCAGGTCCATGATCGTCTCGGGCAGGGGGCCATCGTCCCTGATGCTGCCGGCCAGCACGTACTCGATGGCGCTCCGCTGACACTCGTAGAGGATCCCCGATTTCACGATGCCCTGATCGACCGCCTGGCTCATGCCGCCGGCGCGGCGCACCGCGTTGATGGCGCGCATGTGGTGATGATGCCCGCCCTCGACGGAGCGCCCGGTCTCGAGGTTGACGCCCAGCGACGTGCCGAACATCGCGAGCTCGATGTCGTGGACGGCCAGGGCGTTGCCTGACAGCAGCACCTGCACGTAGCCGGCGCGGATCAGGCTGGCGAGGTACGGCGCGCCGCCCGTATGGACGACGACGGGCCCGGCCACGAACGCAATCTTTCCGCCGTCGGCCCGGACGCCCTGCATCATCTCGGCCACGCGGGCGACGGCAGCCTCGACGCGCCGCTCCGACGACACTTCGTTGCTCATGAACGCGAAGCCGTGGCGGTCGCGATCCTGGAAGGTGGGGATGACGCGAATGCCTTCGACGCCGCACACGACCGCGTCGCCCTTGCGGAGATCGCGCAGCTTGCGGCACGTGGCGCTGGCGCCATCGATCACGATGGCCGCGTCCATGCGCTGGTCCGCGACGGGCAGCCAGTGGCCCGAGCGGCGCACGTGCGTTTCGTGGTTGGTCGTCGAATAGAAGTCCACGGGCGCGCAGCCGTCCTGGTCGGCGGGCTGCGTCATCACGTCCTGCCGGCTCTTGATCAGACAGCCGAGCGGGACGAGGTTCTCGACGACCTTGCGAAGGTCCTCGTCGCTCGACGCGGTCACCCGCATCGACAGGACCGACGGCTCGGCATTGGTGCGGCCGATCGAGAACTTCAGCACCTCGAAGCTGGCGTTGTGCCGGATGACGGTGTCGAAGATTCCGTTGAGGATGCCGGAGTCGATGAGGTGTCCTGACGCTTCGACGACTTCAGATGCCACGCGCGCTCCCTGCCGGCATTGTACTGTGGCCGCTGTACTGGACCGTCACGAGCGTCAGATCGTCGTTCTGCGTGGCCTCTCCGGCGAAGGCCTTCACGTCAGCCAGCAGGGCGGCAATCAGATCCTGCGGCGCCTTGCCGCGGTGCCGCGCGATGGATTCCAGCAGGCGCGCATCGCTGTATTCCTCGCCCGCCACGTCGAACGCCTCGGTGACGCCGTCGCTGAACGCGACGATGAAATCGCCGGGGCTGAGCGTGACGGTTTCCTCCTCGAACGTTGCGTGCTCGAAGAGCCCGAGCACGAGGCCGCCGGTCTCGAGGCGGCGGGGACCCTTGGCGGTAACGAGCACCGGCGCATTGTGACCCGCGTTCGTGAACGTGAACGATCCATCCGGAGCGAGGATGCCGTAGAACGCCGTCAGGAACTTGCTCTCGATGGCGCGCCGGAACAACCCGCGGTTCAGCCGCGACATGACCGACGCCGTGCTGACGTGATACGTGGACTCCGAGCTGAACATGCCGAGCACCGCCGCCGCGAGCAGCGCCGCCGGCGATCCCTTGCCCGCCACGTCCCCGACAATGAACCCGAACTGTCCGGCCGGCAGATCGACGTAGTCGAAGAAATCGCCGCCGACGGCGAGGCACGGCGACGAAGAGCCGAGCGCCGTGCAGAATGGCTTGTCCACGCGCGCGGCCGGCAGCAGCGCGCGCTGAATCTCGGCCGCGACCTTGAGCTCCTGCTCGAACTTCGCCTTGTCGAGCGCCTGGCGGTAGAGCCGGGCGTTCTCGATCGCCAGGGCGGCTTCGGCCGACAGCGTTTCGAGCGCCGACCGCGACGCGGCGGATCCGAGCGCCGCGCGCTCGCGGCTGTCGAGATACAGCACGCCGATCGTCTCGTCCTCGGGCTTGTCGTCGGCCCGCTCGACGTAGCGGACGAGCCGGAGCGGCATGCACAGCACGTGGCGGATGCCGAGCGCCACCGTCCCGCTGTGAAGCGGCGCGAGCTCGTCGTCCATCAGATCCTCGACCACGAGGTACTTGCCGGTGGCGAAGACCTGCTCGGGAATCTTGCGGCTCGTGGCGAACGTGCGGCCCGACAGGGTGACTTTTCCGCGCGCGCGGGCCAGCGTGAATTCGAGCGCGCCCTCGCGCGACGCCAGCATGATGAAGCCGCGTTCGGCGCCCGTCACCTCGATGGCCGAATCGAGGACGAGCGCGAGCACCTCGTCCAGCACGCGGCCGGACCCGAGCGCGCGCAGCCCCTCGAGGAGCGCCGCCATCTGGCGCAGTTCCACCGCGGCCGACGCCGCGCTCTTCTCCGCCGACGGCGCATCCTCGCCGACCGCGAACACGATCTGGACGTCGGTCGAGCTGCCCAGGCGGATGCGATCGCCGTGCGCCAGCCGCCGCCGGTCGACGCGCTCGTCGTTGACGAACGTCCCGAAGCGCGACTGCCGGTCGTACAGCACCCGCTCGCCCTGCTCGATGACGATCTCGGCGTGCACGCGCGAGATGTCGCCGCCGGAGAGGCGCAAATCGGTCTCCGTTCGCCGGCCGATCGTGAACGACGGCTTGTCGAGCGGAAGAATCCGCTGTCCGAGCGCGTCGGTGACGAGCAGGCGAGGTTCGTCGGTGGGCCGCATGGGATCTGTGCCGCGCGCTGTGGCGTTCGAGTGAGGCGGCATTATAAGCTAGCGCATGGCATCACCGTCGCTCACGGCCTCGACCCGCCGCGCCGCGATCCTCGTGATCGCACACCTGGCGGCCGCATCCCCCGCCCTGGCCCAGGCGGCCCCGACGGGCGCCACCAGCGCGCCGTTCTGGACCGGCATCTCCGACGCCGCGTCGTTCGAGCGGGCCATGTCCGCCCGGCTCGCGCACGCGAAGACCCTGCTCGACCAGCTGCTCGCGGTTCAGCGCGCCCGGACCATCGCCAACACGCTCAGGCCGTACGACGACGTGCTGCTCGAGATCGACGCGGTGGCGTCGCAGGCGCAGCTCGTCCAGAGCGTGCACCCGAACGAGCCCGTGCGCCAGGCGGCCGAACGTGTGTCGCAGAAGGCCGGCGCGTTCGCCGCGGAACTGTCGCTGAACCGCAAGGTGTTCGACGCGCTGAACGGTCTCGACGCGAAGGCCGCGGACGCTGAAACGCAGTACTACCTGCGGCGGACGCTGCGCGACTTCCACCTGGCCGGCGTGGACAAGGACGAGGCGACGCGGCAGCGCGTCAAGGCGCTGCGCGACGAGTTGGTACTCGTCGGCCAGGACTTCGACCGGAACATCCGGACCGATCTCCGGACGGTGACCGCCGCCAGCGCCGCCGAACTCGACGGCCTCCCCGCCGATTACATCAACCGGCACAAGCCCGAAGCCGGCGGCGCCATCAAGCTCACCATCGACTACCCCGATTCGCTGCCCGTGTTCTCGTTCGCAAAGAACGAGGACCTGCGCAAGCGGATGTACATGGAATACAACAACCGCGGGTACCCGAAAAACATGGAGGTGCTCTCGAAGATGCTCGCGAAGCGCGCCGAGATCGCGCGCCTCGTCGGGTTCAGCTCGTGGGCCGACTACATCACGGCCGACAAGATGGTGGAGAACGCGAAGCAGGCCTCCGCCTTCATCGATCGTGTCGTGGCCGCGTCGGGACCGAAGGCCGAGCGCGAATTCGCCGCGCTCCTCAAGCGCAAGCAGCAGGACATCCCGGGAGCGACGGCCATCAACGCGTGGGAACGTTCGTACTACGCGGAGCTCGTGCGCAAGGCCAGCTACGACTTCGATTCGCAGTCGGTCCGCCCCTACTTCGCGTTCGACCGCGTCAAACAGGGGCTGTTCGACGTGACCGGCCGGCTGTTCGGCGTCACGTTCCGGCCACTCGCCGGCGCGCCCGTCTGGGATCCTGCCGTCGAGGCCTACGAATTGCTGTCGGGCGGCCAGGTCATCGGCCGTTTCTACCTCGACATGCACCCGCGCAAGGACAAGTACAACCACGCCGCCGAATTTCCCATCCGCACCGGCGTGACGGCGCGCCAGATTCCCGAAGCCGCGCTCGTGTGCAACCTGCCAGGGGGCCAGGCCGGCGACCCCGGCCTCATGTCTCACGACGACGTGGAGACGTTCTTTCACGAGTTCGGCCACCTGATGCACACGCTGCTGGCCGGCCGGCACCAGTGGGTCGGGATCAGCGGCATCAGCACGGAGCAGGACTTCGTCGAGGCCCCGTCGCAGATGCTGGAAGAGTGGACGCTGGACACGTCGACGCTTCAGACGTTCGCGAAGCACTTCGAGACCAACGAACCCATTCCCGCAGACCTCGTCGCGCGGATGCGGCGCGCCAGCGAGTTCGGCAAGGCGCTCGGCGTGCGGCAGCAGATGGTGTACGCGAGGCTGTCGCTGTCGGTGTACGACCGCGACCCCGCGTCGGTCGATACGACCGCGATGATCAAGGAGTTCACGAACAAGTACCTGCCGACCGCGTATGTCGAGGGTACGCACATGCAGACCTCGTTCGGCCACCTCGACGGCTACTCGGCGGTGTACTACACGTACATGTGGTCGCTGGTCATCGCGAAGGACATGTTCAGCCAGTTCGATCGGAATCAACTGCTCGCGCCGGCGATTGCCGCGAAGTACCGCGATACGGTCCTCGCCCCCGGCGGCTCGAAGCCCGCCGCCGCGCTCGTGCGCGATTTTCTCGGCCGGCCGTTCGACTTCGCGGCGTGGGAAGCGTGGCTCAATCGGGACTGATCCAGGTCAGGTGGGTCAGGTAGGTCAGGTGGGTCGGGTGGGTCAGGTAGGGTGGGTAGGTCGGGTGGGTTACGCACGGCGCAGGGGCGTGGCCGGCGCCAGGCGCGCATTGCGCGGATCGTCCTTGTAGTAGACGCGTTCGAGGAAGAGTCCTGACGCCGGCGCGGTCAGCCGCGCGGGGGCTTCAGATGGACCGATCATCAGACGGGCGGCCGCCTCCGTATCGAGCTTGCCTCGGCCAATCTCGACGAGCACACCGACCATCCGCCTGACCATCTTCCAGAGAAAATGGCTTCCCTCCACTCCCACAAGTACGAGGCCGTCCTCTTCGACGATGTCGATCTGCTCGATCCGAACATCGGTGGAGCGCTCGGGGTCTCCATGCGCGTCTGATTCTGCGAACGCCTCGAAGTCCTTGAATCCGACGAACGCTCGCGCGGCCTGCTGCATCCGCTCGACGGACAGCGATTCCTTCACCCACCAGACATACGGCTTGGCGAACGCCGTGCGGCGGCGCGCTATCTGATAGAGGTAGCGGCGCGCCACGGCGTCGTGCCTCGCATGGAATCGATGCGGCACGACCGTCGCGGCGAGGACGTTGATGTCTGCGGGAAGCTCGCTGTTCAGCCGATCGACCAGCGTGTCCGGAGGGAGGTTCGTCGCGACGTCGAGATGGGCCACCTGCGCCAGCGCGTGGACGCCGGCGTCGGTCCTCCCTGATCCGTACAGCTCGAAGTCCTTGCGCGACGTGACCGTCCGAACCGCCAGATCAATCTCGCCTTGCACCGTTCGCGCGTTCTTCTGGATCTGCCAGCCGCTGTACCGGGTGCCGGCGTACTCAATCGTCAGCTTGAAACGGGGCATCGACGTAGCTTACGCCGGCCGGCTCGGGTCTGGTGGGTCGGGCAGGTCTGGTAGGTCGGGTAGGCCTGGTAGGGGTGATGGGTCAGGTGGGTGGTACGTTGGTCGTCGTGCGTGTCGACCGAATCAAACCGATCAACGGGGCGCCAACGGCTCGGATCTCCCGTTCCAGGCTCTCCCGCGTGTCGTTGGTGATGTAACCGAGGCGGCCCGCCACGTGGACGCAGTAGCCAACTTCAGCGAGAGAACCCTCGGCGATGTTGAAGAAATGCAAACGGTCCTTGCGGTGACGCCGTGCAGATCCTTCCACGATGTTCGCGGCAACCGAGTACGCCGCGCGCCTCAACTGGGCGCCGAGTTCGAATCGCTCACAGGCAGGAAAGCCATTTCTCGCGAGCAGATGGACCTTGATGAAGAGGTCGTCGGCGCGCTGCCACACGACAAGCGAATGGTGCGAAAGGCCGGCCATGGCGTGTCGCAATTCCAACGTTCGTGCCAGCGTCGGGTCCCACCTGTCTCACCCGACCTACCAGCCCCACCCGACCTACCCGACCTACCAGTCCCACC
>Ga0068871_100002542_pt1 | contig 12457 bp, 10 predicted proteins | sample KBSMisM72_FD_72750 | JGI IMG/M metagenome (GOLD analysis project Ga0068871, IMG submission 72750) | Miscanthus rhizosphere microbial communities from Kellogg Biological Station, Michigan, USA - KBS Miscanthus M7-2 | ecosystem: Host-associated > Plants > Roots > Rhizosphere > Soil ... | reverse complement strand
ATAATTAATTTTCTTAATAGGAAAAAGCAAATTTACATCCAAAAAGTAATAAATGCTTATTTGACTTTCTTTATGTGGATTAATGACGGCTTTATTTGGAAAACCTGACAGCAGGACAGAAGTTAAGATAAAAGATTTTGGCGTGCAAGAAATTCGAGTTTCATGTTGGCATCAATCAATTTATTAGTAAGCTCTTCGTTTTCTCTTCGCAACCGGTAAACTTCATATGCTTTTTCTATAGCATGACGTACATCATCTGCATTCCATGGTTTTGTAAGATATTTATAAACCTGTCCGCGATTAATTGCATCAATAACTGCGTTGATGTCGGTATAACCTGTAACCAGTATGCGTATTGGATCGGGATAGAATTCAATAATTGATTCAAAGAACTCTATGCCTGTCATTTTAGGCATTCGCTGATCACTTAATATTACCTGTACATCTTTATTTTCCACTATTCTCCTTGCTTCATCAGTATCTTCGCTAATATAAACATTGAAAATTCTGCGGAAGGATGCTTTAAAGGATGTAAGGTTATGTGGTTCATCATCGATGTAAAGGACATTGATCATTTTCTTTTAATTTGGGTTAGTTTGATTAGGCAAATTAACGATAATAAAAATAAGATTGAGTATTTGTGAATTATTAAATTTGCATTTAAAATTTTAAACTATTTTATTTGCATTTCATAATGATGTAGTTTGCTAAAAATTATTATCCAATCTTATCCATGGAAACTGAAATAAGAATCAGAGCTTTCAGGGCAACCGATGACTTCGAAACCTGTCTTAAATTTTATGAGGGCCATAAAAGGGTATTGGAGGGTCGTGGCATAGGTCAGGTTACATCCTCTACAGCAGAATGGATGTATTCTCCATCTGTATTTGTTGTTGTGGTAGAAACAACGAACTGCAACAAATTATATGGAGGCGCCAGGGTACATGCCGCAGACGGAAAAACTCTTTTACCGATTGAAACTGCAACAGGTGATATGGACCCTGCCATTCATGATTATGTTCGTTATTACTCGCAGAACGGAACGGGTGAATTGTGTGGTTTATGGAACTCTTTTGAAGTTGCAGGTTTAGGCATTGGAAGTTTATTTCCCTCCCAGGCATCTGTTGTAATTGGAAAACAGATAGGTTTAGATACTATGTTCTCCTTATGCTCTCCCGCTACAGTTAGATTTACTCAATGGATGGGGGGGCGAATATTTACTGAAGTAGGAAATAACGGCACATTTTATTACCCTAAACTTGATCTGCTTGCGACTGCTGTTTTTTTAGATGATGTAAGAGATTTATCGAAGGCGCATCCAAGAGAACGTCAAAAAATGCTACTCTTAAGAGACCGACCATCTTATTATGCTGTTGAAAAATCACCTTTCAAAAATATCAACGTTCATGTTTATTACGAACTTGATATTCCAAATGTAAGCGCTAATGAATTTAAATTAAATTATTATAACCGTGCATCATGAGAAAAAAGATGATTTTTACTTTTTTTGCAGTTCTTATTCTAAATATCCTTCCACTCCTCTTTAAGCCTGAACTAATAATTAATTTTAAAACATGCATAATTGTTATTGCTGCAATTGTATTGTGGTTAAGTCAGCCTGCATTCAGTAAAAAGGATATGAATGCTGACAAGCAAAACGATAAATTATCTGTTCTTCTCATTTTAATTGCATCATCTGTTAGTGTTTTTAGTTCTGTTGTTGAATGGGCCTATTTTACAAAAAATAAAGAAGAAATTAATTTTATAACCATTACAGGTTTTGTTTTTTTGTTAATAGGGATCGGACTTCGGGTTTGGTCAATTAATATTCTTGGAAAACATTTTACCACAACTGTAAAAGTTACCAAAGAACATGAACTAATTAAGAACGGACCGTACAAGTTTATACGACATCCAAGTTATTTGGGTGCATTTATCGCTATAATCGGATGTCCTCTTTTTTTTAATAATACAAGTACTATTTTCATTTCATTTGTATCGATGGTAATCGCTTATTACTTTAGGATAAAGGTTGAAGAAAAAACGTTAAGTAATCACTTCGGTAAATTTTACGAAGAGTATAAAAAAGATACATACAGATTACTTCCCCTCATTTGGTAATACTCTCTAAATTTTTGTAATGCAGGTAACGAGAAAAAAATATCAACTTCAATTCTTGTCGATTTTAACGATTCTTGTTATTTCCTTTTCTTTAAACACAAATGCCCAGGAGAAAATACTAAATATTAATAATGATATTTCTTCTCAACCAATCGGAAAATATGTTTATCTATTTATAGATCCTCAATCTATATATAATGATTCTGAGATTATTAAAAATGCACAATTTATACCTGAGAACAAGGATATTCCTGTATTGAATGTAACAAAGGGCAACATCTGGGCAAAATTTAAAGTTACCAATACCACAAACGATTCAATTTTTTTTTTAAATCTTCAATACTCCAATCTTTCGAATCTTACATTTTACAAATACAATGGTAATGTTTTAGAACTTATAAGCAGTACAGGTAATAATTTCGAATTTAATAAGCGAACAAATACAAGTCCGGATTTTGTTTTTCCTTTGAAATTACCAAGAGGTCAGACTTATGAATTCTTTTTAAAAATACGAAGTGCGCACCCAATATTGTTGCCTTTATTTATAAAATCAAAAGATGAGTTAGATGAAACTATAAATATTGAGAATCTTATTTTCGGATTATATTTTGGGATTATTTTATCCATACTTTTTTATAACCTGTTTCTTTTTATATCTACCAGAGATTTAAGTTATCTCTTTTATATTGTTTATTTGTTTTTTCTCGGAGTTGCTCAAACTGCTCTTCCAGGATATGGGTTTAAGTATTTCTGGCCTGATTTTCCCTTCTTAAATAATTATGCGTTAATTATTTCGTCTGCTCTCGCAGGCATAACAGGAATTTTGTTTGCTGTCTTCTTTTTACGGATAGCTTATTATTATCGAAATTTCATTTTTATTCTCGCCATACCATTATTGCTCTTTTGTATTGCAATTATTGCTACTATTTCCGGTAATAACCTGCTTGGTTATAATATGATCAACTACGGAATTTTAAGTACCGGTCTTTTACTAATTGTTATGTCGACTTTTATTTGGCGAAAGGGATACAAAGCTGCTTCCTTTTATTTGCTTGCATGGATAGCATTCTTAACAGGCATGATAATTTTGGTTTTACGAAATTTTAATATTTTACCATATACTAATCTTACTACATATTCTTCCTATTTTGGATCTGCGGTAGAAGTTATCCTTCTTTCAATAGCGCTGGCAGACAGAATCAATACGCTCAGAAAAGAAAAAGAAGAGTCGCAGGCTTATGCGCTTAATATATCGAGAGAAAATGAAAAATTGATAAAAGAACAAAATATTGTGCTGGAACAAAAGGTTACAGAAAGAACAGTTGAGTTACAAAATACAAACCATCAATTATCAAAAGCTCTTGGTGATCTTCAGGATGCACAAATTCAATTAGTAGAAGCAGAGAAAATGGCTTCGCTCGGTCAATTAACTGCAGGCATTGCGCATGAAATAAATAATCCTATCAACTTTGTAAAATCAAATATCAAACCATTGAGAATGGATATTGCTGATCTGTTCGATATCATTGGAGAATACAACCAACTTCATAATTTAAAAAACGATCATCTTTCAAAACAACTTGAAGAAGTTTATGAACGGGAACAAGAGATGGATATTGGTTTTGTAAAAGAAGAAATTCAACAACTTTTAAAAGGAATTGAAGAGGGCGCAGAACGTACTGCAGAAATAGTAAGAGGTTTAAAAACATTCAGTCGTCTTGATGAAAGCGAATTAAAAAAAGCAAATGTGCATGAGGGTATTGAATCAACGCTTGTACTTCTTCGTAACTCAACGCCGCCGTATATTAAGATAGAAAAAAGTTTTCATGCCGATGGTGAAATTGAATGTTTTCCGGGTAAATTAAACCAGGTATTTATGAATATTCTCAACAATGGTATTCAGGCAATTGCTCAAAAAAAACAAATTGCATCAGAAGAATTTATTACTATAAGCACATGCGATACCCCTGATGGTTTTATGAAAATAAGTATTAAAGACACAGGCATGGGGATGACGGAAGAAGTAAAGCATCGCATTTATGAACCATTTTTTACAACAAAGGAAGTTGGCGAAGGCACCGGCTTAGGCATGTCAATAGTATTCAAAATAATTGCGGAGCACAACGGAAAAATCGAAATAAACTCTCAGCCGGGAAAAGGTGCTGAATTTATCATAACTTTACCTCACATACATCCTGAATCATAGATCCCATGAGACCCGACGAGAAAATTGCAGTATTGTACATTGATGATGAAAGCAATAATCTTTTATCCTTCCAGGCTTCATTCCGGCGGAGATATAAAATATTTACCGCAACATCTGCAGCTGAAGGAATGGGAATTTTAAACGAAAATGATGTGCATGTAATTATTGCCGATCAGCGTATGCCTCAGTCAACAGGTGTAGAATTTTTCCACGTCGTAACAAAGGCCTTTCCCAAACCAATAAGAATATTGCTGACAGGCTACACAGATGTGGAAGCGATTATTGATGCTATAAATCAGGGAGAGATTTACCGTTACATAAAAAAGCCATGGGATGAACTTGAATTGCAAACTGCAATTCAAAATGCTTACGAGATATACATCACCCGTGATAAGCTCGAGAGGAAGATCAGCGAACTGCAAAAGGCAAATGATGAATTAAACCGTTTTATTTACAGCACTTCTCATGACCTTCGCTCCCCTCTTGCTTCTGTTATGGGCATTCTGAATCTTGCACAAATGGAAAATTCAGTGCAGGATCCCAACGGCTATCTTGGAATGATTGAGTTATGTGTGAACAAAATGGATACCTTCATTCAAAAAATAATTGAATATTATAAAAGCATTCGTGTAGAAGATGAATACAACAAAATAGATTTCCAGGTAGTGCTTGATGAAAGCATCCGTTTATTTAAAATGCAAAAACCGGACATCGAGTATATCGTTAATGTAGATCAGCCGGTAGATTTTATAAACGATTCCTTCCGTCTTTCTGTTATAATAGATAATCTCATTTCAAACGCGGTGAAATACCAAAAGCCCCAGGAAGCCAATCAGCGTATAGAGATTACGGTTAAAACAACAAAAGAAAAGGCGATCATTAAAATAGAAGACAATGGCATCGGCATTATCGATCAGCACCTCAACAATATTTTCAAAATGTTTTTCCGTAGTACCAATTCCGTTAACGGTCTTGGCATTGGCCTCTACATCGTAAAGGAAGCGCTGCACCGTCTTGGCGGCGATATTTCCGTTCATTCAGAGTACGGTCACGGCACCTCTTTCACGCTTGATATTCCAAACTATCTCAATAATTCTGAAAAAAATAAAGCTGCTTCTCCGCAATTGGCGGGATAATACATTTCTTTAAAGTTTTTTTGTTGCCGGCTACAGTAATTTCTGTTAAGCTTTGCTTGTGTCATTTTTCAAAGGAGTCCTTTGAACACTTCAACATTCTGAACGCTATTCATTTTGAAATTTTGGAATTGGGAAATTTTTAAATTAATTGTTCAATCCCCCATTTTCCTCATTCCAATTTGGCAACGTATTTAAAGGAGTAGTGTTGTTGTTACTTATCTCAATGGCGTAAGTGCTTTCTCCATTTGTTACAACAAGAAAGGCAACTTTTAAACTTATGTTATAACGAAGCACTTGTTCAATTACCGCATTGTTCAACTGTACAGCTTGTTCTTTGCATTCGATGATCATCCACGGCTGATGTTTTTTGTAAACAACGATATCACAACGCTTTTTTAATTCACCAAGTTTAATTTCTTTTTCAATTGCAATTATTGATGAAGGATATTTTTTTACCTGCAAAAGATATTGAATAAAATTTTGCCGCACCCATTCTTCCGGCGTGAGCACAATCCATTTTTTTCTTATCTCATCAAAAATTAAATGCAGATTATTTTCTTCTTTTATTCTGAAAGGATGGTGAGGATATTCAATATACAACATAAGCAAATGTATTATTGAATATGTCAAAATAAAAACCCCGCTCATTTCTGAACGGGGCTGCAACAATATAAGTTGAATTCTATTTTTCAAAAAATAATTTCAATATTGCCAGCAAACCACCAAGTATTGTTATAACTGAACCTACCCAAAAAATAAAACTCCATTTAATTAATTCAGATTTTGTCGATTCAATTCTTGCGACAAGCTCCACTTTATCATCCTTTGTCATGAATACATCTTTCTTTTGCGTTATTTTTTCCTCTGATTTTGATTTGAAAAATTCAATAACCTTGGCTGCTTCTTTTTCAGAAAACCGATTTTTGAAAATCTCATATACTTCCAATTCTAAAAAGGACATGCAATTGTATTTTTTTCAAATATACCAAAAACCCCGCTCATCGCTGAACGAGGCTTCTATCATTCAAATCAGTATAATCACTGGTTACTCTTCTACCTTCACTTTTCCTTTCTGCTTTGCTATCACTTCTTCAGCAATATTATTCGGCGCAGGCGCATAGTGCGAGAACTCCATCGTTGAAGTTGCACGACCACTGGAAAGCGAACGCAACTGTGTAACATAACCAAACATTTCACTCAACGGAACTTTTGCTTTTATCACTTGGGCATTACCGCGACTGTCCATACCTTCGAGCATACCACGACGGCGGTTCAGATCTCCGGTAACATCACCCATGTATTGATCAGGTGTAACAACTTCCACTTTCATGATCGGCTCAAGCAACACCGGTTTTGCTTTCTTCGCAGCTTCACGAAAGCCTGCTTTAGCACATAATTCAAAGCTCATGGAATCTGAGTCAACCTGGTGAAAGCTTCCATCGAACACACGCACTTTTAAATTGTCAACAGGATAACTTGCAAGCACACCGGTCGTCATTGCCTGCTGAAAACCTTTTTGAATTGCCGGAACAAATTCACGTGGAATTGAACCACCAAAAAGATCGTTTACAAATTGAAAATGATCGGTTGGATTTTCAGTTAAAAACTCTTTATCGGCGGGTCCAAGATCAAACATAATATCAGCGAATTTACCGCGACCACCGGTTTGTTTCTTCAACACTTCACGATGCTCAATTGTTTTTGTGAATGCTTCTTTGTATGCCACCTGCGGATTACCCTGGTTGATCTCCACTTTGAATTCGCGTTTCATACGATCAACGATGATCTCAAGATGCAACTCACCCATACCACTCAAAATCGTTTGACCGGTATCTTCATCTGTCTTCACACGCAACGTAGGATCTTCTTCAACCAGCTTGGCAATTGCCATACCCATTTTATCATCATCAGCTTGTGTTTTAGGTTCAATCGCAACAGAGATCACAGGCTCGGGAATGAACATGTTTTCAAGAACGATAGGATGATTTTCATCGCACAGCGTATCACCTGTTTTTATTTCTTTGAAACCAACAGCAGCACCGATATCACCGGCTTCAATAAAAGGAATCGGGTTTTGCTTGTTGGCAAACATTTGCATGATACGGGATATACGCTCATTCTTTCCGCTGCGCATATTCTTTACATAAGAACCCGCTTCAAGACGACCTGAATAACAACGGAAGAATGCAAGACGACCAACAAACGGGTCAGTCATAATTTTGAAAGCCAATGCAGAAAAAGGTTCTTTTGCATCGGGCTTGCGTGAGATTTCATTTCCTGTATCAGGATCAACACCTTTGATTGCTTCAATGTCTGCAGGACTTGGTAAGTAACGAACCACACAGTCAAGCAAAGTTTGAACACCTTTATTTTTAAATGCGCTACCACAAATCATTGGAACAATCGTCATATCAATTGTTGCCTTGCGAACAGCAGCGTGAATTTCATCTTCAGATATGGAGTTTGGATCATCAAAGAATTTCTCCATCAATGTATCATCATATTCAGCAACGGCTTCAACAAGCTGACCTCTCCAGTATTCTACTTCTTCCTTCATGTCATCAGGAACGGGAATTTCTGTGTAAGTGCTTCCTTGTGTTGCGTCATCCCAAATAATACCTTTCATGGTGATTAAATCAACAACGCCTTTGAAGTTATCTTCGGCACCAAGGGGTAACTGAAGCGGAACTGATTTTGCTCCGAGCATTTCGCGAACCTGTTTAACCACCATCAGGAAGTCAGCACCGGCGCGATCCATTTTATTTACAAAACCGATACGCGGAACGCCGTAACGGTTTGCCTGGCGCCACACAGTTTCACTCTGCGGCTCTACACCGTCAACAGAGCTGAACAATGCAACCAAACCATCCAGCACACGCATACTGCGCTCTACTTCCACAGTAAAGTCAACGTGTCCCGGAGTATCAATAATGTTGAATTTATATTTTTTGGTATCGGCTAAGGCTTTGCCTTGCGTGGTAGGAAAATTCCAGTAGCAGGTAACCGCAGCAGAAGTAATGGTAATACCACGTTCTTTTTCCTGTTCCATCCAGTCGGTCGTCGCCGCTCCTTCGTGCACTTCACCAATCTTGTGACTCATACCCGTGTAATACAAAATGCGCTCTGTACAAGTGGTTTTACCCGCATCAATGTGCGCTGCAATACCAAAGTTTCTTTGAAATCGTAAGTCTGCCATGACTCTATAGTTGTATTTAATTTTTCTTTTTGTTGACCAACTTCTTTGCTGCTATTAAGCGTCTGTTGTGTCACTCACTTCAACGTTCTGAACGCCATTCAACACAACAGAAAAAGTCGGTCAATTTTTTGGAGCGGCAAAGGTAAGAGAAATCGGGGGAAATAAAGGAATTAAAGTAAACTTAACAGCGAAGTTTATTAAATCATTTAGGGATTTGAATTTATCTTATTCCTTTTTGAAACCTGTTGAAACGTTGTAAATAACCAAAATAATTTTGATTCAGATAAATGCTTAAAGCATCAAAAGCTTTTCTCAATAATGTCATTAATTATCGAGCAGGTAAAACTTAACCGTAACAATTGAATCATCAGAAGGTTTTTTATTATTGCAGAGCTTCTATTTTTTCCTCGCCGACAATATGAAAATTAATTCCTTCCAGTACTCCTTTAGCGAGCGGATTTTTTGTAAAATAAATGGAATGATTCTTTCTTAGATTTTCTAATTCGTCGCTGTAGTTAGCTACAACAATAGCTTTTGTATTTCCACTTAACATATCTATATCATTTCCGCTGTTGCCGGCTGTAATAAATTGTTCCAGTGGTTTTTTCCATTTGTAGCTCAGATAGCGAACAGCGCTTCCTTTGCTGGCACGCACCGGCAGCAGATCAAGAAACTTATTTTCAGTAAGCAAAACTTTCGCTCTTAATTTATGATCATCAAGATATTTGTAAAGATCCGCCAAAGCATCCTCATCAAAATTTTCATCTACATAATAACTCAATTTAAAAGCCCATTGCGCTGCTTCTTCCTGTAAGCGAATACCCGGAAATTTAGACAATGCCCGCTGCAATTCACTTCTTTTCCATTGATAATTAATATGGCTTTCCCAACCTTTGTCTGAAATAAATTGATCGGTATAGTAAATTTCCGAACCTGCAGAGCATATTAATATATCAGGTGACGGAAGATTGTATTCTTTCAAAGCTTGCTGCGTAATATACTTGTTTCTTCCCGTTGCTAAACCAAACGCCACCTTATCACTGTTGCTTGTTATCCATTCTGCAAATTCTTTAAGACCATATGCATCTTTGCCTTCTACAAGTGTGCCATCAAGATCTGAAATAATAAAAAGTTTTGCCTGCGATAGTTTTTTACCGTAAGCAGTTTTATGAACAGATGAAGAAGTATTTTTCTCTCTTTCTTTAATAATATTACCGATGATCTGAACATATTTTTCTGCAAAGGCAGACCATGAATAAAATTGGCTGGTTGCCAATATTCCGTTGGCAGAATATTTATTCCATAATCCCTCATCTGAAATAACTTTTTTTAGCGCGTCAGCAATTGCTACCGGATTTTCAACATCAGTTAAAATTCCATTATCACCTTGTTCAAGAATTTCTTTAGGACCTCCAGTAGGAGACGCAATTACGGGCAAACCGCAAGAAGCTGCTTCAACTATTGTTAATCCAAAATTTTCTCCAGATGTTGCATTTACAAAAACACCTTTTTTTCTTGCGGCGATACGATATATTTCAGGAACATCTAATTTGGGATCGTTCTTTTTAGGTATCGCCATCTTACCATACAAATCGTATTTATCTAACAACAATAGCAGGTTAGTCAGAATATCCTGTTCTTCTGTGGGCATTTGAGTTATATCTTTTCTTACACCTGCAAATATGGCAAGGTTTGCCATAGCCTGCAGTTCTTTGTCTTGTCCGTATGCCTGGATAATAGTTTCAAAATTTTTTCTTCTGTCAGCTCGCCCTATTGATAGAATTAAAGGTTTTGATGGATTGAATAAGAAACGTTCAATGTCAGCATTAACTCTGTAGAATGCCTGTTCCTGCTCCAAAGACATTTTAAAGCCGGGCATATCCATTCTGTAAAAAGGATAATATATTTCGGAATTTATGCCGGGAGAGATTACTTCAAACCGGGCATGCTTTACGTTGTTGTATAGATCGTATTGACTTTCTATTATGTATTGTGTACTTACAACAAATGCATCGGCTTTTTGAAGCACATTCTCTTCCACTTCAATGCGCCGATCCATATTAAACTTCTCATTTATTTTTTCAGGAGTTAACCCTTCCTGCAACAAAATATTTTTCTTATTTCTGCCAAGTGAATGACCCGTAGCGATAAAAGGAATACCAAAAATTTCACTTATTTGTCCTGCCAGGTACATGCCGTCCGCATAATGCCCGTGAACAATATCAGGAAAATCTCCCTCTTCATCAATAAAACGTATTGTTTTGTCCACAAACTCATCGAGATAATCCCACAAAGTTTCTTTCTGCCTGTAGATTTGTCCACCACAGGATATGCGTACGATCCGTGCTTTCTCATTCACGATTTCAATTTCTTTTTCGTAAGCAGGGGATACACGTTTATCAATAATTCTTCTTGTAAAGAGATCCACTTTGCGAACCTGCGGATGCAGAGAAAGATTTTCAAGCATCTCAAGTACATACTTCACCTGTCCACCTGTATCTTTATCTCTTCCAATTTCGGGTTCATTGTATCGAATCAAACCATGCGGGCTATATAATTGTATGTAAAATTGTTTCATCGGTCAGCATTTTAAAATTCTGCAAATTTACCAAATTAACGGCGGGCAGCCGAATATAAGCGGATATTTGCACGTTTCGTTAACCTATAATTAAGAATTATTATGTACTCCGGTTCAGGATTTAGCGATTGGGAGATAGGAGATATTACTGTTATTATTCATGAAGATGTTTACCATTTGTTTCATCTTATCATTCCCAATCATGATTATATAGCGCATGCAGTTTCAACAGATGGTATTTCATGGAAAAGAGTGAACAACGCTTTATTTGTGGGTAATCCCGGAGAATGGGACGATGATATGCTATGGACCATGCATGTAGTAAAAGTTAACGGTAAATTCGAAATGTACTATACAGGTTTACAAAGAAAAGACAGAGGAGTCATTTCAAGGATAGGATATGCGGAATCAACGGATCTTATCAACTGGAAAAAGTATGGAAAAAATATTTACCCGATTGAACCGAAAGGCATTTACTACGAAACGTCTCAAACCAATCCCAGAACATGGTTAAGCTTTCGTGATCCATTTCGTTTTGAATATAAAGGAGAAATATATCTTTTATTAGCATCAAGAACTATCACAGGTCCTATATCCCGCCGGGGTTGTGTTGGGTTAGTAAAAATAACTAATGATGTTGTAGAATTGATGCCGCCTCTATTATATCCAAGAATGTATGATGATATAGAATGCCCTTGTGTTTTTGAGTTAAACGGGCGCTTTTATCTGTTAGGATCAATAAGAGAAGATATCAAAGTACGGTATTGGTTTGCACCGGATTTTTTTGGAGAATATCATTCGTTTCATGCAGACGTTTTGCTGCCGCAGGGAAATTATGCAGCACGCACAGAATGGGATGGAACTCATTTGCTCGTTTATAATTTTTTCTATGCTTATGGAAAAATTGATGCCCTTCGTGTACTTCCTCCTCCAAAAGAATTAGACACAGATGAAAAGGGAAAATTGCTTTTGAAAAGTTATTATCGGTGGGATATGATGGCGACAAAAAAAATACCACAACAATATTTTGGTATAGTAAGCAGTGTTCTTGGCAACCCTACTGCCTTTTGTAACATAGAAGCGGAAAAATGGTTGTGTGGTTCGAGAAGCGGTTATGAATTATTCTGTTTTCAAAAACCTTCAGACAGTTTTATTTGGGAAGGATTGCTCACTGTAGAAGGGATGGGAAAATTCGGACTTGTGAGTGATATAGATAAGGA
>Ga0068871_100002541_pt1 | contig 12459 bp, 10 predicted proteins | sample KBSMisM72_FD_72750 | JGI IMG/M metagenome (GOLD analysis project Ga0068871, IMG submission 72750) | Miscanthus rhizosphere microbial communities from Kellogg Biological Station, Michigan, USA - KBS Miscanthus M7-2 | ecosystem: Host-associated > Plants > Roots > Rhizosphere > Soil ... | reverse complement strand
TGCGGTCTTTCGGAGAGACGATCTTTTCAAGGAAGAAGCGCGGCCTGTTCTTGACCTCGGAATATGTCTTTCCAAGATATTCTCCGATAATGCCGACGCAGAATATCTGGACGCCTCCGAGAAGATACATGGGCAATACGACGGACGCCCAGCCGGGAACCGCGTCTTGCGTGACAAGTCGAATCCAGAGAACCCACGCGCTTACTGCCAGCGTAAACAGGAATACCGCGAAGCCTATGAAAGTGATCAGGCGCAGAGGGATGACGGAAAAAGAAGTGATGGCTTCCAGGGCGAGAGCAATCATCTTGCGCAGCGGATATTTCGATTCGCCGGCAAAGCGCTTATCCCGATCGTAATAGACAATCTCCGACCGGAACCCGATCAGGGGAACGATGCCGCGAAGATACAGATTCACTTCGCGGTATTGGCTCAAGCTGTCTATCGCCCTGCGGCTCATAAGCCGGAAATCGGCGTGACCGGCGATGGATTCCGCGCCGAGCGAACGCATCATTCCGTAAAACATGTTCGCCGTGGTGCGTTTGAACGGCGAGTCGGTATCGCGCTTGCGGCGAACCCCATAGACGATTTCGGTACCGGCCCGGAACCGGTCCACCATCTCCTTGATCGCGCCCACGTCATCCTGCAGGTCCGCGTCGATGCTGACGATCGCATCGCCCTCCGCGGTGAAGAGGCCCGCCAGCAGCGCATTCTGATGGCCGCGATTTCGAGACAGTTTTATGCCTGCGATCCGAGAATCTGCGGCCGCGAATTCCTCGATAAGCGCCCAGGTGCGGTCGCGGCTTCCATCATCGACAAAATAAATGCAGCTTGACGATGATATCTTGCCGTCCGCGATCAACTCTTCCAGCAAATCGGTCAGCCGGCGGCGGGTCTCCGGCAAGACCTCTTCCTCGTTGTAGCAAGGCGTGACGATGGAAAGGCTGGGAAGAAAACCGGAATCACCATCGGACAACATTGCAGCCACCTCGAAAGGATTAGCGGTTTTCCAAAACTATTAGCATTTTCAGCCACAATGGTTAATTTTGAATACTGGGCATAACCTTGCATAGTCAATGGGTTATTGGAAGCTGGGACGTTTTTGCGTGCCTGTAGTTTCCCATATTCTGCTCGGGATTGCCCACGATATTTGGGCCTGGTTTGCCAGCGCCTGCCGGTTGTGCCTGAATTTGCGTCAACAGAGCCAAAGCAAGTTTCCGGGGTGGGCATGACCGTCTTCCGTTCTATCGCACTAACGTTCTTCGCAATCACTCTTGCCAGCTCGGGCGCCGCCGCGCAGACGCGCCAGGAAGGCGACTTCGTCGTCAAGGATTTCACTTTCCATGATGGCTCGAAGTTGGCGGCGCTTTCGTTGCACTACACCACCTTGGGCGATCCCAAGTCGCCAGCGGTGCTAGTGCTCCACGGCACAAGCGGAAATGGCGCATCCTTGCTGTCACCCGATTTTGGCGGCCAGTTGTTCGGTCCCGGCCAGCCGCTGGATGCCGGCAAGTATTTCATCATCCTGCCGGACATGATCGGCACGGGAAAATCGTCCAAGCCTTCCGATGGCTTGAAGATGCAATTCCCGCGCTACAATTATGACGACACGGTCTCGGCCACCCACCGTCTCCTCACCGAGGGGCTGAAGGTCAAACATCTTCGCCTGGTGATGGGAAATTCCATGGGCGGCATGCTGACTTGGGTATGGGGCGAGGCATATCCGGACTTTATGGATGGGCTGGTACCGTTGGCGGCCACGCCGGCGGCGATGTCGGGCCGCAACTGGATCATGCGGCGCATGTACATCGAGACCATAAAGTCCGATTCCGCCTGGAACGGCGGCAATTACACAAGCCAGCCGAAATCGCTGAAGTTCGCTAACGCCTTCTTCGGTTTCGGCACCAGCGGCGGAAATCTGGGCCTGCAAAAACGGGCGCCGACCCGCGTGGCGGGGGACAAGCTGGTGGAGGCGCAGTTGGCGGCGACTTCCACCGCGGACGCAAACGACACCATCTACCAGTTTGATGCGTCCCGGGATTATGACCCATCGCCAAAACTGGCAAGCATTACCGCGCCGCTTTTGGCCATCACCAGCGCCGACGATGAGCGCAATCCCCATGAGACCGGCCTGTTGGAAAAAGGCGTGGCGCAAGTCAAAAACGGACAGAGTTTTCTCATTCCGGCCTCTGACGATACGCGCGGGCACGGCACGACGGGAATGGCCAAACTTTGGAAAGACCGGCTGGTGAAGTTTCTTGCGGGCCTGCCGGCACCCTGACGAAGATTGGGGCAGAACAATGCGAACAGATCAGGTGCATGGCCCCGGATGCCACGCCCCAACACGACGAATTCCACCGCTGCATTTTCTGTATCTGCTGATGCTTGTCTGGATTCTGGGGCGCAGCTATTCCGCTGCGCAATACCAGCATTCGTTCTGGCCTTTTATGATACTGGTGACTACCCCGCTGGTTCTTTCAGGCGTCAGTGTCCTGGTATGGTGGAGGGCGTCGGCCGATCTGCGCATCTCCTGGACCGTATCGGTCTGGACGCTGCTTTTGTGCTTGGTGGGATTCAACATTTATCTGGACAGCCGCGTGGACGGCCAGGAGACTAGGATCCAGCGTATCTTGCGGGAACGCGAGAAGGACCCCGCTACATTGCCAACGGCGGTCCCACAGGGCTTTCTCACGGCGGTCACACCCGCCGGCAGTTTTTCGCTGCCCGATGCAAAGGCGGGCCGGTTTCTTCCTCTCGCCGACGTCACGTCCACCCGCACGGTCTATTGCCGCGAGGCAGGCGACTATCTGGTCTATCTGAGCGATGAAAAAGGCTTCAACAATCCACATGGCATCTGGTCCAAGGGCGTGGACATCGCGCTGATCGGCGATTCCTACGTTCATGGTGCCTGTGTGCCGCAGGGCTCGGACATCGCCTCGCAGCTTCGCAGGCGGTTTCCCAAAACCCTCAATCTCGGGCGAGGTGGTAACGGACCACTGTCGGAACTGGCCGTTCTCAGCGAATATGCCGCGCCGGTAAAGCCCAAGCTGGTGGTCTGGTTTCAAGTCGACAATGATTTACACGACCTGGAGACGGAGAGGAACTCCGCCATCCTGATGCATTATCTGGCTGTGCAAGACACGTTGGGCCTTTTTCAGCGCACAGCCGAAATCGACCCAATTGTGCGACACTATCTGGAGACGGAGTTAAAAAAGAAGGCAGGCGAAGGCGCGCCACCGGAAGGATCGTCCCTGTCGCGGGCCATCCAAAAGCTGGTGCGTACATTGAGTTTTTCCACCTTGCGTAACTCTCTTGTGTTCCCCCACTTCAGCAATCATGACATAGGGCTTCCATCCAGCGATGAGTATTTGAATGGCTTGGAGTGGGATCTGGATCGACAAGTGCTGGCCGAAGCCAAGAAACGAGTCGAAAGTTGGGGCGGAAAGATGATTGTGGTGATCATTCCGTTCCAGAAAGGTTCCGGTTTTCTCAATCCCAAGAGCGACGCCAAGGCCCGCGTCTATCATGACCGGCTAGCCACCATGCTGCGCGACTTGGATCTGCCGTATCACGATCTCAACGAGGATTTTCACCGCCTGCCCAATCCCAACACCTATCTGGCGGACATGCGTATCTATTACGGCCATGATAATGAAAGGGGATACGTGCTATTGGCGGACGCAGTCGCCAATTTTATTTGGCAGTTTTGCGAAACGCACCCCGCTTTCGCCTGCGGACGTTCCTAGATTTGCCGGGAGACCTTATGGCCAAAGACAATCTGCACGAACGCCTGTCGGCCGCGGAAGCGGTCAAGCCAAGTTCCGAGCGCGCTTTTGGCCTGGTATTTGCGGTGCTGTTCGTCCTGATCGCGCTGGCGCCGCTGCGCCACGGCTTAGTACCGCGTAGCTGGGCGGCCGGGATAGCGGTGCTGTTTCTGGTTGCGGCCTTAGCCATGCCCCGTCTGCTGCGGCCGCTGAATCTGCTGTGGTTCCAGTTCGGGCTGTTGCTCAACAAGGTGGTTTCCCCCGTTGTCCTGGCGATATTATATTATACCACCGTGGTCCCGGTGGGTTTGATGTTGAAGGTGCTGGGCAAGGACCCGCTTCGGCTTAAGCTGGAGCGCGAACAGGGTTCCTATTGGATTATGCGGGAGCCGATTGCGCCGGAAACCATGCGGCGGCAATTCTGAAGGAGAAGGCTGTGCTGGGCTTTGTTGCCGAATTGTGGGCGTTTCTCCGGGTACGGAAGAAATACTGGCTGATGCCGGTGCTGATCATGGTGGTCGTGATCGGTGGCTTACTGGTGCTGGCCAATGGCTCGGTAGTGGCACCGTTCATCTACACACTGTTCTGAGCCACTGTCCGTGAACATTCTGGGGCTTTCGGCTTTCTATCACGACAGCGCCGCGGCGCTGGTCAAGGACGGCCACATTGTGGCGGCGGCGCAGGAAGAGCGCTTCACCCGCAAGAAGCACGATTCCCGCTATCCCGAGCATGCGGTGGCATATTGCCTCGGCGAGGCGGGCCTGTCCTTGCGCGACATCGACTATGTCGCCTTCTACGACAAACCTTTCCTGAAGTTCGAACGGCTGCTGGAGACCTATATCGCCTTCGCGCCTAGGGGTTTTCAGTCCTTCAGCACCGCGATGCCGGTCTGGGTGAAGGAAAAGCTGTTCCAGAAGGATCTCTTGCGCAAACAGCTTGCCGCCCAGGTACCGGATTTCGATTGGATGGGAAAGCTGCTGTTCAGCGAACACCATCTCAGCCACGCAGCCAGCGCCTTCTATCCCTCACCTTTCCAGGAGGCGGTGGTCCTCACAGTGGACGGCGTGGGCGAATGGTGCACCAATTCCGTGGCCATCGGCCGCGGCCGAGATCTCAAATTGATCAAGGAGCTCCATTTTCCTCACTCGCTGGGATTGCTCTATTCCGCCTTCACCTACTATCTGGGGTTCAAGGTGAATTCCGGCGAATATAAGGTGATGGGTCTGGCGCCTTATGGCGAGCCCCGCTTCAAGTCCCTGATCATCGACCGGCTGATGGATCTGAAGACGGACGGCACATTCCGACTGGATCTTGCTTATTTCGACTATTGTACGGGCTTACGCATGACCAATGCGCGGTTTGATCGGCTGTTCGGGCACAAAGCACGCAAGCCGGAATCGGAATCGCTGACGCAGTTTCATATGGACATCGCTTCCTCGCTGCAGGCGGTCACTGAGGAAGTGATGCTGCGCCAAACCCGGGCGCTGGCGCGGGAGTACGGCTTGGCCAATCTCTGTCTGGCGGGCGGGGTGGCGCTGAATTGCGTTGCCAACGGCAAGATTTTGCGGGACGGGGCTTTCAAGAATGTCTGGGTTCAGCCTGCGGCGGGCGATGCTGGAGGTGCGCTTGGGGCGGCTCTGGCCGCTTGGCATTTGTTTCAGGGCGGCGCGCGCGAGCTTAAACCTGGCGATGCCATGTCGGGCTCCTATCTGGGCCCTTGTTTTGAGCAGGCCGATATCGAACGCCGACTTTCGGCTGCAGGCGCCGAATTCACAGTACTTAGCGAAGAGGAAATCATCGAGCAAACCGCCCAGGCGCTGGTGGAACAGAAGGCGGTAGGCTGGTTCCAGGGCCGTATGGAATTCGGTCCCCGGGCGCTGGGCGGCCGTTCCATCCTGGGCGACCCGCGTTCTGAGACCATGCAGAAGACGCTCAATCTTAAGGTCAAATACCGCGAAAGTTTCCGGCCCTTCGCGCCTTCGGTACTTAGAGAGGAGGTTGGCGCCTGGTTCGAGCTTGACGGGGATTCTCCCTACATGCTGATGGTGGCAGATGTGGTGGAGGGACGTCGCCGCCGAATGACCGGCGATGAGAAGTCCCTATTCGGCATAGACAAGCTTAATATCAAGCGTTCCGACATTCCGGCGGTGACCCATGTGGACTATTCAGCCCGCATCCAGACGGTGCATGCTGGCACCAATCCGCGCTACCACGCGCTGATTTCCCGCTTCAATGCCAAGACCGGCTGCCCGGTTCTGATCAATACCAGCTTTAATATCAGGGGCGAGCCAATCGTCTGCACGCCGGAAGACGCCTTCCGCTGCTTCATGGGCAGCGAGATCGAAGTGTTGGTGGTCGGCAACTGTTATCTAAAAAAGGAAAAGCAGGATCCTGCCTTGAAGCGCAGTTACAAGGATGCCTTCGAACTGGATTGAGCAGCACGCGGCGGGGCTGCAATGCGTACCGGCCCCAGTCGATGCCCGCCTGAGCGGAAACCTGGGCCGGAGGGATGCCCCGACTCAGATCTTCGGATCTTGGAGATAAGGGCGCTCCCAAGGGGAAGCGAACCCTTGTTTCAGCCTTTGGAAAACTGGTGACAGGAACTTCTGTCACCCGAATCCCAGCACTGTGACCAAAAACTGGGTTGCCGAGCCCTGCCTACTGCAAAGGAAGCAGAATGGGGGCGACCTGCCTGAGCAGGCGCCGGCCAAAATCGGGCCGCCGATCCGGTGTGACTTTCAGGATATAACGTCCGCTGCCCGAGGCGCAGTTGCCTCCGCTCCAGTCGGCGCAGACAAGATCTCCATTGGCCACCCGTTGCGCCAGGCCGGCCCCATTCAAGGTCCACATGATATCGGTCAGCATTTCATAGGAAAAAATGAAATAGGCATGCCCTGATAGGTCGCTGGGCGCCAGGCTGGCATCGATTACATCGATCGCTGAGCCGCGGTATTGCAGGTCGGCCAGCGGCACCTGCCCCGCGCGGCTGACCCCGCCATGCAAGCTCCGCGACGCCATCAGCGCCAGATCGTTATCCGAAGCATAGATGGTGACACGCCGGGTGCAGGGAGCGTCGCGCTTCAGCATCTGGCTGAAATCGTCGTTTTCCGGCTCGGCGCTGACGTCCGCCGCTATCAAGATCATCTCGCCCACCAGCGGTTTGGCTTCGGAGCAGATCGAACCGACCGCGGCCATGGCAATGCGCGCGCCCATGCTATGCGCCACCATGTCGGTTTCCAGTCCCGCGGCTCGCAGCGCTTGCAGCAGGCCGATCAGGATCGGCACGGAATAGCCGCTGCGCTCGACATCGGCGGCGTAGCGATTAAAGCGGCCTTCGCTGGACCAATCGAAGACCAACACGGGGCACCGCCATTGCGCATCCATCGACACCTGCGCGCCGTGCAGCAGAGCGATACGGAAGGTGAGATTGAAGCCCTGTGCGATCAACATCACTTTGTTGCAACCACGCGCCCGCGCCGACGCGGCGAGCTGGCCCGCAAATGCCGCCATCGCCGGCGGCCCGTCACAGGCAATGGGTTCAGCCACGGGATCCGGCGCCGGCGGACTTACGGCATTGGCGACAGGCACTGTCGTGCGGCCGCAATGTGCGATGCCGCTCCAAGCCTCGGCAAAGCCAGCGCCGCGAGGGACTCGGTCGGTGGCAAAGTAAACCAACGGCGGCGGCAACGCCCTCCCGGGCCCCCAGACCGAGCGAATCTCGTCATGCCGCAACGCCGCCGACAGCGTGCAGCCCGACAGCAGTACCGCCCCCGCGGCAAATAGAACCGCCCGCGCCAATACACGCATAAGTGAGCCAATCCCTCGGCGCATTTTAACCCGATCCAAGATCGGCCGAGCGTACGACGGCCGCGCTCCAACGCCAACCGGGGCAAGTCTCGCGGCGGGTTTTTCGCGACTGGCGGCAGTCTCTTGCCTCGCATAAGCTTTCGAGGCTGGAGATATCGTGTCCCCTCTCTTCGTCCTGTTCGGGCCCTCGCATCTGACGGCCATTGCCCTGACGCTGACAGCGCCGCTGGCGCTGGCCCTGTTGGCGCGGCATGAGCATCTGGGTCGGCACGCCGATCGCCTGGCGCGGATCGGACTGGCGGTTTTTTTAGTGTTGGGTTGGGCCTGCTGGTATGGCCAAAGTCTGCGGTCTCACAAACTGCATTTGGATAATGGTCTGCCGCTCAATCTGTGCGACTGGGCCGAAATCGCGCTGGTCGTGGCGCTTCTGACCCGTCACCAGTTTGCCTATGAGCTGGGCTATTTCTGGGGGCTGGGAGGCACGCTGCAGGGCGTTCTCACCCCGCCTTTGTATTTTGATTTTCCCGATCTGCAATTCATCTTTTTCTTTGTTCAGCATGGCGGGGTCGTCGCCGCCCTGCTCTATCTGACATTGGGCGTGCGCATGCGGCCGACAGTACGATCCCTGCCGCGGGTGATCGCCGCCAGCTTCTTCTATCTCGCTGTCGCAGCGCTGGCCGATTGGCTTTTGGGGGTAAATTACGGTTTTCTGCGCGCCAAACCGCTGGGACAAAATCTTCTCACCCAGATGTCACCCTGGCCCTGGTATATTCCCGAGCTGGTGGTGGCGGGCATGGCCTTCCTGCTGCTTTATTATCTGCCCTTTGCGGTGGCGGATTGGATCAGGCCACATCGAAAGCACGCTTGATTGCTGTTGGAATTCCGGGGGCACGATATACAACTCACAGGGGCCCATTCGCGTGTATTGTGACAGGCCGTCTGTTAGGTTTGCGTCATGTATTCGGCAGCCAATCCCCAACTTGCGATAGCGTTGCAGCAGGCTTCCGCTTCAGCAGCGAGGGGCCAGTTTTCCGCGGCAGAGCATCATTTTCGCTGGGCGTTAACACTGGCGCCGGCCGATCCCCGTATCGCCATCTCCCTAGGTCATGTGTTGCGCCAGATGCAACGTCCCGCCGAAGCCAAGGCGCTGTTCTCCGACGTCATTCAACGCCATCCCACCTTGGCTGAGGCGCATTATAATCTGGGATTGGCCTGCCAGGACATGATGGACTTGGCGAGCGCGGAAGCCGCTTATCGCGCGGCCCTGACGCATAATCCCGGTTTGTTGCCTGCTGCACTCGGCCTGGCCTCAATTTGCAATTTTGCCGACCGGCCCGATGAGGCGTTGGATTTGCTGAAGCAAGCAGCCACGCCTGATGCCCGGCTCGGCGCCGCGATCGAACAGGCGCGCGGAAACGCCCAACAGAAAAAAGACCAGAATGAAGCGGCGCTGGCGCATTTTGAGCGCGCCCTTGCGCTGGAGCCGGGAGATGCCGGGGCAGCGCATTCGCGTGCCACCGCCTTGCAAAGCCTTGGCCGCGACGAGGAAGCACTGGCTGGTTTGCGCCAGATGGTGAAGGACAATCCTGCTGACCTTATGGCGCATGACACGCTGAACCAGATACTATATCGCCTGAAGCGGGACGACGAATTTCTGCGTTCCTATGACGATGCAGCGGCGAAGTTTCCCGCCACTCCGCATTTCGCACTCGCCAAAGCCGCGTTTCTGGTGCGCGGCGAACGGCACGTCGAGGCGCTGGAACTATATGAGCACGCGTTAAAGCTGGCACCCGGCGAGCCCGTGGTGCTGCAAGGCCGGGCCATGGCGCAGCTGGGTTTGCGGCAAGTAGAGGCCGCCATTGCGAGCTATGAAGAAGGGCTCACGCGCGCACCCGATGACCTCAACATGCTGACCAGTGTGGCTGCGGCCTATTTGACGGCGCGAGCACCCAAGAAAGCCGAGGCCGCCGCATTACGGGCGCTGAATCTGGCGCCGGCCAACCAGACCGGGCTGGGCGTCCTCGGCACCGCCTGGCGGCTGATGGACGACGCGCGGGAACATGACCTTCATCGTTATGATGATTTCATCCAGGTGTTCGATCTGGAGCCACCTGCGGGTTTCAGCGACATGACGGCGTTCTGCGGCGAGTTGGATCGCTGGCTGGACACGCAGCATAGCGACAAGCGCGAACACATCGATCAGTCGCTGCGCGGCGGCACTCAGACCATGGGCAATTTTCTTCGCCCCGGCCGCAACCCGTTGCTCGACGGCTTGAGGCAGCGGATCGAAGAGGCGGTACAACGCTATGTCGCCAGCCTGCCGCAGGACGAGCATCACCCATTCCTGCGGTGGCGCGCGCCGGATTTCCGGTTTTCGGGGTCTTGGTCCTCGCGGCTGAAAGACCGGGGATTTCACGTCAATCATTTGCACTCTAAGGGCTGGATCAGTTCCGCCTTCTATGTCGCTCTGCCGGAGACGGTTGACGACATCACCGCCAGGGAAGGCTGGATCAAGTTCGGCGAACCCAGTTTCGATGTCGACCTCGGCGATCCGGTGCGCCGTGCCGTGCAGCCGCGGGTAGGACGGCTGGTGCTGTTTCCGTCTTATACATGGCATGGGACGGTGCCGTTTCACGCCCCCCAAAATCGCACCACCATCGCCTTCGATGCCGTTCCCGCGAGCTAGCGGTTTGGTGATTGGCCTATATCCGCTTCTGACCCAAAGCGGACATAGGGCTGATCAATTATTAACAACACTTCAAAAAGTAGCTGCCTGACCGTCGGTCTTTTGTCCAATGGACCCCGCCCGGACTGAGGCATCAGACTTCAAACGACAGATTTCAAGCAGGTCGGTGGGACGAACAATTCCAAATCGGCTTGACCCGGCAATGACACGGCGAACCGGCTGGATATGAAGCACAACAATTCGCATCTGCTGGCGGGATATTGGAGTCGGCTGCGCAAAGGCCGCGCCGTACCGGACCAGAGCGACATAGACCCCCGCGCAATCAAGCCCCTGTTGTCCTATGTCTTCATCCTGGACTGCGAGAATCCCGCCCGTCCCCTGTACCGGCTTGCCGGCACCGCGCTGTGCGAGCGGTTTGGCTTTGAGCTCAAAGGAACCAGCTTCCTCGGCCATTGGGAAGCCCAGTCCGGCCTGGCGCTGGCTGCGCTACTGGGCGAGGCCCTGGAAGCGCGTCAGCCGCTGTGCCTGTCTTCGATCGCTGCCACCATCGACAACGGTATGGTGGAACTGGAAGCCATCCTCGCGCCCGTCTCCTTCAACAATGACGCGCCGACGCGCTTCTTCGGCATAGTTCAGTTACTAGGCGATCCGTCGCCGCTGGTGGGGCGTTCCATCGTCTATCAGAGACTGGTGGATGCGCAGCTGGTTGAGGAAGACGAACTGCTGCCCGTCCATGACCAGAACCTGACGCCACATGCCGAGGCGCCTTACCTGCGCCTTGTCGCGGCGGTCCCGCCTTGCTGAATTGCCGATCGGACGCAAAGCGGACATTGCCGACCTTTCAGGCTCAAAAGTCGTAGGACAGCCGCACGACTGCACCGTCGGGTGCCGCTTCCAAGTCGGTGGAGATGTTGTAGCGCTTCTTGAGGGGCGTGGTGACCAATAAGGCATACCCTCCGGCAATGGCGGAACTCGCTATCGTGTCGTACCAGTGATGCTTGTCGGCCTGCACCCGGCTCCAGGAAACGAACGCGCTGGCGGCAAAGGCGGGCAGGCCATATTGCCAGCCATAGCGCCCCCACAGGAAGGCTGAACCGGATGATGCCAGCGCGGTGGTCTCCGAAGGAAAAGAATGGAAATCCGAATGGTCAGGTCGCTCCTCGCGCACGATGCTTTTCAATGCGTAAGCGGTGCCGACCGTCAGGACGGTCTCGGTGATCAACTGCAAACTGCCCTTGCGGTCATGCTTGTAGAGAGTAATGCCGCCCGCGATCACCGGAAGCGCGATAGCCACGCCTGAGCCGACATCTTCAATGGCCTTTTGCTGGCTGCTGAGGGCCGCTTGAGCGGGGCAAGCAAGTAGGAGACAGAGCACGCCGGTAATGAGAACTCTCTTCACGTTGTGAAAATCATCCTGTCGTTGTCGGCAATGGATAGCAGTACGCACCCTCGCGCCGAGTTTATTCGATAGTTAGGACTGTCAGCAGATTATCGGCTGCATGACCTCGAGCCTCCTGATAAACCGGGAGGGGGCTGAAGGCGTGGCGATGTTTTTCAGCAAGGATAACTGCGTACAGCGTGTCGGGCCTAAGCCCGTACCTTTCGGATAGGTTGTCGACGGTTTCGCCGGAGCAATAAGCGGCAAAAATCGCGCGGTTTCTCTCGGAATTTTTTGGTTTGCTCAAGACTGCCCTGGTCCGTATAGGAAGCGAATCGCTTGGATTCGCCTCTGCATAGTCAGGAGGTGGCATCTGCGAGAAACTATTGGACTAAGTACCAACTTGATTTGTGCGGATGCATCCTGAACCGAGGCTGCCTCAAGTGTTTGTTAGGCTGGCCCACCCGTCAATCACGAATCAACCAAGGTGTCATGGACCGCAAGCCGAAGCCCAGATACTCGCGAATGTCCGCTATTGGCGCAAAGCGGACATTGGGGTGATCGGGGACGAATGGCCGATTTGGGGGTAAAGCGGACATTGTTGCGGCGCTGATCAAGCTGGTGATGATCCCGGAAATCCGCAGGATCGGCTGAGCGGACTAGTATGTTCCAACCTGCTGAAGGACCCGCGGGACAATGGGCGTGTCCCCCTCCGGTGAGGTCGCCGCGCCAGTGTTAGGAGAAGGCCTCTCCCGGATGTGGGAATGCCGAAACTCGGCGGCACAAAATCAATAAAATAGGGCAATGCCGATTGACTAATGGCGCTC
>Ga0068871_100002538_pt1 | contig 12464 bp, 9 predicted proteins | sample KBSMisM72_FD_72750 | JGI IMG/M metagenome (GOLD analysis project Ga0068871, IMG submission 72750) | Miscanthus rhizosphere microbial communities from Kellogg Biological Station, Michigan, USA - KBS Miscanthus M7-2 | ecosystem: Host-associated > Plants > Roots > Rhizosphere > Soil ... | reverse complement strand
GGGTTGGGAGTGCGAATACCGGCGACAACGTCTTCGCCCTGCGCGTTCAAAAGATACTCGCCGTAGAGCTCCTTCTTGCCAGTCGATGGGTTGCGCGTGAAAGCGACACCGGTGCCGCTGCCCGCGCCCATGTTTCCAAACACCATCGCCTGCACGTTCACTGCAGTGCCGAGCGAATCGGGAATGCGATTGACGCGTCGATAGTCGATCGCACGACGGCCCATCCAGGAGTTGAACACTGCGGCAATTGCAACACGCAGTTGTTCGTAAGGATCTTCAGGGATCGCAGAGCGCTCAGTCAGAATGATCTGCTTTTCAGCGGCGATGATGTCGCGCAGGTGACTTGATTGGAGATCCGTGTCACGTCCACCTTGTGTCTGCGCTTTGTAACGATCGAGCACGCGTTCAAACTTCTCATGGGCCACGCCCATGACAATCTCGCCAAACAACGAGGCGAACCGCCGGTACGCATCGAGCGCGAAACGCAGGTCGCCGGTCTGTTCCGCCAGACCCTGCACCGTTTCTTCGTTCAAACCGAGGTTCAGAACCGTATCCATCATGCCCGGCATCGAGAACGCCGCGCCGGAACGGACCGAGACGAGCAGCGGATTCTTTGGATCGCCAAAACGCTTGCCGACCTTCTCTTCGATCTTCTTCAGGCCTTCCTTAACCTGTTCCCACATACCGTCGGGAAAGTTTTTGTCGTTGTCAAAGAAGGCATTGCAGGCTTCGGTCGTGACCACGAGTCCTGGGGGGACGGGCAATCCGGCGCGCGTCATCTCGCACAATCCTGCGCCTTTGCCGCCGAGCAGGGCCTTGTCGTCGCCGGGTCCCTCTTCAAAGAGATAGACCCATTTATCGGTCGTGGTTTCAGTTGTTTGTGGGGTTTCTTCGGTTACGGTGCTCATGATTGCAAATTATCGCATTTCCGGATGTTATGGAAGTGGTCAGCCCTGTTTAGCCACGGATGACACGGATAACACGGATCATACAACTCTGATTTATGAATCCGTGTCATCCGTGTAATCTGTGGCTAAACAGAGCTAAACTGAGGGCGCTATGGCCAAACAAACTGAGCTCAATGTGAATGGGAAGAAACTGCGCGTTGACGTCGATTCACAGACGCCGCTGCTCTACGTTCTGCGGGATTATTTGAATCTGACCGGGACGAAGTATGGATGTGGCGAGTCGAAGTGCGGCGCGTGCAGCGTGCTCGTCGATGGCGTCATGATGCGTTCCTGTATAACGCCCGTCGCACGAGTCAGCGGCAAGCAGATCACGACGATTGAGGGTATGGAGAAGGATGGCAAGCTGCATCCGTTGCAGGAGGCTTTTCTGAAAGCCGATGCACTACAGTGCGGATACTGCACCTCCGGCATGATCATCGCCGCTGCGAGTCTGCTGAATAAGAATCCGAAGCCATCCCGTGAAGAGATCGTCAAACACATGGACGGCAACGTGTGCCGTTGCGGCACGTATCCGCGCATCGTCAACGCGATTGAGTTGGCCGCGGGCACCGCGAAGGAGGTGGCGGAATGACTGACGATCTTGAGCTCGAGGTAGAACGTTACGAACTCTTCGCCGGACCCACTTACAACTTCGATTTCAACCGGCGCCAGTTTCTCAAAGCATTCAGTGGTGGCATCGCGTTGATCGTGCCCGTGTCTAATCTCGTCGCGCGCACGCTCCAGCAGCAGGATGAATCAGGTGGCGGTCGTGGCAATCAGCGCATTCCAAATGATATCGGTGCGTGGATCCACGTCGACGAGAGCGGCGTGGTTTCAGTCTTCACTGGCAAAGTCGAGCTCGGGCAGAACATCCGCACCTCGCTCACGCAAGCAGTTGCTGAAGAGTTGCACGTTCCGTTAACCACTATTCGCATGGTTATGGCCGATACGGATCTGACGCCGTTTGATATGGGCACGTTCGGCAGTCTCACAACGCCGCGAATGGCGCCGCAGTTACGCAAGGCCGCCGCAGCGGCACGCGAGACTTTAATCTCGCTCGCCGCTGAGCAGTGGAAAGTTGAACCGAGCGCGGTTCGCATCGAGAATGCGCGTTTCGTCAATCACGACGCGTCGAAATCGCTGACGCTTGCCGAAGTTGCGAAAGGTCAGAAACTCATCAAGACGATTCCTCCCGACGTCGCCATCACGCCGGTAAACAGTTGGACCGTGTCGGGAACGTCTGTTCCCAAAGTCGATGGTCGCGATTTCGTCACCGGAAAGCATCAATACACGCCTGACGTTAAGCGCGAAGGCATGCTGTACGGCCGCATCGTTAGACCCTCAGGTTTGGAAGCCAAACTTGTTTCGAGCGATACGAAAGCGGCAGAAGCGATTCCAGGCGTCGTAGTTGTCCATGACGGAGACTTCATCGGTGTCGCGGCGCCGGATCGGCAAACCGCGATACGCGCGGAGAAAGCGATTACCGTTCACTGGCAAGCGCCGGGACAGCCGGGCAACGCCGAGTTGTTTGAATACCTGAAGAAGAACGCGGCCGGCAATCGGACGACTGGTCGTCCGGTGGGTTCGGTCGAGGATGGTATGAAAGCCGCAGACCTACGACTTTCCGCGCAATATACGGTCGCCTACATCGCACACGCGCCCCTCGAACCGCGCGCTGCTGTCGCCGAATGGAACGACGGTAAGCTCACCGTGTGGACTGGCACGCAGCGACCGTTTGGCGTCCGCTCGGAACTCGCGGAAGCGTTTCACATTCCGGAAGAAAAGATACGCGTGATCGTTCCGGACACGGGTTCGGGATACGGCGGCAAGCACACGGGCGAATGCGCGATCGAAGCCGCGCGACTGGCCCGAGCAAGCGGCAAACCGGTCAAGCTTGTCTGGACGCGTGAAGAGGAATTTCAATGGGCGTATTTCCGTCCGGCCGGTGTGATTGAAGTCAGTTCGGGTGTGAAGAATGATGGGGCTGTAACGGCGTGGGAGTTTCACAACTACAACTCGGGCGCTTCCGCTATGCAGGTCAAGTACGACTTTCCGAATCAGAACATTCAGTTTCACAACACGAAGTCGCCGCTGCGGCAGGGTTCGTATCGCGGGCTTGCGGCGACGGCGAATCACTTTGCGCGCGAAGTTCACATGGATGAGTTGTCCCAGCTCGTCAAAATGGACCCGGTCGCGTTTCGTTTGAAGAACATCAAAGACGAGCGTCTCAAAAATGTTTTGGAGGCGGCAGCGAAATCGTTTGGGTGGGATCGGAAAAAGGCTGAGGGACGCGGGCGCGGCATTGCCTGTGGTTTTGAGAAGGGGAGTTATGTTGCCGCGGCGGCCGAAGTTTCTCTCGACTCGAAGACCGGGCGCGTGAAGCTCGAGAGAGTGGTTGAGAGTTTTGAGTGTGGCGCGATCGTTAACAAGATGCATCTGCACAACCAGGTTGAGGGCGCGGTCGTGCAGGCGATTGGTGGCGCGTTGTTTGAGAATATTCAGTTTAAGGATGGACAGGTTCTCAACGGGAAGTTTTCGAACTATCGATTACCGCGGTTCAGCGACATGCCGGCGATTGAGATCGTGTTGCTCGATCGGAAGGATTTGCCGTCGGCGGGGGCTGGTGAGACACCGATCGTCGGCCTCGCGCCTGCAGTGGGAAATGCGATTTTTGATTTGACGGGTGTTCGAATTAGATCCTTGCCGCTCGCACCCAACGGCATAGTTAACCGCGGATGACACGGATAAAATCCGGATTTTATTCGTATTATCCGTGGCTCAATTGACTGTAAGCATGCGCGACCGTAGTGGTGAGACGACCTTCGGTATAGCGCCGGAAATCAAAGGTCGTCACCGGAGCGACACCCAAACTCGACGACGTCAAAAATATCTCATCCGCCTCAGTCAAATCGTTCATCTCGTAAATCCCCTCGAGCAGCGGGATGAAGTGTTTGTTCGCAATATCAATGACGCATTCGCGTGTGATGCCCGCCAGCGCACCGGTGCTCAACGTCGGCGTGTGGAGCGTTCCATTCTTCGCCCAAAACAAGTTTGCCGTTGTCGCCGACACAATCTCACCACGTTCATTCAACACAACCGCTTCATCAAAATCGCGACTCTGCGCCTCTTCCCACGCGAGCACGTGATCGAGATAGTTCAAGCTCTTAATGCCCGTCAACGGCGAGACGGTGTTGGCCCTGTAAGGCGAGACTGCGAGAGATAAGCCCGTTTGAGGAATCTTCTGCGTGTCGCCGGTCATGATCAGTAGATCCGTTTTCTTAGCGCTGGGTGCTTTCGTCTTCCAAATGTCACGCCCGTGACGCGCCAGCAGTATCACACGCGCGCGACCTTCCTTTACCTGATTGACGGCAATTAACTTTTGCAGTGCCTCACCGACATTCTTCTCGGTGCAACCCGTGTGATCGATGTCGAGTTTCGTGGCGTGCGTTGCGAGACGTTGCCAGTGTTTAGACCAGAGAAATGGTTGTGAATTGTAGATTGCCAGAGTGGTGAACACTCCGCGCCCATAGAGCATGGCCGAGGAGACTGGCGCCACGCGCGCTTTCGTCGCCTCAACCATGGATTTGTTGAGGTAGATAACGGGGTGCACAGATTTACGCGGATCAAAAACGCGGATTACGCGCTTACAACTTCAGCCTGGAGCTTACCCGAGAGAGCACCGCGCCAGGCCGCTTCCAATTCAGACACATCCGTTGCTACTGTTTCGGCGCCATTAACATTGATTATCAAACGATGTCCACCAACTCGGCCCAGGATCGCCAAGGGCGCGTTATTGCGTTCGGCGATGTCGTGCAGAGTGTCGGCGTCCGCCGGGTCGAAGCTGATGATGATCCGTGACGGCGATTCGCTGAAGAGAAGCGTGGTTGGATTGAGCGTGCCTTCCAGATTTACATCAGCGCCGATTGCTTCGCGTCCCAGCGAGGAGAAACACGACTCAGCCAGGGCTACGGCAAGTCCACCGTCAGAGCAGTCGTGTGCTGAAAGCAACAGACCAGCTTCCGCAGCAGCGAGACAGGCTTTCTGAACCGCCAGTTCTCGACCGAGATCGAGTTCGGGAACTTTCCCCGACGTGACTCCTGCAATCGTTACCGCAAACTCACTGATAGATAGATCATCATGCGTCGTGCCGAGGAGGGCAATGACGTCGCCGTCCTTCTTGAAGCCCGGCACGATTGCACGTCGCACGTCTTCAATCAATCCGACCATGCCGATTACAGGCGTCGGCAAAATGCCGCGACCTTCAGTCTCGTTGTAGAACGATACGTTTCCCGAAACCACCGGCGTCTCGAATGCGCGGCACGCTTCAGCCATGCCGTCGATCGTTTCCGAAAACGACCACATCACTTCCGGTCGCTCCGGCGATGCGAAGTTCAAACAATTCGTGATCGCAATCGGTCGCGCGCCGACGCACACCACGTTGCGCGCAGATTCAGCAACGACCAGCTTTGCGCCTTCGCGAGGATTCGCAGCGCAGTAACGGCCATTGCCGTCGAGTGACATCGCGAGTGCTCGTCGTGTCTCCTTGATTCGCACCATCGCAGCATCCGCGCCGGGAAGAATCGCGGTGTTGGTGCGCACCATGTGGTCGTACTGGCGATACACCCAATTCTTCGAAGCGATGTTGCCGGATGACAGCAATCGCAACAGATCCGAGCTCGGATCCGCGCTTTCCATCCGCGCAATCTGCGGCTCCTGCTTAGCTGGGACCGACATCGGCCGATCGTACTTGGGCGCTTCGTCAGTCAGCGCTTCGACCGGAATGTCCGCAACCATCTCACCGTTGTGAACAACCTGCATGCGTCCCGTATCACGCACACGCCCGATCACAACCGCATCGAGATCCCATTTGCGAAAGATGTCGACGACTTCGCGTTCCCGCCCTGAATGAGCAACGATCAGCATGCGCTCCTGAGATTCAGAAAGCAGCATCTCGTAAGCCGTCATGTTCTGTTCGCGTTGCGGCACGAGCGACAGATCCAGCTCGATACCAGTGCCCGCACGCGCGGCCATCTCACACGACGAAGACGTCAGCCCCGCCGCGCCCATGTCCTGGATTCCCGCTACAGCTCCACTACGCATCGCCTCGAGACATGCTTCCAACAGCAGCTTCTCGAGAAACGGATCGCCAACCTGGACTGTCGGGCGTTTCTCCAGTGCTTCTTCGTCAAACTCAGCCGAGGCCATCGTCGCGCCATGGATTCCGTCGCGTCCCGTCTTGGCGCCGACATAGAGCACCGGATTGCCGATGCCCGTCGCTTTACCGAAGAAGATCTGATCGTGACGTACGAGTCCGAGCGCAAAAGCATTGACGAGAGGATTCAACGCGTACGCGTCGTCAAACGCGACTTCACCGCCGACAGTCGCGACACCAAAAGCGTTTCCGTAATGCGCGATACCCGCAACGACGCCCGCTAGCAACGAACGATTGCGACGACCATGTTGCGGATGTTCGAGCGAACCGAAACGCAAACTATTCATCGAGGCAACCGGCCGCGCGCCCATCGTAAAAATGTCGCGAAGAATTCCGCCAACACCCGTGGCAGCACCCTGAAACGGTTCGATGAACGATGGATGATTGTGCGACTCGATCTTGAACGCCGCACACCAGCCGTCGCCGAGATCGACCACGCCCGCGTTCTCACCCGGCGGCACGATCACGCGTGGGCCAGTTGTAGGCAAACGTTTTAAATGGATGCGCGATGATTTGTACGAGCAGTGTTCCGACCACATGACCGAGAAGATTCCGAGTTCGGCAAAACTCGGTTCGCGGCCAAGCAGTTCCTTTATTCGCTCGTATTCTTGCTGGGTGAGGTTGTGTGCGGAGATAACTTCAGGAGTGATCATTGATCTGCGTTAATCCGCGTTCATGTGCGGCTAAATACTACTGTCCATCACCTTTCTTGCTTACTACTTTCTCGATTGCCGCGCGCAGCTCGGCCGCGTTCACGCGACCAATGTGCTTGTAAACAACTTCGCCTTTTTCGTTGTACAGAAACGTCGCCGGTAGATCTCCCTGCCATCGCGAATCTACGAGATTGATTGCCGGCTCCGGATCCGTAACGTTCAGCAGGTAAGCAGGCATCGTCGCATTCATCTGGTCAAGAAATTTCGGCACACTGGTCTTGATATCAGTGAAATCGTCAAGCGACACTGTGACGAAATCGAGCGAGTGCGGCCGGTAATCCTTGTCGATCTTCACGAGATCGGGAAACTCGTCACGACATGGATCACAAAACGTGGCCCAGAAGTTGACGAGCAAGGGCCGCTCGCGTTGTTGCGTGAGCAGCCCTTTCAGCGCCTCAGTGTCGATTGGTGAAACAACCGCGCGCGTCTTCCCGGCGTAGCCCTTTTTCTGGGCCGGCACCGCGAGACTCAGTAACAAAATACACAACGTGATGGGAACGATCGCTTTAGTAAAACGCATTGCTTACGCTCGCTTGATGGTGCAACCAAATGCCTTGGCTTCAGTCTTTTCAATGGTCTTGCCGGCCAGTGCTGCGTCCAAAGCATTACGCAGATCGCTGGTTTCGAGTTGCGCCGGGTTGCGGGCGTTGTCGATGCGGCCGTGATAGAGAAGTTTGTTGTTCGGATCGATGAAATAGGCTTCGGGCGTCACACTGGCGCCGAGCCGGTCGGCAATCTTATTGCCTGGATCCTTGAGGATCGGAAACGCGAGTTTGTGCTCCGCAGCATGAGCTTTTACCGCCGAGGCATCTTCTGCGGCGTTGGAGTTGATACCGATGACGGCGATGCCTTTTGCCTGGTAATCCTCGGCGAGTTTGGCCATGCGCTCGTTGTAGGCATTTGACACCGGACACTGGACGGCGATGAAGATCAGCACCGTGCCGTTCTTACCGGCCAGCGACTTCAGTGTGCGGTCCTTGTTATCAACATCGGGAAGCGTAAAGTCGTCAATCGTGGAGCCAATCGCGGGCGGCGCGGGGACTTCACCTGCAGCCCGTGCGCCGGCGGCAAACACGGCGCCTGCGATCACAAATAGTGACGCCAACAGGATCGACAAATTTCTCGTCTTCATCAGCAAAAATCTCCTTTAACGCGACTAGGTTGTGGATCCACAGATTACACAGATAAGGGCGATAACGCAATTTGGAGGAATCAGTGTAATCTGTGCCTGATGTCAGAGGTTATCGAGCAGGCACTGCCGGTGCCGGTCAGGATGGATGCGGATGAACGTTTCACCGGCCGCGGCGTAACCATCGCGTTTCTCGATTCCGGTTTTTATGCTCACAAAGACCTCACCGAGCCCGTCAATCGCATCGTCGCTTATCACAATATTTTTGAAGCTAAAGACGGTATGTCGGCGCTCGAAACGGCGGACGTCGCGAGCTGGCACGGCATGATGACCTCCGTTGTCGCTGCCGGTAATGGTCATCTGTCGGATGGCTTCTATCGCAGCATCGCGTCTGAGGCGAAAGTCGTTCTCGTCAAGATCGGTAAGACAGGACGCATTCCCGAGAGCAATATCGAGACCGGCCTGCGTTGGGTTTTTGAAAACAAAGACAAGTACAAGATCAGCATCGTCAATATCTCCGCGGGTGGCGACTTCGAGCAATCCTATTTAACGAATTCGCTTTGTCAGCTGGTGGAAGAAGTCGTGAACTCGGGTGTGACGGTCGTTTGCGCAGTTGGAAATGCGGGACTCGCGCCTGGGCATCCCGTTTTGCCGCCCGCGAGTGCTCCGTCGTCGATCGCCGTGGGCGGTCTCGACGATCAAAACTCGCTCGATCGCGCGCGACGTGGAATGTATCGCTCCTCGTACGGGCCGACTGTTGATGGACTACAGAAACCGGAAGTGATCGCGCCGGGGATTTGGGTGGCTGGTCCGATCCTGCCGCATACGCCGACCGCTGACGAAGCAAGGCTCTATGCCGAACTGGATGCTGCTGCGGACGAGGATCTGCGCGACATCATTCTTGCAAATGAAACTGTAGACAAGGACATCTACGCGGCGCGCGACCTGTCAGTGTCGTTGTTGCGACAGTTGATTACGATCAAATTGCGCGAAGGAAATGTGATCAACCAGCACTATAAGTTTGTCGACGGCACCTCATTCGCGGCGCCGATCGTCTCGTCGATTGTTGCCTGCATGCTCGAAGCAAATCCGAAGCTCGCGCCGCAACAAGTGAAGCGCATTTTGATTGAGACTGCGGAGCGCGTGGAGGGCGTTGAAGTCGATCGACAGGGCTGGGGCGTGGTCGTGCCGCGCAATGCAGTTCGGGCTGCCCTGCGCTTGCGCACCTAGTGCGCGTGTGCAACAATTCGCAACACCTAACAAAGACCTACCGCACGAAGATTGGAGAGAGTTTGAGTTCGTATGTCTGAGAATGAAACCGCAATAGCCGAAGGCGCGGCCCAAGCGACTGAGCCCGCGCCGGAAGCGAGCAACGAAGAGATTACATATCATGCAGTGGAGAAAGATGGAGTAGTCACGGCCATTTGGGAAATGCAGGGACGCAAGCACCTGCGCACAATCGATCCACGCTCACGCCAGGGACAGGACATCCTTCGTCTTTACACCACCGAGCATCACGACGAGGCAGGCGAGGCCGCAGCATCGTAGATCCATCCACAGATTACGCAGATTTTTTCTGTGAAATCTGTGGACTCAAACCAGGTTTTGGGGTTCGCCTGCAATAAATCCTTCGAGGTTATCAATCAATTGATCGGCGAGGGTCTGCATCGCCTGACGGCTGGCCCATGCATTGTGTGGAGTCACGATCAGGTTTGGCAGATCGACGTCGAGTAGCGGATTGCCTTCGCGCGGTGGTTCGTTTCTCAGCACATCGATACCGGCGCCCGCAAGCCGTCCGCTCTGCAACGCATCAAGTAGTGCGTGATCGTCGACCAACCCGCCCCGTGCTGTATTGATCAGAATGGCGCCTGGTTTCATTTGCTGAAGCTCGTCAGCCCCGATCAAGTTTTTAGTTTCCTCTGTCAGCGGGCAGTGCAACGAGATTACATCGCTCACTCGCAATACATCCGCAAACGAAACTCGATCGGCGCGAACTGCCGGCGCGTTTTTCCGTTCAGCCACGATTACTTCCATTCCGATTGCACGCCCGAGTTGGGCCATCGAGCGGCCAAGTGTTCCAAAGCCTACGACTCCTAACGTGCTTCCTTTGAGATCTGCAATTGGGTGATCGAGAAGGCAAAACTGTCGTGCCTCGTGCCAGCGTCCTGCTTTTACATCGGTACGATAAGCGATGAGATTGCGACGGAGTGCGAGCATAAGCATAAGCGCGTGCTCGGGCAGCGAGTTGACGGCGTAGCCGCGCGTATTGCAAACGGCGATGTTATGACTCCGGCAGTATGCGAGATCGACGTTGTCCACTCCGGTCGCGGCGACGCCGATCAGTTGTAGCTTCGGTAACTGCGAGAGTGCGTCCCCACGTAGCTGAACCTTATTGCAGATCGCGATTGTGGCCCCATTGAGACGTTCCACGACCTGCTCCGGCGTGGTTTCACCAAACTCGATCCATTCGTGGTCAAAAGACGGTTTTCGAAACGGAACGTTGAAGGTATTTCGTTCTAGAAAGACGATTGTTTGCTTCACGGGAAAAGGATTTTACAGCATCAATCCAGTCAGATAGCGTTCAGAAGATCGGATAATCCATTTATTTGAACTGCTGAACTTCGTAGTTTTCACATCGCGATGCCCAGTCGCTCCTGCGTCGTCCGGCTAATCCTGCCTACAACAACACTTAGTTCCGTCGAGATACTTTTCCGAGCAGACGGCTTTCAGTGGAATATCGGTTGCTACTTCACGTTCACATAATCCTCGTCTTTTTTATCTAACGGAATCTTTTTTCAGACGGAATCACCAAGTCCGCCTTCACCCCTAACCGAACTGTATCGACCTGGAAGGGAGACGATCCATGAGAACAACGAGATTCCTACCCCTATTTTTAGCCGTCCTTCTGAGTTCCTCTGTTGTTGCCTTCGGACAAACAACCGGAACGATTTCGGGTACGGTCGCAGACGAGAAAGGAGCAGTCATCCACAATGCCAGCGTGACTGCTCGAAACATTGAACGAAGCATCTCACGCACGCTGCAAACCGGAAGCGATGGAAACTATCGTTTCGAAAACCTGCCTGTCGGCCCTTACGAAATTACGGTCGAAGCCACTGGATTTGCGAAGTATGTGCAAACCGGAATAACACTCATTCTCAACCAGAATGCAGTGGTGGACGTCTCGATGAAGACGGGCGGTGTGCAGGAAGTCGTCAACGTAACGGAGAACGCCGCAATCATCAACACGAGTAACGCGGAAGTCTCCACACAGTTTGATTCACGACGTTTGTCGGAACTTCCTCTCGGACCAACTCGCAACGTTCTGGCCGTCGCACTTTCAGCACCCGGCGTCAGCCAGCTCGGCTCCGGACAAACAGGGTTTGCGGCAGGTATCAGCTACTCGTCCAACGGCGGTCGCGTTCGTTCCAACAACTTCATGGTTGATGGGCAGGACAACAACGAGCCGGGTGTTGCCGGAGCGGCGCAGCCTCTAAACAATCCCGACCTGATCCAGGAAGTCCGCTTGATCACAAATCAGTTTCTCGCGGAATACGGGCGCAATTCGAGCTCCGTATTCAATGCGATTACGAAAGCGGGCACAAACCAGTATCACGGATCTGCCTTCTGGTTTCACAATAGCAACGCCCTGAATGCGTGCAGCAATACTGATAAACGCGCAGGTTTCTGTAACGAAAACGCGACCGACCCATCGAAACGACACGCTCCGTTTCGCATTGAAAACCAGATGGGAGGAACGCTTGGTGGACCATTACATCTGCCGCGCTTTGGCGAGGGTGGTCCAAGCTACATCAGTGGCGCAAACCGAACTTTCTTCTTTGGTTCCTATCAACGCTGGAGCGATCGACAGTTAGGTTCCGGCAACACGCTAAACGGCGCACCGACGGCTGAAGGTCGTGCCATTCTTCAGGCAGCCGCCGGAAACCTGCCACATGTCGCGGCGCTGTTGAAACACTTGCCGGCAGCTCAGGCATCGATCAACAAGACTGCGTCGTTTACACTTAACGGACAAAACTTCAATGTGCCCCTGGGCTCGCTCACCGGCGCGACGTCGTTCACCTTTGACAACCACCAGGCGTCGTTCCGAGTTGACCACAACTTCACCAGCAATCACATCTTCACGGCACGTTACCTCTTTAGCGACTCAGACACGGGCGGCACGGGCCAGGTGACGCCGCCAGGACTGACGACGTCGAACGTGGCGCGCCAGCAGACGTTCTCTGTCTCGGAAGTCGGAACTTTTTCGCCGTCAATCGTCAACGAGTTGCGACTGGGTTACCAGCGCTTCGCAACCGTGACGAGCGCATCCGATCCAGTTTCAGAAGAGATTCCCTCGCTGGAAATTTCGGAACTCGGTCTGATCGGCTTCAACGCCGCAAACAGCCGCACGGCCATCGGGCTCGCCGTGAATCTGCCGCAGTTTCGCACCAACAACATCTACCAGA
>Ga0068871_100002534_pt1 | contig 12470 bp, 9 predicted proteins | sample KBSMisM72_FD_72750 | JGI IMG/M metagenome (GOLD analysis project Ga0068871, IMG submission 72750) | Miscanthus rhizosphere microbial communities from Kellogg Biological Station, Michigan, USA - KBS Miscanthus M7-2 | ecosystem: Host-associated > Plants > Roots > Rhizosphere > Soil ... | reverse complement strand
ATGCTGCGTTCGTATGCGAGCCGCGTCAAAGCGATTCTCGAAGACACCGAGATCGCGGAAAGAGTGCACGACGACTGGGGCGATCAGAGTTTCGCCGTTCATCTGAAAACGGACCCGGACCGCGCCAATATCGCGGGGCTCACGAACCACGACGTCGCGATGGCGTCGCTTTCGGCAACCAACGGTAAACAGGTGACGACGTTGCGCGAAGGCGATAAGCAGATCCCGGTAGTTGCGAGGTTGAGGATGGAAGAGCGGGCACAGTTGGGCGCTCTGAAGAATTTGTACGTTTACGGCGACCAGAGCACGCAGAAGGTCTTGCTCAGACAGGTCGCTTCGACTGAGTACGGCATGCAGATCGAGAGGATGAGATCCCGTAACCAGTTTCGCACGATCACAATCTCGGCGATGCCGGCGCCCGGAAAACTGACGTCGGAGGTTATGACCGCTGCGAGGCCCAAGCTGAACGAGCTGCAACAGACGCTGCCGGCTGGTTATCGCATCGAGGTTGGTGGTGAAGAAGAAGAACAGGTGAAGGGCTTTTTCGACTTGACGATTGTGCTGCTGATCTCGGTGGCTGCGATCTTTCTGGCGCTGGTGTGCCAGTTCAAGAATGCGATCAAACCGTTCATCGTTTTTGCGGCAGTGCCGTTTGGCATGGTGGGCGCGCTGGCGGCGCTGTGGATCATGGGCGCGCCGTTCGGGTTCATGGCATTTGGGGGGATCGTGAGTCTCGTGGGTGTCATCGTCAGTCACATCATCGTGCTCTTTGACTTCATTGAAGAGAAACATGATGAGGGCAAGCCGTTGATCGAGGCGTTGTTAGACGCAGGCATCATGCGCTTGCGTCCGGTGCTGATAACGGTAGGCGCAACGGTGATCGCGCTGTTCCCGCTGGCGTCGCACGGTGGGCCATTGTGGGAACCGTTGTGTTATGCGCAGATCGGAGGGTTAAGTGTAGCGACGTTTGTGACGTTGCTGCTGGTGCCGGTGATCTATTCGATCTTCGTTCTCGATTTGAGACTGGTTAAGTGGGAAAGAGCCGAGGAAGCGCAAATAGCCGGCGATGTTTCGCCACATGAATACATTTCGGTAGTGCCTTAATTCAACTCGGAACGTACTGTAGGGGCGGCCCTCCGTGGCCGCCCGGCGTGGAATCGATCTCTTTGTGAAATAACTGATCGATATGTTGCCAAAGGATCGAGTTCTACGCCGGGCGGCCACGGAGGGCCGCCCCTACAGTACGTTCCGAATCAGCCTGATAGTTTTTCCTGCGCCTTTTCGCCTTAGGTAGAGACTGCAGAATCTTTGATTATTGGCGGCCAAGCCGCGAAAGGAAAAATCATGCGTGCATTAATTAAGAACCGAAAAATTCATCTGCTATTTGTTAGCACTCTTTTGATGGTTGCGTCGTCAACGTTGTCACACGCGGCCACAATTCTGGTTGCAACCGGTTCAGGTGCAGGTCATCTGCCGGTGGTGAAGCTTAAGGTTGAGGGCGGAAACGGAAACGACACGATTAGCTTCATGGCTTATCAAAAGAATTTTCTTGGCGGCGTTCGCGTCGCTGTTGGCGACGTCAATGGCGACGGCTTTGCCGACGTGATTACGGGCTCGGGCGCAGGGGCGTTGGGCCACGTCAAGGTATTTGACGGCCGGCGTTTAGGACGAACAAACGCGCTCTTGATGAGCTTCGATGCATATCCAGGCTCATTCCGTGGTGGCATCTTTGTGGCCGCGGGAGATGTCACCGGCGATGGAAGAGATGACATCATCGTGGCTCCCGATGCTGGTGCGCGTCCGCTTGTCCGCGTCTTCGATGGAAAGAGCGGCGCCGAAATCAGATCGTTTCTCGCCTACTCTCCGACATATACAGGTGGCGTTAGTGTCGCAGCAGGAGATGTCAACGGAGATGGCATCGACGACATAATCGTCGGAGCTGCTATTAACGGTCACGTTAAGGTATTTGATGGAGCAAGCGGTGCTGAGATACGCAGTTTCTTAGCCTTTCAAGGTTTCAGTGGCGGTGTGTCTGTGGCAGCAGGCGATCTTAATAGCGATAAACATGCAGAGTTGATTGTGGGAGCTGGACCGGGTGCCCCAGGCGGACATGTGAAAGTTTTTGACGGTCAAACAGGCTTGGAGTTGTTAAGTTTCTTTGCGTTCGATCCTAATTTTACGGGTGGTGTGCGAGTAGCAGCAGGCGACGTGGATGGCGATAAGATCCCGGAAATCATCACGGGGTCCGGCATCGGGGCGGCGCCACATGTGAAAGTCTTCCGTGCCATCGATCAATTAGTCCTCCACGATTTCCTTGCCTACGAACCAGATTTCCTCGGCGGAGTTTTTGTTGCCGGTGCTTGATAACGAACCCTGGACTCTTGCGGTCAGCATGCGGTATTCCTATCGGTATTCCGGTCTATTCCGCACCGAGAGGAATTAAAATGAAAAACCTTATGACGGCCGCAAGAGTTTGTTTCATACTGGCAAGCTTGCTTGCCTCAATAGCTTTCGCTGCGAACCAGGAGCAAACAGTACAGGTGAAGCCGGACGGAGATTGGAAAGGTACCCTCGAGGCGGCTGGGACAAAGCTCGATCTGGTCCTGCACATCAATACAAAGGACGGCGCGTTGGCTGCAACTCTCGACAGTCCGGATCAAGGTGCGACTGGACTGCCGATCGACTCGATCAGTGTGACCGGCAAGTCATTGAAATTTGAAATGAAATCGTTGGGCGCGACTTACGAAGGCGTATTCAGCGCCGATGGCTCACAAATCGAAGGTCAATTCTCACAGCAAGGACTACGTCTGCCGCTTACGTTCAAACGGATCGTGAAAGACGACTTATCCGAGAGTATTTTGAAATTGCAGAAGGTGGACGTCGGCGGTCACGGTCTGCAGCTTTTAGTCGGCGGACAGGGATCTCCCGCCGTAGTATTCGAAGGTGGATTTGGAGCAGGTATCGCCTCGTGGTCAAGAGTGCAAAAGGACGTCGCCGCCTTTGCTCAAACGGTCTCATACGATCGTGCCGGCCTGGGCCAATCTGATCCGGGACCGAAGCCTCGTTCCGCAAAACAGATCGCAACTGAGCTGCATTTGGCGTTGCAGAAAGCAGGGATCAAACCGCCATACGTGATGGTCGGACACTCTTTCGGCGGCATCTACGTTCGCGTGTTCGCGGACATGTATCCAAATGAAGTAGCTGGCCTCGTGCTAATCGATCCTTCGCAGGAGAGTTTTAATGATTGGCTTATCAAGAACCAGCCGGATCGTCTCAAAGCTGCAGAAAGCAATATGGCAAATGCGGGTGAAGGGGTTAAAGCGGAGTATGCTTCGGTTGATACTTCCTATTCGCAGGCGAGAGTGGCAAAGGTGCCTAAAGGAATTCCGGTAACACTGCTAACTGCTACTGAAGACGAAAGCATGCCTGCAGAGGCGCGGAAACTCTGGATCGAGAAACACAAGGAATGGTCGGCAACGGTTCCAGGCAGTAAACATGTCGTTGTCGAAAAGGCGTCTCACTTCATTCAGGCGCAACAACCTGCGGTCGTGATAGAAGCAATCAAACAGGTTTCGAAGCCACAGCCGTAACTTGCCACAGATTACACGGATGAAGAACGGATTAGGGTTGTTTGGTCACTGCGGATCTGCCACTGCTATTCGCAGCCGTGGAAACGAACGTGCCCGCTAGCTGCTCACCACCGTTCTGAAGCTTCCACACAAAACGTCCGTTGGTCCTTCGCATTCTTCCATCCTCAATGAAGGTTGCCACGACGTTGTTGCCTTCAATCGAGCCAGTCACCTGGATCGGCGTTCGACTGTCGGCGGGCAGTGTTTGTCCATTCTCGGAAAACTTTTCACCTCTTCCCGTGAACTGTTTTCCCTGCTGGTTGATCTTTAAGCGGAAGCCGACCTTCAGGTTGCCGAAAGACTTGTAAGCTGTCTGATGGACGGTGTTGATGACTTGCCACTCACCTGTGAGGTCCTGCACCTTCGCGGCGCGCTTCTCGGATTCGACGGCAACTGGTTTGACTGCCGGTTGAGATTTGGCAGCCACTTGCTTCACTTCGGGTTTCGATTCTGAAACCGGGCTCGGTTGCGACTCGACGACCGTTGATACTGGTGCTGATGCTGTCGACTGCTGATGAGCTTTGAAACGCTGTCGCAAAGCAACCGCTCCGACTGCTAAGCCGATTAATAAGGCGAGGCAAACAGCAAGACGAGGCACGGTGAAGAATGCGGGCGGGATGGTCGCCGCTTGATTGAGTGGAACTACCGGCTCAGGTGCTGGGTTCCAGTCCATCTCGGGCACAACCGTCGCTGCGGGCTCACCGACCTCAGCAGCTTCGATCCCAAAGAAACGCTGCAAGACTACGCGTTCGCTCGGCGTGATGCTGCTCGAATGTAACGCTGGCGGTACATGATCAAAACTGACTTCCACATCCCGCAGCGCAACTGCTGCGTTCACCGCGGGAAACCCGCTCAGAGATCCGAGTCTCGCGTCGACGAGTTTACCTTCATTGAAGAGAAACGTTCCGCGAGCGCCGGCAGAAACGATCTCCAGCCGGCCGCTTTCCTGATTGGATGTAATGCTCTTGATGACATCAAGAATTCTCGGAACAGATCTCGTCTCTGACATACTTCACCTCGCCACAGTTCTGGAAGTGGGAAAACCCGATTGATGATGAAGGGGGAAATAGGGAAGAGGATTGCAGTCTAGTAATTCAGCTGTAGCGTGTCAATTCGAGAGACCAAGTAGTGCATCAGTTTGAAAGTGTGCATCAGTTTGAAATTACGCCGAAGGCGTTCGCTAATTTCAGCCCAGGGTTCGAGCATCGCGAGAACCCTGGGTACGAACCCCAATTAACGTTAGAACCCTGACAGGGTTCGTCTTGAGAGGAACCCTTTCAGGGTTGATTCCATACGTAAATGAGATCCCAGGGTTGTCGCTGCGCTCCAACCCTGGGCTGGGGCTAGCCAACGCCTTCGGCGTATTATCAAATTGAACCAGTACCGACCCTTGCATCTGGTTTGTCTCGAGAGTCGGACCGATCCAAGAACGATTTCGGACTCTTGAAGCAAAGCTCCTTGCATTTCTGAACACTGTTATTTAATGATCTTTTGGATCCATAAACACCATGAAACTTTTCTCAATAACATCCCGATTGAAGTGGCCAACACTTATTGAGCTCGTGATTATTCTGGCGTTATGCGCGTCCGCAACATACAGCCAGGAGCTTGACTCGACGGCGAAGGCTCGCATCGAACAGGCACGCGCCTCGATCGTAACCGTAAAACTATTGGACCAACAAAACGAAACCATCTCGCAGGCGGCTGGTTTTCTTGTCCGAAAAGATCTCATCGCTACCGACCTTGAACTCGACAGAAGTTCTCGTGTTCAGGTTACCGCTGCCACAAAAGCCGGCGCCATAAAAGTGTTATGGGCAGGTAACTATTTTCTTCCTTACGTCTCGATTGAGATGCAGACGGAAATTTCGCCCCTAACCCTCGGCGACAGCGAACGAGTAGCGGTGAATGATCCCGTCTACATGCTGAGCGATTCTGGAAAGATAGTCAGTGGCCGGATCACCGGCACCACGACGATAAAGAACACTCAAGCGTTCTCGATAGATCTTCCCATCAACGCGAATCTCAAAGGCGCTCCGGTGTTCGACCGACACGGAGACGTGATCGGCATCGCGACGAAGAGTGCGGACGGACAGAACGCGGGTTTAGTCTGGCCCAGTGAAGTGCTGGCTACGCTCAAGCATTTGGGTGAACCCGGTGTAGGAGTAGGAAGAGGTGACGGACCACAGTTCGGTGTTCCCGCTGCGCCTGCAAGTACCACTAATTCCACCGCCGCTCGTGTCGACACAAAGCCGGTGCGTTTGAGTTCGCCAGCACCTCGTTACACAGAAGCGGCTCGCGCTAACGGCACTCAGGGTACGGTAGTCATGAGTGTGCTGGTGGGTGACGACGGCACTGTGAAGAGTATCCGCGTGGTTCGCGGTCTCCCCGATGGCCTCACAGAACAGGCGATTGCAGTGGCGCGTGAAACCAAGTTCAAGCCGGCGATGAAAGACGGCAAGCCGGTGCCCCTTTGGGTCGGATTAGAAATCAGCTTCGTTATCCGCTGAAACAAGTTCAGGTTCTGGCCGGAAATAGGTGGCATGGTCGGTGTTTGCTGGTAGAATGGGCCCAGTTAACCACAGCCGCTCTTCTCCCTTCGAAATCTCAATTGAGAAGCGCGTAACCTCAATGTGAACCACCATGCGCTGTTTGTTCCCGACAGCTTTCTGCCTTCGTAGTCTTAGCACTTTACCTCTAATCCTTGCGTTGTTGTCACACGGCTCGGCCCGCGGGCAAAGTCTCGACGAACGAGATGTGCAGCTACTTGATGCCAGCCAGCCCATCAAGCGAAAGATAAGTGGCTGCGAATTCCACTACTTTCGAATCATGTTCCGCAGCGGCCAGTATTCCCGGATCGTCGTCAACCAGCTCGGCATCGACGTGAGCGTTAAGCTTTATCAACCGGACGGCAAGCTGATTGCTCACTCAGACCGGCTCACCGGCGCCTATGGACCAGAGACGATTTCATGGATTGCCGAAAGCGCAGGCTTCTACAAACTCGAAGTGAGTTCGGTGAGAGCGGACCAAATCGCCGCGTACTACGAAGCAAAGATCGCGGAAGAACGCACCGCCACATTCCAAGACAGGAATCGCATTACTGCTGAGAACGTCTTTATGCAGGCGGAGCAGTTACGCGGGCAGGGAACGCCGGAATCGTTGGACCAGGCAATAGCGAAATACCAAGAAGCACTTGAAGTCCGGAGAGACACTGGAGATCGCAGCGGCGAAGCAGACACGCTCAACGTCATAGGTCTGATCCAGGATTTGTTGAAACGCGATCGAGTGAAAGCCAGACAGTATTACGAACAAGCGCTTCAAATCTGGCAATCGCTGGGTGATTCTCGTGGCGAAGCCGAGTCACTCAATCACGTTGCTCGCGGCTACGAATCTCTGGGCGAAAGAAAAACTGCGCTCGACACCTACACTCGGTCGCTAAAATCATGGCAGGAGTCGGGTGATCAGTATGGTGTAGCGTGGACATTCTTCAATATGGGTCGCGTCTGCTTTTTCCTGAAAACGACGCAGACTGCTCTCGAACATTACAACCACGCTCTTCAGTTGTGGCAGAGTCTGGGTGACGTGGCACGTGAGGCCTCTACACTCAGCAGTATCGGCGACGCTTATCTCTCGGTAACTGACTACAACAACGCTCGTCAAAGTTACGAACAGGCGCGCTCACGCTGGCAGACGGCGGGCGACTTAAATGGCGAAGTCTCCGCGCTCTACGCAATCAGCAAGATCTATGGAGTGCTGCAGGATAAAAACAGACAAAGTGACTTCAATAAGCAGGCGGAGCAACTCAAGCTGAAAATTCAACGAGCTTGTGTGCAACGGCCTGAGGACCAGGCGAAACTCGATACGACGCGACAGGCCGAAAAGGCACAAGAAGATGCACGGGGCCTGCTGTTCCAGGAAACCGACGCATCGCGGCGACAGGCAATCACCAGGAATGAAGAAGCTGTTCGTCTCTTCGATAGTGTCGGCGATTACAATCGTGAAGTCTTCACACTGTTTGACATCAGCTCCATCTACCGGAAGTTGCGGGACAAAGACAACGAGCGCAAGACTCTGGATCGATCTCTAGCTGTCACGCGCCGTGTTGGCAGACCGCCTTTGGAGGCCGAAGCTCTGCAGCGCCTCGGGACATTTCATGAGACCTCCGACGATCAACTCAAGGCCGCTGAATACTACGACCGCGCGATCGACATTTGGAGACGTCAAGCCGATCGCCGCTCGGAAGCATATGTGCTGGCGACTGCGGCGAAGATCTATAACAAACTTGGTGACAAGGAAAAGGCGCGTGCCTATCTCGAGCGGGAGCTAAAGTTGTACCAGGATCTTGGCGATCGCTTTCGAGAGGCCTACGCACTCAATGATCTCTCTGCAGTTCACAACGATCCCGAAGAGAAGCAAAAGGCACTCGACTATCTCAAAAGAGCGCGCGGTTTGAGAAGAGAGAAACGGGACCGTGCTGGGGAAGGCGAAACGCTCAAAGACATCATCGCTCTTTACCTCTCAATGGGTGACAAACGCGAGGCACTCGATTATTACCATCAGGCGCTCGCCCTCTATCGCGAAATCAGAGATGGAATGGGCCAGGCGACTATTCTCCGCGACCTGATGCGTTATTGGAAGGAATTGAAGCAACCTCAGCTAGCCATTTTTTACGGCAAGCAGGCGATTAATACTTATCAGGAGATCCGGCAGAATATTCAGGGTCTGGAGCAGGACACACAACTAAGCTTTATCAGATCAAAAGAAGATGTTTATCGTGAACTGGCCGACCTTTTGATCGACGAGGGCCGCCTGCCCGAAGCACAACATGTTCTGGCCATGTTGAAGGAAGAGGAGTTCATCAACTTCATTCGCGGCGGAGGAAAAAAGCAACCCGCAGGCAGTGAGCGTGCGGAATTCACACTGAAAGAAAACGAAATTTACAAAGCGTATAAAGACAAAACCGAGCGTGCCACCGCCCTGAGCAGCGAATACGATCAGCTCCTCGCGAAAACAGAAACGAGTGACGCTGAAAAGCAACGGTTGAAATCGCTGCCTGTAGAACTCGAGGCTGCGAACAAAGAAACTCGAGAATACCTGGCTAAATTGCTCAAAGCGATGGAGCCTGTCGATGAAACCAGGCACACCATAAAAATTCAGAGTTACGAAACGCTGAACGATACTCTTGCCGACCTGGGACACGGTTCCGTGGCCCTATACACGCTTGTCGTGAAAGACAAATACAGAGTCATTCTCTTCACCCAGGGCGTGAAGGTCGCGCGACAGTATTCGATTCCGGCTGCCGAACTTAACCGGAAGGTTATGGCCTTACGCGAATCCTTGCAGGACCCGAAGCTCGACCCGCTGCCGTTCGCAAAAGACCTCTATCAAATCCTGCTTGGTCCAATAACGAAAGATTTGGAAGCTGCTAATGCGAAGGTCTTAATGTGGTCGTTGGATGGAACCTTGAGATACATTCCCATCGCAGCCTTGCACGACGGTAAGGGGTACCTCGTAGAGCGATATCAAAACGAGATTTTTATTCCCGCGAGCATGGGAACTTTGCGAGCTGTTCCTAACACTTCATGGCGTGGATTGGGCGTTGGAGTATCGACTTTCCAGCCAGGTTTCGATCCTCTTCCAGCCGTAGTCGGAGAGTTGAATGGCATCTTTCGGGATGAAAACGATCCGAAGTCCACTGGAGGCACATTCCCGGGCAAGGTCATGCTCAATGATCAGTTTACGAAAGATGCTATGGTCACTGCGCTCCAGTCGCGACAGTACAAGCTGGTCCATATCGCCAGCCATTTCAAGCTCATGCCGGGCGACGGGTTGACCTCATATCTGGTCCTGGGTAAGGGAGAGAAACTAACCGGCGCTCAGATCAAGGACATGCCGAATATTTTTCGTGGCGTGGATCTATTAACACTCTCTGCGTGTAATACAGCGGTTGGCGTTGGTCTAAACGGAGAAGAGGTTGATGGATTTGGCACGTTGGCCCAGGAGCGGGGAGCGAATGCGGTGATAGCAAGCCTGTGGTCGGTAGCTGATACGAGCACCGGCGTTTTGATGCAGAAGTTCTATCAAACCCGCATGCGAGACGGGCAACCCGTGACCAAGGCGGAATCCTTACAGGAGGCCCAACTATCGTTTTTGCATAAACAGGTGAAGTCTTCAGAACTCGCGGAAAAGGATTACAGCCATCCGTATTATTGGGCGCCATTCATTTTGATCGGCAACTGGCGGTGAATCGATAATGCCCGGCGTAAAAGAACAAGAGAAGACTCGCACTCGCTCGAACGGATCGGGACTATGGAGCCGCGCGTTGCGAAGGTGGCATTGGCTGTGGACGGATACTGAAGGACCGGAAGCGAGCATCGTCTTTGCGCCGGCGGATCTTAAACCGTCCGGGAAAGAAGATAAACCGACTCGGAGTTTCACCGATTTATTTCCATTCAAGATCATCGCGTGGCTTGGTGCATCCGCTGGTGGGCTGACGCTTCTTTTGGGAGCGATTGGGTTCCTCGCATTGAGCGCTCACGATGTGATGCTTGGAATTCCACGCTCAGTTCAGAATAATCCGGAGTACGTTACGGTAGGCGGTCTCTTCTTCGGTAGATCCATCATTTTCCTCGTCGCGAGTTTCATCTCTGCAAAGAGTTGGATCGTCCTGGCTGTTTTACTGATCTGCATTGTCGTGCTTTTCAAGATCTCTCAGCGTCGCAGCCGTGGCAGATCACTCGTGATTGTTTTGTTCGGGATTGGTTTAATCCTCGGACAAGTTTATGGGTTGGCTCGACTCATCAGACCACTTCAGATTTCAAATCTGCTGCTGAATCTTTCGGTCGACACAAGCAGTCCTGCCAGGCAGGTAGTGGAGGCGCTGCTTGTAAAAGACAGCACGTGGTTGAGTGTGGAATACGGCTTTCTGGTTTTGCTGGTGGTGGCATTCTCGACGGCTTTCCTGATTATAGAAAAGACGGGAGGCGGCCGCTTCTGGCAAGTGATCCGTGTACCAGCTTTCATCTTGCTCATCATCAGCATCTTTCTCTTACCGCGCGCGTACGGGGTCATGACGATCTCAAATGAATATCCGACAGTAGTGCTCGAGAGTGCGAATGCCTCGACCAGTAATGCCACGCACGAAACGCGTTTGTTACTCCGCGAAGATGACAAAGTATTTGTTTTGTACGATCCAGCTTCCCAATCAATCGTCACCGTCAAACGTGACTCAGTTCCTCAGCACAAAGTGTATGCACCACAACATGTCTTCACAGCTTCGATTGGAAAGAAATAAACTGCGACTACTGATCCTGATTTGTGTTTGTCTGATCGGTATGGTGGCTCAGGTACAGGCGCAGTCTGTTTTCGTACGACCCGATAGACTGAGAGAAGGTGATGGTAAGACGAGAAACATCACACTCGAGGCCAACGTCTCACCGGGAGCAACCTTGAGTGTCGCGGTCGGCTACAGGTCCGATCCGTCAGCCTCTGCCAGTAGTTTCATTCCAAAATTCACCGTGAAGGATAACGCAAGTGAGGACAGAAATCCGCAAGATGGAAAAATCCGTTTAGTGTTGCCAAGAGCGTTTGACAAGATCGGAGTTTACTCAATTGAGATTGACGAACCTCGGTTAGTTTTGAGTTTGGTGTACGAACCCAACAACACTTCATACTTCGGACAATTTGTGGGCTGGCTCGTGAGCGCGGCAGGGGGTGGAGAACGCCGCGCGGGACCCGAATCGGCGCGCGAGAGAATTGAGGAGTTAACAAAGAGCAAAGATCAGGACAACATCGCAATTTTGACGGCGCCTATTCCGGCAGTCGGTCAGGAGATTGATCCGAAGTCGGTGAAGTTGAATATCCAATCTGCGGTTATGCCGTCATGGTCCATGAATGGAACGTCCCTGGCGTGTAGCGCGTGGCGAAATGAAAAATGGGTTATTGCCGCGTACGCACTTAATCGGGCAGGTGTTGCAACCGAATTATGGCAATGGAAATCTCCCGCCGCTGGGGTCAGTGATTTCTCGCCGGCATGGTCGGCTAACGGTGATGGACTCGTGTTTGTCCGTTTGGATCAGGATCAGAAAAGCGACGTCTGGGTATTGGAATTCGACAGAAATCGCCGGCCGAAAAAGGAAACCAGAGTCACGACGATTGGAAACGTCCAGGCAATCTTAGGATGGGATAAAGAGCTGGGAATATTGTTCGAAACGAAAAACGCGATTGAGGGCTTTGGGAGTTTCCGCCAGATGTGGGCCGTGAAGCCTACTGTTCCCATCTCGCCAGTCATACCGCTTTCGGATGAGTATGGTCGGTTCCGCGGTGGCGCGCCTCTGCGCCGCAGTGTTTTCTATATTGACGAGAAGGACAGCCCGCCGATGTCCACAGTTTATGAAGTGAATTCCAACGGCAAGCTAAAGATACTCACCGAAACAAATTGTTCGCACCGGTGGCTTGCTGTTTCGTTCGACGAACGGTGGCTTGCATTCGACTCGAATTGTCCCCGCTGAGTCCAAGCCTGACGGCCGGCTCTAAGCCTTGATTCTAATCGCGCCGATATTGCTGGTCAGTCCGCGGGCTTTCACGAACAGTGTGCATGTTCCGGGAGAAAGCGTGTCTGGTAGCCTGAAGATGACTTGCGTGAACGCCGGATTCGACGTCGTCCTCACGTCCTCGGCGGGGATGTCGTAGGTCTGACTATTGCTGCCCACCAAATTGATCACCACCGACGATGAGAGCTCACCTGGTCCAAGTTGAAAATTGGACAGAAAGATCGCGACCCTCGTATTTCGGACAACGCCTTGATTAAGCACGTTCGCGCTATTGATCACAGGAAACGGATCA
>Ga0068871_100002531_pt1 | contig 12472 bp, 9 predicted proteins | sample KBSMisM72_FD_72750 | JGI IMG/M metagenome (GOLD analysis project Ga0068871, IMG submission 72750) | Miscanthus rhizosphere microbial communities from Kellogg Biological Station, Michigan, USA - KBS Miscanthus M7-2 | ecosystem: Host-associated > Plants > Roots > Rhizosphere > Soil ... | reverse complement strand
CGACAATGCGGTAACATAAGTTCCCAAAGCGATCAGGAATCCATTCATGGTTGAGCGTACGCGATTAGGAGAAGTATGAATAGTTTTAGCTACTCTTCCCAATAGACGCCTTAGCTCGGCTATATCTAATTCATTATCCGGTTTAAGTGATACAGTATTGCTGAGCGTTGACCATCCACAAGAAGCAATATACTCTTCGGGCGAATCTATCCATTCCAAAGCAAGCCCGAACCCATTTTTATTTCCTGTCGCTACCCATGGCACAGTGTACTCGCTGATATTGTTAGAAACGGCCTGCTTTGCCCAGGTTTGCAGATCAGATTTAGACATTTTCTCATCATCAGCAATTAATCCGGCCAAATACATGGCATCAGCATTGCCGGTGGCATATAGATCTTTGGCTAACTGGTAATCCATTTTTACTTTTTTCTGTATTGCCTTCATGTATTCTATTTTCACGCCGAAGAAAGGTTCTTTTACTCCATGTTTCAATAAAATTTTTTTGATGCTGTCGCTGCCATGAGCTTTCAGGTCATCCATTATTTCCTGTACTGTCATATGCGTTTTGTGATGAGTAGTGTTAGGTAAATTTAGAAATTGCTATGCAAAAATTCTTATCTGGTTAAATTTAAAATCATGTCTTTTACTTATCTTGGTCAAGGCTAATCCAACCTGATGAAACTTTTTAAGGCCTTATTATCTATTGCTTTTACATCATTATTGATTTGGGCATTGCAAACCAAGTTTGGTGATATCCCTCCTATCGGTGAATTTCTAAACCCTGTTTCCGGGTTTTGGCAAAATGCCGAAAGCAGAGACGCCCAACCAGAAGAAAATCTACACCTGGAAGGACTGCAGGGAAAAGTAACCATACACTTTGACGAACACCGGGTCCCACACATTTTTGCTGAGAACGATCATGATCTTTATTATGCCCAGGGCTACCTTACTGCACGCGACCGCCTATGGCAAATGGATATTCAAACCCGCAGTGCTGCAGGGCGTCTTTCTGAAATTGCCGGACCGAAAGCCCTGGATGTCGATCGTTATCATCGCCGCATGGGTATGACCTATGGTGCCGAAAACACCTTAAAAGGGTTTATGAAGGACCAGGTGATGAAAATGGTAATAGAAGCATACACCGAAGGCGTAAATAGCTATATTCATCATCTTAGTAAACGCGACTACCCTATCGAATTTAAGTTATTGGGTTATGCTCCAGAGGAATGGAAGCCGATAAACTGTGCGTATCTGCTCAAACTGATGTCGGAGACTCTGGCAGGCGGATCGGACCAATTTGCAATGACTAACGATCTGAAGCGATTTGGCGCAAAAGATGTAAACGATCTTTTTCCTGATTATCCGTTCCATGAAGACCCTATTATTCCGGCTGGCACACCATGGAACTTTAAGCCTTTGCCTATCCCAAAGCCGTCGAAAGATTTTATCGCTTTGATGACTGATACAATCAAGCCAAAAGAGCGCATACCCGATATCGGCAGCAATAACTGGGCAATTGCAGGCAATAAATCAGCTTCAGGCTATCCTATACTGGCTAATGATCCGCATTTGAATTTAACTTTCCCGTCTATCTGGTATCAGTTGCAAATGTCGTCGCCTACGGTAAATGTGTATGGCGTTTCGCTGCCTGGCGCACCGTGTATTGTAATTGGCTATAATCAAAAAATAAGCTGGGGAGTGACGAATGTCGACGCTGCCGTTCTGGACTGGTACCAGGTTAAATTTAAGGATAACAGCAAAAACGAATATTGGTACAACAATAAGTGGAATAAAATCACTAAGCGTATTGAAGTAATCAACGTACTTGGACAAAAACCAGTTTACGATACCGTGATTTATACCCATCATGGACCGGTGGTTTATGATAATATTTCACAGAAACCCAAGGGTGATCATGAAAACATCCCAGTTGGCGATGCCTTGCGCTGGATAGCTCATGATGAATCGGATGAGTTTATGACCTTTTACCTGCTCAACCGGGGAAAGAATTATGATGACTACCGTAAAGCACTAACTTACTATACCGCCCCGGCACAGAATTTCATTTTTGCCAGTAACGACAAGGACATTGCCATCACCCCTAATGGCAAAATTCCGCTTAAATTTAAAGATCAGGGAAAATTCGTTATGGATGGCAGCGACCCGACGAACGACTGGCAGGGCTGGATACCCTACGACCAGAACCCGACCGTAAAAAATCCGCCGAGGGGCTTTGTAAGTTCAGCTAATCAGTCTTCAACCGATCAAGCCTATCCTTACTATATCAATTGGCGCTTTGAGCTTTATGACCGCGGCAAACGCATCAACGACCGACTAAAAGTGATGCAGAATGCGACGATAGACAGTATCCGCCTGATGCAAATGGACAATTATAGTATGCGCGCCCAGGATATATTGCCTGCCATGCTTTGGTATATTGATACATCTAAACTGCATCCCGATCAGCTTAAGGCATTTCAGATCGTTAAAAAATGGGATAAGCATTTTGCGGCTAACTCAGTGGGAGCGTCTATTTTTAATGCATGGTGGTTAAAATTTAATGCCATGCTTTGGGACGAGTTTAAGGATGACAAAGTATTATTAAACATTCCTTCATTTGATCGTACCGAAAAACTATTACTGACCGAGCCAAATTCCAAGTGGTTCGATATAACAGGCACGCCGGAAAAAGAAACATGTACTGACGTTTTGATGCAATCGTTTAACGCAGCAATTAATGAACTTCAAAAAAGTTATGGTGATCCGGGCGATAAATGGGAATGGGGAAATGTAAAGGACACCCATATTAATCACCTGGCCAATTTACCCGGATTTGGGACGGGCCATTTTTATGCCGGCGGCACAGGTGCAGTAATTAATGCCTTAAGGGGTGGCAACGGCCCGTCATGGCGCATGGTGGTTCAAATGGGACCGCAAGTTAAGGGTTATGGCGTGTTCCCGGGCGGAGAGTCCGGTAATCCGGGCAGCTTCTTTTATGAAGACATGTTTACTACCTGGCGTGATGGTCAATTGAATGAACTATTGTTTTTGCAATCTTCCGATGAAAAGTCGGACAGGATTAAATCAACCTTGACATTGAATAAATAAGCTAAGAAACATGCTATTCCTCATCATACTCATTCTATCCTTCATTGGCAGTTACCTGTTACCCTGGTGGGTTGCGGCCTTAATTGCATTCTTAGCAGCTTTATTTGTTGGCAAAACTTCCGGCAAAGCCTTCGTGTCTGGTTTTGGGGCGATATTTGTTTTGTGGGTGATACTGGCACTAATGAAAAGTATCCCGAATGATAATATATTGGCGAGCCGGGTGATTCAATTATTCCCCTTACCACATCAGTGGATATTATTGTTGCTGATCACTGCTTTGATAGGCGGATTAGTTGGCGGCCTCGCGGCCTTATCAGGAGTTTTAACTAAAAAAGCTTTTTCAAAGTAAAACGCCCGGTATAACCGGGCGCTCCTCTCGTTAAATTGGTTTTATAAACTAGCGAGTGTTTCTTTCAAATTCTTTACGGCAACTGTATTGCTCTTGGTGGTTTCAAATATATCGCTGGCACTCATACCTTCACCATAGTAACCGTGGTTGGCATCTTTATCTATTGCCAGGCTCGAGCCATTGACGGTAATACCTGCGAATAAACCACGGCTGCGTGAATACGAATAAACTTCCGCTTCAAACTTATAATCGGTATTAGCTGATGCTGCCCGGCCAACCGGACCCGCCGATGCTGCCAAATCGCCACCAATAGTTACATCACCATTTTTCACTTTGGCCAATGCGCCTTTATGCTTGAAAACCAAAATCAGGTCGACTGACTGAACGCCGATCTGTGCGCCAATGCTGCCGCCCGTAAGGGTAATAAACACTGGGTCGCTCCATTTTCCATCAGGTAATTTTACTAAAGCTACGCCCTTTCCACGCTTGGCGCCCACCACTAAACCAGCGTTAATAGTTTTAGGAATAATGACTACGCCTTCATATTTGTCTATCAGTTTATGAGCGAAGCCCTCTTTCATGGCACCAAACTCTTTTAGAACATTAGATGCACTGTGTAATCGCTCTGTTTCCTTGTCACCATTTACTGGTGCTGCCGAGCTCATTATAATAATGAAACTCAAAAAAATAGGAACAATTAAAAAACTTAACTTTTTCATAGGTGATTATTTAATAGTATTATCATATTATCAAACCGTGAAAAACCGTTTCTTGTTTCAATAAACCCTCATAAATCAATCAGATACGTTCAATTTTACAGATAAAACAGCAGGCTTGCGAGTTGCGCGCATGCAGGTAGGCTACATTTGGATTAGTGTCAAATATTTCGGTTATCATTTCATCAACATCTCCGTCGCCCACCATTTTGGTTAGAGCCATCATTTGCTGATCATTATATCCGATCAGTGTAAGCGGGAAACTTTTCTTATTTGCCTTAATTTCAGGCGGAAAGCGGTAGATATCGGTATATTCCTTCACATCGCTGGCATTAATAAATACCGGGCCCGGTTGATTATAGACATTATCAACCTCAAATGGCGTATGGTTAAATAATAAACGTTTATCTATCCCCTTTTCAAATGGTTTCAATGATACGCGGCATGGGCCAGCACCAGTTGCTATTTGTTCGATCACCTCGTGACCAAAATCATCTTTTCGTGTTTCGCGGATGTGCTGTACATAACTTTTCGACAACGGTACAATCTTAAAATTGCTCATAATATTTGTGTTTTGATACTCCAAAGTTCCCGTTATCCTCAACGATTTAAAACCCGGAACTTGCTAACTTGATGTGCAGATATGCAAATGTGTGGATGTGCAGATTATTAAAAAAAAGCCATTCGCATATCTACTCATCTGCACATTTACACATCCTCCCATCCGCACATAAAAACTATCTTTGCACGATGATCAGCCCGGGCAAGCAACAAGTATTTTCTATCAGCAATGAACAGCAATTTGCAGAAACTGCTTTGCAAGTATTTCGCTTCCAGGCTGAAAACTGTTTAGTTTACCGGGAGTTTATCACCAACCTAAAAGTGGATATTGATGCCATTGACCGTGTTGAAAATATCCCATTTCTGCCTATCAGTTTTTTTAAATCACATGAAGTACTAAGCAGTATTGATAAAGTGCAGGTCACGTTCACAAGTTCTGGAACTACAGGCGTGATCAACAGCAGGCACCTGGTTACTGATGTAACGTGGTACAAAGAAAGCTTTCGCCGGGCATTTGATCTGTTTTATGGCGGTATCCATGATTATTGTGTTTTGGCACTATTGCCCTCCTATCTTGAACGCGAAGGATCATCGCTGATTTATATGGCTGAGGATTTAGTAAAACGATCCGAAAATCCGGATAGCGGTTTCTATTTATATAATCATGACGATCTGTTCGCCCAATTAAAAAGACAACAAAAGGCAAAAAAGCCGACACTATTAATTGGTGTCACCTTTGCCCTGCTTGATTTCGTGGAGCGGTATTCGATAGATTTCCCTGAGCTGATCGTAATGGAAACAGGTGGCATGAAAGGACGTCGCAAAGAAATGATCCGCGAGGAATTGCATCAAACACTTTGCAAGGGTTTCGGAGTTAATACGATCCACTCTGAGTATGGCATGACCGAACTGCTTTCACAGGCTTATTCTAATGGCGATGGCATATTCAATTGTCCGCCCTGGATGAAGATCATCATCCGGGATCCCAATGACCCGATGACCTTGCTCGATAATGATAAAACCGGCGGTATTAATGTGATCGATCTGGCTAATATCAACTCCTGTTCATTTATCGCTACCCAGGATCTGGGGAAATTTTATAAAGATGGCTCATTTGAAGTCCTGGGGCGTTTTGATAACTCCGATATCCGTGGTTGTAATTTGCTCATCGCATAGACACCAATCCATTTAAAACAATTCGCGCTTATATAAACTTAACTTGTAACTAACAGATATTTATTATTTTTGGCCTGCATCAATAAAAAGCATAAAGATGATCGACAAATTTTTAAACGACCAGCAAGACCCGAAAGCAGTGGAGAAAGTTTATACCCGGCTGGTTGACCTGCTTACCACGGGTGAAGAAATTATTTATATAGCTACCCAAAAAAAGCCTTTGGTAAATATATTACCCGATTGCGTAGCGCTGACCAATAAACGTGTGTTGTTCTTCACCCCGGCAAATCTGGGCCTTTCTATAAAGTTCATCGATTTTGTTTGGAAAGACATTGTTGATGTACTGATAAAGGAAGAAATTATTGGAGCTATTTTTACCATCAGAACTACTAACGGTGGCGAAATGGGTGTTGATTACCTGCCTAAAGTTCAGGCACGCAAGCTATACCAATACGCCCAGCAGCGTAAAGAAGACGAACGCGAAGCACGCCGTCTGCGCGATCTGGAAGAAAAACGAGCTGAATCGGGTTCGATCAATTTTGGAGAACATGGTAATGCTCAATCGCAACCTGCTGCTCAGGCATCAACTCCTGAGCCCCAGCCTGCTCCCATGATTGCTGCATCCCCGGTTCAGGAAGTCCCAAAACAGGATGAGTTAACCGAAAAACTAAAAAAATTAAGGACATTATTTGAGAACGGCCTGATCTCGCAAGAAGAGTATAATGCGAAAAAGCTTGAACTGCTGAGCGATTTATAGTCCTTAGCTATTCAGCTTGTTTGAGATATTTTTTATTGCGTTATCCAGGTTGGTGAGCTCGCTTTGAAGATATTGTTCAGATTCAACAAAATTCTCGTATTTATCATCTCCCTGGTTGATCATTTGCATGATGCCCATTAAATTGGATGAATGCCGCCGCACTTCGTGCGAATTAATAAAGGCTATTTCATTCTTCTTCGACTCAAACAGCAGCTTCTCATAGTATTTTTTCCGGTGGACATTGTAATACAACAACCCGCCAAAAATTATCAGCAGAACAGCTACACTTATAGTGAAGATAAGCCAAAGGCGTTGGCGTTTGAATCCTTCTGTACGTAACGCGTATGAATTTTGTACCTGGTCTATGCTGATCTGCGATGAAATTGAACCCACATTAATCAGCTGCTTTAATTGTGTAATAGATTGTACCAAAGCCATTTTATAAGCAATAACGGCACCATTTGGGTTAGCTTTTCCATCTTCGATATCGCCCAATAGCTTATATCGATAAAGGTTCAACTCTGCATGATTCTTATCGCGGGCATCATCGATCAATCTTTGAACAACTGATTTTGCAGAATCCAACTGGCCCGACCCGAAATAAGCATCTGCCAGACAATTATCGTCAGTAATATCAAAATGATACGTGGTATCGCTGCGCAACCTGGTAATGGTCGAGATTACTTCAGGATACTTTTTTCGCAGCATATCCAGGTAATAATCTGTCCTTTTTTGAAAAGTATATAAACCAACACTCCTCTCTTTTGTCTTGTGCAAAAGACCATTGTATTTTTTTAGCGAATCAATCTCTTTTAGCCGATAATAGACTTCGGCTTTGTTGTTAATAACGCTGTGGTCAATCCGCGGAATTTTAACATGGTTCGAAGAGATCAGCGATTGTGCTTCGTTCAGATAAAACAGGGCATTATTAAACATTTTATTCCTGTAGTAGATATCTGAAAGATTAACGTCTATCACTATCTGAAGGTAGGCATCGTCAACAATGGTAGCTTCTTTTTTTGCAGCTCTGTAATCGGAAATAGCTTCTATCTCGTTACCATGTTCATTTTGTATAAAAGCCATATGGGTAAAGCAGGCATACAATAGATAATGATCTTCATTCTGATCAGCTTTTTGAATCGCCTTTAGAAAAGTCTTTTGAGCGTCGGAATATTTCTTCTCCCTGTATTGGCATATTCCATCAATAAAAAGGATCAAGCCTTCACTGTCCGGCTCATTTGCTGATTTTAATATTTGCGCAGTCCGGGCTTTTGCCTGCTCCAGGTCTTTCAGAGGCATATCTCCAAAAGCAAAACGAAGGTAAAGTATCAGGTTACGCTTTTTAAAGGCTATATCTTTATTCTTCAGTATAGAAATAAGACTATCATTTTTGATCGTTTCCGGGGCGGCAAACACATTTCCCAAAAACAAAAAAATGAAGATGCAAACCAATCGCACTTTAATCATAGGTTTATGCTATTACTTTTTAAAGCAAACTAAGAAAATCACTCTAAAAACTTCGGTATCAGTAAAAAATTGTTCACGAAAATAATAAAGGCAGAGGATTTATCACCCTCTGCCTTGTACTTTAGTTTAAAAAAAAATCTTCTAAGCTGCTATGATCAGGAAATAATTCTTCTTACCCTTTTGTGCCACCATAAACTTACCAGCGATCAGGTGAGCTGCACCATAAATATCATCCGGTGATCCAACTTTGGCTTTATTGATAGCTACTCCGCCGCCCTGTATCATTTTTTTAGCCTCTCCTTTTGATGGGAAAACGGTCGTTTTTCCGCCAAGCAGATCGACAATATTAATACCTGAAGACAGCTCCTCTAATGATATATTGAAATTTGGAACTCCTTCGAATAATCCAAGTACTTCGTTTTCGGTCAATTCATTTAAAAACTCTATACCTGTATTACCAAATAAAAACTCTGATGACTGGATCGCTTTGTCATATTCCTTCTCACCATGAGTTCGGATTGTAATATCCCTAGCCAACGCTTTTTGCAGCGCACGCTGATGCGGTGCAGCATCATGTTCAGCTTCTATAGTTTCAATAATCTCCTTTTCAAACAAGGTAAATATCCTGATATAAGCTTTAGCATCTTCATCAGTGGTATTCAACCAAAATTGATAGAACTTATAAGGCGATGTTTTAGCTGGATCGAGCCAGATATTGCCGCCTTCGGTTTTGCCGAATTTGGTTCCATCTGCCTTTTTGATGAGTTGAGTAGTTAAGGCAAATGCTTCACCCCCATCTTTACGACGGATCAACTCGGTGCCGGTAACGATATTACCCCACTGATCTGATCCGCCCATTTGCAAGGCACAATTATTATGCTTCCATAAATAGTAAAAGTCGTATCCCTGAACCAACTGATAAGTAAACTCGGTAAACGACATGCCCGTATCGCCGCTGATACGGTTCTTTACCGAATCTTTGGCCATCATATAATTCACTGTGATATGCTTGCCAACATCGCGGATAAAGTTCAGGAAGGTATAATTCTTAAACCAATCGTAGTTGTTCACCATCTGCGCGCTGTTTGCGTCATCATTAAAGTCGAGAAACTTCTCCAGCTGTTTTTGTATGCCTGCCAGGTTATGCTGCAAAACATCCTCTGATAACAGATTACGCTCTGCAGATTTACCCGACGGATCGCCTACCATACCGGTAGCGCCACCAACCAGTGCAAAAGGCTTATGACCAGCTCTTTGGAAATGGATCAACGTCATGATCTGGGCCAAACTGCCTACATGCAATGAATCGGCTGTTGGATCAAAACCGATATAACCTGATACCATACCCTTATTCAGTAATTCTTCAGTTCCAGGCATTATATCATGCAGCATGCCGCGCCAGCGTAGTTCTTCAACAAAATTCATCGTATTCAATAAAGCTGCAAAGATAACAGAGCCTTTTATATTTTGAATAAAATTAAACTGTAGCAAAAACTCGTCCCTGGAATCAGGGGAGGCCGGGAGGGGTAAAAATCTGTGCCGGGTTCGTCTGTCCTAAGTTTTACCCTCTCTGTCGACGCTACGCCAGACATCTCTCCCCAAGCGTAGGGTGAGAATTATTTATAGCCGAAAATCTCTTTTTTTACGTTTACCTTAAACAATAGTCAAAGAATTTGTTTATTTTAAGCAGACTTTAAACTTGCTGGAGAGTGAATATTTATGAATTTTCTATCGCATTACTACTTCGACAGGGACACCACCAACTGTTACCATACACTGGGTACAGTACTGCCTGACCTATTGAAAAATGCGGATAAAAACATCATTATTCATCCGGAAAAACTTCAGCATCCTGATAAAAACATCAACGATATTATTTTAGGCTGGCGAAAGCACCTGGAAGTCGACCGCTTTTTCCATTCCTCAGGATTTTTCACAGCCCGATCACATGCTTTAAAGAATTTGCTCACCCCTGCAATAGATGGTTCACCGGTAAAGCCCTTCTTTTTAGGGCATATTGCTTTAGAGATCATTCTGGATAACCTGCTGATCACTACAGGCAAAATCTCTACCGATGATTTTTACAGCCATTTAAACTCCTGCAATACAGATGTTATAAAAGAATTCCTCAATTTCTCAGGCTTAAAAGAGACTAATCGCTTTTTTAAATTCTTCGATGAATTTAAGCGAAGCCGTTATTTAGAAACCTACGCGCAAAACGACAAGGTGACCTACGCATTGAAACGGATTTGCATGCGGGTATGGAAAGATCCATTCACGCCGGAGCATGAGGAAAAGATGACAGCATTGATAACGGCCTACCGTAACGCTATGCTGGTAGATTTCATGTCGATTTTTGATTATATATCTGAATTATTATCTCACAATTAATAGTAGGTTTTCGCCGATGAATGAGCCAGGATTCGTATCTGTCCTCCAAAACCTTACAGAAAGCTCACAAAAGCGCCTAAAAACCAGCATTTAAGAGTAAAATATTTTTTATTACTCAAAAATATATCCGTACCTTTGCAGTCCCAATTGTATTGGGAAAAGGAGAAAATTTATTTTGGCAAAAAAACAAGAAGCAGAAAAAGAATTAAAAGCAAAGGAAGCTGAGCTAGATGTAGTTACAGTAGCCGAGGAAAAAGAAAGTATTGAATCAGAAGCTGATTCATTATCGATCGAAGAGATCAAATCAAAAATCACATCATCAAACGAAGATTTCGATTGGGATGCTGATGACAAAAAATTTGGCAATTACAACGATGCCGAGCGTGAAAAATTAGAAAAATTGTATGACGGAACTTTCAGTTCAATCAACAAAGGCGAAATTATCACTGGTACAGTTGTAAATGTTAACAGCAAAGACGTGGTATTAAACATCGGCTTTAAATCTGATGGTTTAGTGTCATTGTCTGAATTCCGTGATACTCCAGATCTGAAGATCGGTGACACTGTTGAAGTTTTTGTTGAATCGCAGGAAGATGCTAACGGCCAGTTAGTACTTTCACGCAAACGTGCAAAAACACAGAAATCATGGGAAAGAATTAATTCCGCATTGGATAATGACGAGATCATCACCGGCTTTGTTAAGAGCAGAACTAAAGGTGGTTTGATCGTAGATATAATGGGCGTTGAAGCCTTCTTACCAGGTTCACAGATCGACATTAAACCAATCAGGGATTATGACGTATATGTGGGCAAAACAATGGAATTTAAAGTTGTTAAGATCAACCACGAGTTTAAGAACGTAGTGGTATCGCACAAAGTGCTGATCGAAGACGATTTGGAAAACCAAAAAACTGAAATTGTGGCCAAACTTGAAAAAGGCCAGGTATTGGAAGGTACAGTTAAAAACATTACCGACTTTGGTGTATTCATCGACTTGGGTGGTGTTGACGGCTTACTGCACATTACAGATATTTCATGGGGTCGTATCGAGCATCCAAGAGAAGTATTGTCACTTGATCAGAAGATCAACGTGGTTGTACTTGACTTTGATGATGAGAAAAAACGCATCGCCCTTGGCTTGAAACAATTGACCCCGCACCCTTGGCAGTCGCTTGACGAAGCCATCGTTGTAGGTTCAAAAGTTAAAGGCAAAATTGTTACTGTTGCTGATTATGGCGCATTCTTAGAGATCATACCTGGTGTTGAAGGTTTGATCCACGTATCAGAAATGTCATGGTCACAAAACCTGCGTAATCCTCAGGAATTCCTGAAAGTTGGTGACGAGGTTGAAGCACAGGTATTAACCCTTGACCGCGACGACCGCAAAATGTCATTAGGTGTTAAACAATTAACTCCTGATCCATGGCAACATGCTGCTGAGAAATATGCTATAGGCACTCAGCACGTGGCTACAGTTAAGAACATGACCAACTTCGGCGTGTTTGTTGAACTGGAAGACGGCATCGACGGTTTGATCCACATCTCTGACCTTTCATGGTCTAAGAAAGTTAACCACCCTAACGAATTCACTAAAGTTGGTGAAAAACTGAATGTGGTTGTACTTGAACTGGATGTTGAGAACCGCAAGCTGAGCTTAGGTCACAAACAGCTGGAAGAAAACCCTTGGGATACCTTCGAAACTATCTTCACTATCGACTCAGTGCATGAAGGTACCGTATTGAAAGTAACCGATAAAGGCGCTATTGTTGCTCTACCTTATGGTGTTGAAGGCTTCGCTCCTATCAAACACACTGTTAGGGAAGATGGCAAGAGCTTAAAAGCTGATGACGTTGCTGAATTCAAGATCATTGAATTTAACAAAGACAACAAACGTATCGTTATTTCACACTCACGTATATGGGAAGAGCAACGCGCTGAAGCCCGTGT
>Ga0068871_100002527_pt1 | contig 12479 bp, 12 predicted proteins | sample KBSMisM72_FD_72750 | JGI IMG/M metagenome (GOLD analysis project Ga0068871, IMG submission 72750) | Miscanthus rhizosphere microbial communities from Kellogg Biological Station, Michigan, USA - KBS Miscanthus M7-2 | ecosystem: Host-associated > Plants > Roots > Rhizosphere > Soil ... | reverse complement strand
ACTAAAAAAGGAAGAAAATATTTTTTTTCTATTTATGAATATAAAGTGCCTTCGGTAGCGCTTACACATTATTTATACAATAACGAGTGTGATGGTGAATATTTACTACCAGAATTCAAGCACCTTGATTTTTTGTGGTTGATAAAAGAAGAACCGGTATCAGCAGAAGAGCTAAAAAATTTGATTCAATCTATCAAATCACTACCGGGTGTGCAATTGGTAACTGAAATGACCAACGAAAAAATAAAAAATAAACAGCACCTGATTTTCTAAGCTATCTAAAACATTCTAAATTTATTTACCATGTGGAAAGAAGAAAACAATACACTCTATAAAAAATTCGAATTCAATGATTTTTCAGCAGCATTTGCATTTATGACAAGAGTGGCGTTGGCTGCAGAAAAAGCAAATCATCACCCCTTGTGGACCAATGTTTACAGCAAGGTGGAAATTTGGCTGAATACGCATGATGCAGGTGACATAGTAACAGAGAAGGACAGGAAACTGGCCAAAGTGATTGATAGCATTTTTGAAGGTAAATAACGTTATTTAATAGTGATCACCGCCTTTTGCTTTGCAACCATTTGACCAACCGGTGAAATAAATTTTTCAAGCCCGTTTTGAGCCAAAATATTTTTTACTTCTTCCACGGCGTCAGGCGCAACGGCTATTAATAAGCCTCCGCTTGTTTGCGGATCTGCTAATATTGCTTTTTGGTAATCTGTAATACTGCCGATCTTATCTCCATAACTATCCCAGTTTCTGTGTGTGCCCCCGGGTATTGATTTTTGATCAATATAACTTTTCAAATCATCAATAATGGTGGGAATATTATCAAAATCAATCTCTGCGCTCAATCCACTTCCCTCGGCCATTTCCACCAAATGTCCCAGTAAGGCAAAACCTGTAACGTCCGTCATTGCGTGAACACCCTTTATAGGACCCATTAGTGCTCCCACTTTATTCAATTGCATCATTTGTTTAGCAGCAATTCCTATATGTTCTTCTTTTAAAATACCTTTTTTTTCTGCTGTAGTTAAGATACCCACACCTAAAGGTTTGGTCAAAAATAATACATCGCCATCCTGTGCTTTGTTATTCTGTTTGATATTGTCTATTGCTACAAACCCGTTTACTGCCAGCCCAAAAATCGGCTCCGGTGAATCGATGCTATGGCCACCGGCTAAAGGAATACCAGCTTCCAAACAAATACTCCTGCTGCCTTCGATTACTTTTTGAGCAACAGCAGGCGCCAATACATTGATGGGCCAGCCAAGGATTGCAATGGCCAGGACCGGTATACCTCCCATCGCATACACGTCACTGATAGCATTTGCAGATGCAATACGGCCAAACTCATACGGGTCATCTACAATAGGCATAAAAAAATCAGTGGTGGAAATAAGCGCTGAACCGTTCCCGATATCATACACGGCAGCATCATCTTTGCTATGATTGCCAACGATCAGTTTATCATTGTCCGGGATCGCCAGGTTGCTGCTTAATATTTCATCCAGCACTTTTGGTGATATTTTACAACCGCATCCGGCTCCATGAGAGTATTTTGTCAACTGTATTTTGTCACTATTCACTTGTTCCATTTTACTGCTTCTTTTTTCGTCTTAAGATGATGCCGGAGTTTGTTTTTAGATCCGCACTAAAACGTACGTCATAGCGCTTTTCTCCATCGTTTACAATTAACAAGCCTGTGTTAGGTGGTATTTCGCCAAGACTTTCTGCATACATTACCAGGTTTACCGAATCCATATTGGGTGTAATGTAAATGGTTTTACTGTTGGCCTTTGCTGTTAACCCAACCTTTGAAAAGATGACGTTTCCGTTCATTAATACCGTGACGGTATCTCCATCTATTTCTCCGTTATCATATAATGTAAGCAGCAGGCTGTCTGATTCAAAATAAAATGACTGATCGGACTTGGTAACCCGCTTATCTATCTCTGCTGCGCCTTTTTGTATAGAAGGTAATACGACCACCGGGGCTGGTGGCAGCTTTGTCACTGTAACAGCAGGTGTTTCCTTTTTTGGTTCAGCGAGCGGAACAGTGGCTTTTGCTACAGCAGGCGCAGGTTTTTCTTTTATCGTTTTTGTTACCGGTGCTGGATTTTTTTCAACAACAGCTACTTCAGTTTCCTTTGGTTTAAATACCACTGTCGATTTTATAAGTGAAGCAAATAATGCTTTTTTCTGCTTAGATGGCTGTTCAATTTTCAAACCAGAAGGAAGACGATTTTTTGGGAGCGTCAACAAAAAAAGACCAGACAGTTTATTGATAGTCCCAAGCATTGCAACTTCAGCGTCAGGCTCAGGAACCGGCGCTGCTTCATTTTTCTCTTCTGCGATTAGTAGTACAGGTACCAATGCCTTTACTTCTTTTTTTGGAGTTTCATTAACTGCAATCACTTTATCTGGCTGAGTAAAAGACAGTTTTGCTGTAAGCTGTAACGAATCTAATTTTTTGTATAATTCTGAAGCCCGAAAATCATTTTTTCTTTTTAACAGTGTAGTCCCTGTTGCAACCAGGTAAAACCTGGTACGGTTGGTCTTCCATTTACCCTTTAGGGTCATAACTGTGTCCGCGATTAACAATGACAAAGTTTGCTCTTTCTTTACTCTTTTGGATGGCTTTTTGGAAAAACTGTGTTCAAAGAAGCCTTCATCCTCTATGATCAGTTGATTGCCCTCCCATTTTAATGAAATATCCTCGAAACCGGCTTCCTCTCTTCCGTCTTCAACAAAAATGATCCTTGAATAACCGGTAAGTTTACCTTTATTTTCGCTTACGGCAATTTCATAAGGGAGGTATTGCTTTGTTGAGTCTACATATAGTTCGCCTGTCCATAAACCAGTAACATCAGGCTGTTGAGCAAACAACCTGGCGCTAAAACAAAACGATAAAATTAATATACGTACACGATATTTCATTCTGAATAGTTTTTAATGTGCTTGGCTTTTATCCCCGCAACAGTAATTTTTTCATTTCGTCCAACACCTTTTCAGCATTCGATTTTACATCAATTGTATTACAGGATATTTTAATCAGGAGACCATCCAGGTTATCCCTGTTGTACAGCCCCTTTGAATACCACTTGTCGTAATACTTTAGCAAAATGCGAAAGCATTCCTTGTAATTATCATCTACCAAAAAACTTAAGGCAGTTTTTGTTTCCAGCCCCCCCAGTCTTTTTTTTATCCTGATGATGGCATTTACCAGCTTTTCTTTTTCATGTTTCCCATATTCTGCAGTTAAATAAAGTAGCCGTTCTTCAAAAGGTATATCCAAAAAGCAGATGGGGCTATGACGCATAGTTTCCCAAAATGGGTCCGGTATTTTTAATAATCCTATCCGCTGACTTTCATCTTCTATAAAAGCATATTGGGTTAACGAATTTTTCAAGTAGTTTAGTTCCTGCGACAGTAAATTTTCAAACATTTCCTGCGAAGGTTGTTCGGGTTCGCCAAGGGCACCAAACGCCGAGCCTTTGTGGTGAGCGAGTGCTTCAAGGTCAATTATAGGACTGCCGGCCTGCTTTAACTGCTGTAATACACCGGTTTTAGCTGACCCTGTATATCCACCTAGTACGGTCAGCTGGCAAGGCTTTTCAAATTGATCTCTCACCCATTTCCGATAGGCCTTATACCCACCTGCCAACGTATATACTTTAAAACCATACAGGTCCAGCAACCATGCCACTCCCGCACTACGCATGCCGCCACGCCAGCAGTGAACAAGAACAGTATTATTTGATTGTTGGTTGTTAGTCTTTAAGTTTTGCTTTTCTTTCATCAGCCATTTTTCGGCCGTCAATTGCTCGACTTCTTCCACCAGTTTCTTCATCTTAACTCCAAAAAAATCAAGACCTATTTTGATAGCTGTTTGTCTGCTTTGTTGCTTGTAAGAAGTCCCCACCACTTTTCTTTCCTCATCAGAAAAAAGCGGCAGGCTGCAGGCATCGGGGATATGTGCATGAAGGTATTCTCCCGGGCTGCGCACATCCAAAACCGGGTGTTGTGTTGACAACCCTAAAAATTGCTCGATAGTGATTTTTTGTGCCGGCATTTAAACAGGTGACTGGGTATAAAATTACTACAAAGAAAACGCCGCTGAGTTCATCAGCGGCTATTATTTTCAATTCAATCGTTTACACATCTATCCATTCATGCTGGTCAAAAACTCAGCATTATCTTTGGTCCCTTTCATATTTTTCAGCAGGGTATTAATGGCTTCTTCACTGTTCATATCTGCCATGTGTTTACGCAATACCCACATCCGCTGGAAGGTTTCTTTGTCTAACAACAAATCATCGCGACGTGTTGAAGAGGCGACAATATCAATGGCAGGATAAATTCTCCTGTTGCTTAATTTCCTGTCCAACTGCAGTTCCATGTTGCCGGTACCTTTGAATTCTTCAAAGATAACTTCATCCATCTTACTCCCGGTATCAACCAATGCAGTTGCAATAATCGTGAGTGATCCACCAAATTCAATCTTACGGGCAGCACCAAAGAATTGCTTCGGTTTCTGCATCGCATTGGCTTCCACACCGCCACTCAATACCTTACCGCTTGACGGAGCAACCGTATTGTGTGCCCTTGCCAACCTGGTAATACTATCTAATAAGATCACCACGTCGTGTCCACACTCTACCAAACGCTTTGCTTTTTGGAGGGCAATGGTACTAACCTTTACATGCTTCTCGGCAGGTTCATCAAAAGTGGAAGCAATTACTTCTGCCTTAACGCTGCGTTCCATATCGGTCACCTCTTCCGGTCTTTCGTCCACCAACACTATCATTAAATAACATTCAGGATGATTTTCTGCAATAGCATTAGCCAATTCTTTCAGTAACATGGTTTTACCAGTCTTTGGCTGAGCCACAATCAATCCACGTTGTCCTTTACCTATCGGAGTAAAGAGATCCATGATCCGGGTGCTATAATTATCAGCCCTGACGCAAAGATTTAATTTTTCGAAAGGAAACAATGGGGTCAGGTAATCAAAGGGAACCCTGTCCCTTACTTCATCCGGGCTCTTGCCATTGATGGTTTCCACTTTCAACAGGGCAAAATATTTCTCACCTTCTTTTGGCGGACGAACAGAGCCATAAACGGTATCACCTGTTTTTAAACCAAATAATTTTATTTGGGATGGAGATACATAAATATCATCAGGAGAAGATAAATAGTTATAATCACTGCTTCTTAAAAAGCCATATCCGTCAGGCATCATTTCCAGTACACCTTCGCCTAAAATAATGCCATCAAATTCAATATTGAAAGCATTTTGATCACGGCGCTGAAACTGTTGTTTTGGTAATGGTTGTGCTGTTTGCTGCGGCACTTCAAATGGCGAGTCCTGCCCCTGCTGCAGATCAGCTTCATCTTCTTCCTGCAGCAATGAAGCGATCAATGGAGGAATAGTACTTTGCTCGCTCGTGATGGGCTGCAGTTCTTCTTCTTCCTGCAGGGGTTGCAATTCATGCTCTACCTTTTTAACTGGTTTTCTTTTTTCCGGAATTGCTATTGCATCTGCTTTTTTTGCATGGCGTGGCTTTTCTTCCGGTGCTTTTATCTCTTCGGTGGCGTGGGATTCGCCGGCGATTTTAGGGATGCGTTTACGTTTAGGTTTTTCTGCTCCCTCACCTTTGGTTTCTGAATTCATAATGGCTTGTTTATCGAGGATTTTAAATACAAGTTCCTGCTTGTCTAATTTTTTTAAATTGGGGATGGCAAAATGCTCTGCAATATCCTGCAACTCAGGAACGAGCATGTCGTTCAGTTGTAAAATGTCGTACATAAAAAAGTTGAAAATGCGTTTTTCAAAAATTCGGCGGTTCAAATCTGAAAACTGGTAATTGGAATTTATTGTTGATGGAACGTGACTTCTGATGCAATAATATGATCGGAAAGAGCGAATCAGTAATATTCCAACACAATATTACGCTGCTTTTTTCATAAAACGAAAAAAAGTTTTGGCTACATTTTTCTATACAGGCAAGGTTTACCGGGCAAAATAATACAGGTATTTCAAAAAAGTACCCTTCCTTTAATGACAGTTAAATGTATTTTATTGAATCTATGCTGGTTAAACCACCGCATTTTTCAAAACCGTACCTGCTTCAAAAGCGTCGATATTGCTTAAAGTAGTTTGTGCAATTTGGGTTAAAGCCTCTTCAGTAAAGAATCCCTGGTGAGAAGTGATCAATACGTTGGGAAAGCTGAGCAGGCGCATGATCACTTCATCCTGGATAATATTTTCTGAAAGATCATTAAAGAATAATTTTTCTTCCTGCTCATAAACATCCAGCCCTAAATACCCAATCCTGCCCGTTTTGAGTGCATGAATAACACTCATCGTATCAATCAATCCTCCACGGCTGGTATTAATCAGCATCACCCCTTCCTTCATCATCTGGATGGTTTGACCGTTGATGATATGTTTAGTTTGTTCATTTAAAGGGCAGTGCAATGAAATGATATCAGCTTGCTCAAATACTTCTATCAGCGGTAGAAACTCAACGCCTTTTACAGCAAGTTGTTTGTTTTCAATAAGGTCAAATGCCATTACCCGGCAGCCAAACCCGAGCATAATATCACAAAAGGATTCCCCAATTTTTCCGGTACCAATTACTCCAATAGTTTTTCCATACAGATCAAAACCAGTTAAACGCTCCAAAGAAAAATTACCCTCCCTTACCCTGTTGTAGGCTTTGTGTGTTTTCCGGTTAAGTGTTAAGATCAGGGCCACTGCATGTTCTGCCACGGCATGTGGCGAATAGGCGGGTACCCTTACCACTTTAATGTCATTTGCTTTTGCCGCAGCCAGGTCCACATTATTAAACCCTGCGCAGCGCAGGGTTATCAGCTGCACTCCTGCCTTTTTCAGTTCTGCAATGATACCGGCGTTGAGTTTGTCATTAACAAAAACACATACTGCATTGCAGCCTGTTGCAAGATTGGCTGTTTGTTCATTGAGCGGCGCTTCAAAGTAAATGATCTCATGTGCAGAAACGTATTTATCAAAGAATTCCCGGTCGTATGATTTAGTGGAAAAGAAAGCGATTTTCATGATGATTTAGTATGATTTGAATAATTAATATAGTTCCCTTAGCTACAGTTTTCCCATATTTCTTTTTTAAGTAAAATTATTACAGTCGGTTGAACAATCATAGGAATCATATCAATCATCTTAAATCACCATTATATTTGCAGCCTTAATAAAGAAATTTTTATGTTTAACAAAAGAATTAAAATCAAAGAGCTGCTGGCAAGCGACCAGGCAAATTATGAAGCAACCGTGATGGGTTGGGTACGTACTTTCAGGAACAACCAGTTTATTGCATTGAATGATGGCAGTACCAATAATAATTTACAGGTAGTTGCAGAGTTAGGCAAATTTGATGACGCCACTCTAAAAAGACTTACTACCGGTGCCTGTATAAAGGCAACCGGCGAGGTAATTCCGTCTCTGGGCAAAGGACAAAAAATAGAATTGAAAGCAACATCCATTGAAATACTAGGTGATAGTGATGCAGAAAAATTTCCCTTGCAACCAAAAAAACACAGCCTTGAATTTTTAAGAGAAATTGCTCACCTGCGTTTTCGTACCAACACGTTTGGTGCAGTATTCCGGGTACGACATTCCCTGGCATTTGCAGTGCATGAGTTTTTTAATAAGAAAGGATTTGTTTACTTACATACGCCCATCATCACGGCAAGCGATGCTGAAGGCGCTGGCGAAACATTCAGGGTAACTACATTACCAATAGATGGAACAGCTCCAAAGAATGAAGATGGTTCCATCAATTTTAAAGATGACTTTTTTGGCCGCAGTACCAACCTTACGGTGAGCGGGCAATTAGAAGGAGAATTGGCAGCAATGGCTTTCAGTGATATTTATACTTTTGGCCCAACCTTCAGGGCAGAAAATTCAAATACTACCAGGCACCTGGCGGAGTTCTGGATGATAGAACCGGAAATGGCTTTTCATGATTTAGAAGACAATGCTAACCTGGCAGAAGAATTTATCAAATACATTATCAAATATGCTATTGATAACAACAAGGAAGACCTTGAATTTTTAGCACAGCGTTTAGAAGAAGAAGAAAAACAAAAACCACAAAACGAAAGAAGCGAACTGGGTTTGATGGACAAATTAGGGTTTGTGGTAAACAATGATTTTGAACGCATCACTTACACAGAGGCAATTGAAATTTTAAAAGAAAGCAATCACAATAAGAAAAAGAAATTTCAATATTTGGTGGAAGGCTGGGGCATTGATCTGCAAAGTGAACATGAAAGATATTTGGTAGAAAAGCATTTTAAAAAACCGGTAATACTGACCAATTATCCTGCAGCCATCAAAGCCTTTTATATGCGGCAGGATGATAACTGTGCTGAAGGAAGACAAACTGTTGCAGCAATGGATATTTTAGCACCAGGTATTGGCGAAATTGTTGGTGGTTCTCAAAGGGAAGAACGTTTAGAAAAACTGGAGCGAAGGATGAAAGAGATGAACATCCCCGCAGAAGAATTGCATTGGTACTTAGATACCAGGCGATTTGGCGCTTGCCCGCATGCGGGCTTTGGACTTGGTTTTGAGCGTTTGGTACAATTTGTAACCGGCATGGGAAATATCAGGGATGTGATTCCTTTTCCAAGATACCCAAAGAGTGCAGAATTTTAACCTCTATACTTTAAGGAAGCATTCTTGTTTATCGAAAATTTATACAAACCGAAGTTTAAACACTTCGGTTTTTTCGTTTTTATTTTTCAATGATTCGATAAAAAATTGTCTATTTTGTCACATAATAAATTTTTACTAATGCTGGATTTAAACTTCGATCCTTTCCCAACTATTACAACAGAAAGGTTAATATTAAGAGAGATTAAAAATACCGATGCCAGTGAACTATTTCATTTAAGGTCTGATAAAAACGTAATGCAGTTTATTGATCGTCCACTTGCCGTAACAATAGATGATGCACTGAAATTAATAAAGATCATTGCTGATGGTCATACCAATAAAGAAAGCATTACCTGGGCCATTGCATTAAAAGATAACCCTGGACTAATTGGAACGATTGGTTTCTGGAGAATTGAGAAAGAACATTACCGTGCCGAGATAGGTTATTTACTCAACCCTTTACAACAAGGAAAGGGATTAATGCAGGAAGCGGTAACAGCTGTGCTTCCATATGGTTTTGAAACAATGAAATTACACTCGGTAGAAGCCAATGTAAACCCTTTCAATACAGCATCTATAAAATTGCTTGAGAAAAATGGATTTGTGAGAGAAGGATATTTCAGGGAGAACTATTATTATAATGGAAAGTTTTTCGACTCAGCTATTTATTCATTGCTTTCTAACTAATACGTTTCTCAACCTTTGTGCTCAAGTTCATCCAAATCACAACAACTCCTGGATAATAACATTGTGATGACGCTTTATCAAATACTTGTTGCCGAAGCAAAGAAATTAGCCGGTGGCGGATTGGAATATTTAAATACACTTGGTGAAAACCGCTGCCTGGTTGTATTGGGAGTTGCAGATGTTCCTGACCAAGCAAGCTTTTTACAGGCTGTACTGGATGAACACCTGGCTGAATTAAATTTTGAAGGCCACCGGCTTTTTGATCTTGTCCGCTACCAAAAAAAAGAAGATGTGCCTGGAGTAGATAATAACAATGCGCTATTCTCCATTCCTCAAAGAGAGATCACTGCCACCAAAGAGGCGTTGATTCAGAACCCCGGTCTTTAAAAATGGTACGGCCTGTTTTTTGTAACTACTGCTCATATGATTAATCATGAAAAAAATGACAACAATGGTTTTTAAATCCATATTTCCGTACACACAGCAAGTGATAGCTGAATACCCGGTAATGGATGATGCAGCAATCAACCGCTGCATTGATTCAGCTGAAAAAGCATATCCCATTTGGAAAGCATTAAGCTTTGATGAAAGAGCGACCATATTGAAAAAGGTTGCGTCTATTTTAAAAAGAGACAGGGATACACTCGCCACACTCATCACCAATGAAATGGGAAAAGTAATTGCAGAGGCAAAAGGCGAAGTGGAAAAATGTGCTTATACCTGTGAGTATTATGCAGAACATGCCGAACAGTTTTTAAAAGATGAACCATTAGAAGCTGGTTATACAAAAAGTTTAGTGAGTTATGAACCAATCGGTGCTGTACTGGCCATCATGCCATGGAACTTTCCGTTCTGGCAGGTATTTCGCTATGCAGCACCAACATTGATGGCTGGCAATGTTACCATGCTGAAACATGCACCCAATGTTTGTGGTTGTGCCAAAATAATTGAACAAATATTTTTAGAAGCAGGTGCTCCTGTAGGTGTTTTTCAAACACTGATCATAGACACTCCTGAAGTAGAAAAATTATTAGCAACAAAAATTATCCAGGCTGTAACACTCACCGGCAGCGAAAGAGCAGGAAGCTCTGTAGCAGCATTGGCAGGAAAAAATATTAAAAAATCACTACTTGAATTGGGAGGATCTGATGCACTGATCGTATTGCCGGATGCTGATATGAAAAATGCAGCTACCGTAGCAATGCAGTCAAGAATGCTGAATGCAGGACAGTCGTGCATTGGGTCAAAAAGGTTCATTGTATTGAAAGATGCGATGAACAGTTTTATGCAGCAGGTAAATGAAATCATCAAAACATTCAAGCAGGGAAATCCATTCGATGCAACGGTTACTACCGGTCCAATGGCAAGATTAGACCTGGTAGAAAATCTCCACAAACAATTGCTACAATCCGTTGATGCCGGTGCTCAATTGACTTATGGCGGGGAAATAAGCGGCGCTAACTTTAATCCAGCCTTACTACTGAATGTGCAAAAAGGAATGCCAGCATTTGAACAGGAAACCTTTGGCCCGATGGCTGTCATCATTGAAGCCAGGGATGAAGCGGAAGCGATTGCCCTGGCAAATAGTTCTGAATATGGTTTAGCCGGCAGTGTTTGGACAGGTGATATTGAAAAAGGAATTGCGTTAGCAAGAAAAATTGCTTCTGGTGCAGTATTCATTAATGCTTTGGTAAAAAGTGATCCCCGTCTTCCATTTGGCGGCATCAAAAAGTCAGGTTATGGAAGAGAGTTAGGCAGGCATGGAATTTTAGAATTTGTAAACGCAAAAACAATCGCTGCAGCTTTATGATAAATACCAAAGACAACCATCCATTGTGAATGGAAATTAAAGAATGAAGAAGTGAAGAAATTAAAGAATAATTAAATCGAATTGCTTAGTAACACGACGGATGATGCAAACTGAAATAAAAAATTATCAAAAAGAAATTAGTGACGGCCTCGTGGTACAGCATATGCAACCATTGCATGCAGTTGAACTGGAGGCGCTGCAACGAATTGTTTTCCCAACACTCGACGCAGATGAATTGATTCTTGCTGTTCATTACCTGCGACACCTGGAAGTTTTTCCGGAAGGGCAATTTGTGATCACTCAAAATGATAAAGTAATTGGTATGACCACTACCATGCGGAGCGATTTCGATTTCAATCATTACCATCACACCTTTAAAGAAACCATTGCCGGCGGTTGGCTTACCAATCACAATCCAGATGGTAAATGGCTATATGGACTGGATGTAGGAGTGCATCCCGATTATCGTGGCAAGGGGCTGTCAAAACATCTTTACACGGCAAGACATGAATTGGCAAAGGATCTTGGGCTGAAAGGACAGGTAACAGTAGGTATGATGAATGGATACGGCGCGGTAAGCAACGGGATAAGTGGTGAACAATACTTTAAAGAATTGCTGGAAGGAAAAAGAACAGACCCTACCATCACCCCACAAATGAAGGTGGGTTTTGAACCCATCGCTTTGATAGCGGATTACTTAAATGATCCTGCCTGTGGTAACTATGGTGTATTAATAAAAATTGATATTAATAAAGTAATATAAGATGAAAATAAAATTGTGTGCAACAGAAAGCGATATCGCCAAATGCTGGCAGGTACTATTTGAACTGCGGCCTCATTTATTAGCAGTTGAATTTGTAGCAATGGTAACAGAGATGATCAGTGAAGGTTACCAATTGGCCTTTATTGAAGAAGATGGAAATGCAGTGGCGGCTATTGGTTACCGGTATCTGCAGTACCTCTATAACGGAAAACATATTTACATTGATGACCTGTCAACTTTACCTGCAGCCCGGGGCAAAGGATATGCAAGTAAATTATTAGATTTTGTGGAAGCCGAAGCAAGCGCCAAAGGTTACAAGGCAGTTACACTGGACTCCGGCCACCATCGGTTTGACGCACATCGCCTGTACCTGAATAAAGGTTTTAAAATAGTTGCTCATCATTTTTCAAAAACAATCAATTAATGCTCTTTTTTAACCGGCTCCAGTTATTAATTAAATAGTCGAATATTTTATAGATTAAGATTTTCCCCGGTATTATTTTCTTCCACCACTT
>Ga0068871_100002524_pt1 | contig 12482 bp, 14 predicted proteins | sample KBSMisM72_FD_72750 | JGI IMG/M metagenome (GOLD analysis project Ga0068871, IMG submission 72750) | Miscanthus rhizosphere microbial communities from Kellogg Biological Station, Michigan, USA - KBS Miscanthus M7-2 | ecosystem: Host-associated > Plants > Roots > Rhizosphere > Soil ... | reverse complement strand
CCCCGGAGGCTATTCAGGAGAGTCAGATGGTCGCCATTCGTTTGCGTCGCGCCGGTTCCAAGAAGCGCCCGTACTTCCGCATCGTCGTCACGGATTCCCGGGCCGCCCGCGACAGCTCGTTCGTCGAAATCCTCGGACACTACAATCCGCGCACCCGGCCGGCGCTGGTCGACATCCAGCAGGAGCGGGTCGATTACTGGATCAGCAAGGGCGCGCAGCCGTCGGATTCGGTGCGCACGCTGATCAAGCGTCACCTGACGCCCGTGGCCGCCGCGCCCGCAGCCGCGGCGCCCGAGGCCAAGTGAGCGCCGACGCGGCGGCGGGCACCGGTGTGCGCGCGGTCGTCGAAGTGCTGGCGAAGGCACTCGCCGACGCGCCGGACGAAGTGCGGGTCACCGAGACGCAGCACCAGAAGGTGACGCTGATCGAACTGTTCGTTTCGTCACGCGACATCGCGAAGGTGCTCGGCCGATCGGGAAGGACCGCGGCGGCGCTGCGCACGCTGGCAGCGACGGCGGGCGAGAAAGACGGCAAACAGGTGACGCTCGAAATACGGGAGAGCCGGTGAAATCGCAGGATTGCAGGATTGCAGGATTGCGGGAAGGAAAGGTAGCAAGGAAGTCCCTTCTGCCTTCCCTTTCTGCAATCCTGCCATTCTGAGATTCTGCAATGACGCCGCGCTGGGAAGCGATGGCGCTGGTGGGCTGGATCGCGCGCGCCCACGGGATCCGCGGCCAGGTCATCGTCAACCCGGAGACCGATTTTCCAGACGAGCGGTTTCGGCCGGGCGCCGAGCTGTTCATCCAGCGAGGCGGCGCGATCGAGACGCTCACGGTGACGACCGCGCGGTTTCATCGTGAGCGGCCGGTCATCGGGATTGCCGGCGTCGACACGATGAACGACGCCGAGACGCTGGCGGGACAGGAACTGCGGGTGCCGGTCGACCGGCTGGCGGCGCTGCCGCCCGACACCTTCTACCGGCACGACCTGATCGGCTGCCGGGTGGAGACGCGCGACGGGCGGACGGTCGGTCTGGTGCGGGACGTCGAGGGGACGGTGGCCGGGAGCCGGCTCGTCGTCGACGGCGCGGACGGCGAGGTGCTGATCCCGCTCGTCGCGGTGATTTGCACCGAGGTGGATCCGGCGGCGAAGCGGATCGTGATCGATCCGCCGGAGGGGCTGCTCGAAGTCAACGCGCGGGGCTGATGACTTTTGACATCGTCACGATTTTCCCGGCGATGATCGAGCAGCCGCTGGCGGCCGGCATCCTGGGACGGGCGATCGAGCGCGGGACCCTGGACGTGAAGGTCCACGACCTGCGCGACTTTACGACGGACCGGCATCGCGTCGTCGACGACGTGCCGTATGGCGGCGGGCCCGGAATGGTCCTGAAGCCGGATCCGATCTTCCGGGCGCTGGACGCGATTGCCGGGGAGCGCGGCAAACCGCTGACGGTCGTGATGATGTCGCCGCAGGGCCGGCGCTTCACGCAGACCGACGCCGAGCGGTTGAGCGGGCTGGCGCACATCGTGGTGCTGTGCGGGCGCTACGAGGGGTTCGACGAGCGGGTGCGGGAGCGGGTGACCGAGGAGCTGTCGATCGGCGATTACGTGCTGACCGGCGGCGAGCTGCCGGCGCTCGTGGTGCTGGACGCGGTCGCGCGGTTCGTGCCGGGGGTGGTGGGCGACGAGCAGTCGGTGGCGCAGGATACGTTCAGCCGCGGGCTGCTGAACCATCCGCAGTACACGCGGCCGCCCGAGATCGAGGTTCGCGGGGTTCGCGGGGTGCCCGAGGTGCTCAAGGTGCCCGCGGTACTGACGTCGGGCAACCACGCGGAGATCCGGCGGTGGCGGAAGCGCGAGGCCCTGAGCCGGACGCTGGAGCGGCGGCCGGATCTACTGGCCGCGGCGAGTTTGGACGAAGAAGAAGAGCAGTTGCTGCGAGAGCTTAAAGGAGCGAGTCATGAGCGCGATTGAACTGGTCGAGAAGTCGCAGTTGGCCGAGCGGCCGGCGATGAAGTCGGGCGATACGGTCAAGGTGCACGTCAAGGTGCGCGAAGGCGACAAGGAGCGCATCCAGGTCTTCGAGGGTGTGGTCATCGGCATGCATCGCGGTGGCACACGCGCGTCCTTTACCGTGCGCAAGGTGTCGTTCGGGCAGGGGGTCGAGCGCATCTTCCCGCTCCATTCGCCGACGATCTCGAAGGTCGAGATCACGCGTTCGGCCAAGGTCCGCCGCGCCAAGCTGTACTACCTGCGCGATCTGAAGGGCAAGGCGGCCAGGATGAAGGATACGTCCCGCGCCTAAGAAGGCAGGAAAGGCTGGAAGGGCAGGACGGGCAGGACGCCCATCCCGCCCATCCTGCCGATCCCGCCGGTCCCGCCCATGAGCCGAGTCCCCGCGACGCGGACGCTCGAAAATGCGCTGCGCCGCGTTGGGTTCGTGCACGTCGCCGGCTGCGACGAGGTCGGGCGCGGCTGTCTCGCCGGGCCTGTCGTCGCCGCGGCCGTGGTCCTGCACCCCGACCGTCATATTGCCGGCGTCTGCGACTCCAAGACGGTGCCGTCGGCCGAACGCGAGCGCCTCTACGACCAGATCCTGAGCGATGCGCTCGCCTGGGCCGTCGGCGAGGCCGATCCGTCCGAAATCGATCGCATCAACATCCACCAGGCGTCGCTGCGCGCGATGCAGCGGGCGGTGCTGCGGCTCGCGCCGTTGCCCGATATCGTGTTGGTGGACGCGTTCCGCGTCCCGGACTTGCCGATGGCCCAGCGCGGCGTGGTGCACGGCGACCGGCGATGCTCAGCCATTGCGGCGGCGTCGATCGTCGCCAAGGTGACCCGGGACCGCCAGATGCTCGATCTGCACGGCCGCGACCCGCGCTACGGTTTCGACCGCCACAAGGGCTACGCCACGGCCGATCACCTCGAGGCGGTCGCGCGCTTCGGCTACTCAGATGTGCACCGCCGGTCGTTCCGCCCGTCGACGCTGTTTGATACGATTGACTGACGACTGAAGACTGACGACTGAAGACTGATTTGCCCCGTGCCCATTGACCGCGCTGCCACGCTTCGCAACGCCGAGAAGCTGATCCGGCAGGGCAAGCTGCCCGACGCCATTACAGAGTACGTGCGTCTTGTCGAGGACCAGCCCGGCGACTGGAACCTCGCCAATTCGCTCGGCGACCTGTACGCGCGGGCCGGCCAGGTCGACAAGGCGATCGCCCAGTACGGCCAGATTGCCGACAGCCTCAACGACGAGGGCGCCGGGGCCAAGGCGGCCGCGGTCTACAAGAAGATCCTCAAGCTGAAGCCCGATCACGAGCACACGCTCGTGCAGGTGTCCGAGATCCTCGGCAACCAGGGCCGTTATGCCGACGCGCGATTTCACCTGAACACCCTGATCGATCTGCGCAAGGCGAAGGGCGACGTCCGCGGCGCGCTGCAGGCCAAGATCCGCCTCGGCTCGCTCGACCCCGAGGACTACGAAAGCCGCCTGACCGCGGCGAACGCCCGGATCGAGATGGGCGACAAGGGCGGCGCCCTCAGCGACCTGAAGGAGATCGCCAGCGAGCTGGCCGAGAAGGGCCGGCAGCCCGAGGCGATCGAGGTGCTGCGCGAGGCGGCGAAGCTGAACCCGGAAGACGACGAGATCCGGGAGAAGCTGCTGGATGTCTACTTCGCCGCGGGCGACTTCGCCAACGCCCGGGAATGCGCCCGGAGCGTCGAGCAGTTTCGGATGCTGGCCGCCGCGCTCGAGGCAGCGGGCAAGGCGGATGAAGCGCTCGACACGCTGCGGCACGCCGCGGTCGTCAACCCGGGCGACACGGAACTGTCGGTGCAACTGGCGCGCGCCTTCATCGCCAAGGGCGATCTGACAACCGCGGCGCAGTACCTGACCGCAGAGACCGCCGGCGACGACCCGGAACTGCTGCTGACGGTCGCGGACATCCGGCTTCGCGGTGAGCAGTTCGAGGAGGGCCTCGCGATCGTGCGGCGCCTGCTCGAGGGCGATGCATCGCGCCGCGAGCAGGTCGCGCTGCTTGGCTGGAGCGTCGCCGAGAAGGCGCCGGAAGCCGGCTTCCTCGTCGTGGAGCTCGCCGCCGACTCGGCGGTCGCGCAAGTCGACTGGCCGGGCGCCGCCGCCGTGCTCCAGGAGTTCGTCACGCGCGTCCCCAATCACATCCCGGCGCTGATGCGGCTGGTCGAGATCTGCGTGGACGGCGGCCTCGAGTCGACGATGTTCAGCGCGCAGGCGCAGCTGGCCGACGCCTACATCGAGGCCGGGCACGCCACCGAGGCGCGCTTCATCGCCGAAGATCTGGTCGCGCGCGAGCCGTGGGACAAGACGAACATCGAGCGCTTCCGCCGGACTCTTGTCCTGCTCGGCGAGCCCGATCCCGACGAGCTGATTGCGGCGCGGCTGAGCGGGGAATCGCCGTTCATGAGCACCGACCTGAGCGGCGGGTCGCTGTTCGACGACATCCCGCCCGAGCCGGAACCGGAGCCCGACGAAGCCGAGATCGAAAAGCTGCTGGCCGAGGCCGCGGCGGCCGAAGAGCCCGTGAAGAAGGCCCCGCCCCCGCCGCCGCCCAAGCCGGCGCCGCGCCGCGGCGGCGAGGATCACCATTTCGCGATGAGCGCGAACGCGATCGATCTCGAGAGCATTCTCGGCGACTTCGAGTCGGCCGCGCCGCCGCCTCCGCCGCCACCTCCCGTGCGCGGAGCCGCGGACGTGGAGGTCGACCTCAGCGTCACGATCGATACGATCAAGAAGCCGGGCGTGCCGGCGCGCGCCGCCGAGCCCGAAGAAAGCGATCTCGACAGCGTCTTCGGCACCATGCGCACGCAGTCGGCGAAGCGCTCGGGGCTGGACGACGCGGAGAAGGAATACAAGCGCGGTCTGGCGCTCCGCAAGGCCGGCGACATCGACGGCTGTATCGAGGCGTTCGAGAAAGCGTCGAGAGCCCCGAAGCTCAGGTTCATGACCTCGTGGCTGATCGCGCGGCTCTACCGCGATCGCGACATGATGCCGAAGACGGTCGAGTGGCTCGAACGCGCGTCGCAGGCGCCGGCGCCGACCAAGGACGAGTCGCATCAGCTGCTCTTCGAGCTGGCCGAGGCGCTGGAAAAGGTCGGCGAGATGGCGCGCGCGCTCGCCGTCTGCATGGAGCTGCAGTCCGATGCCGGGGAGTATCGTGACGTCGAAGCGCGGATCGAGCGGCTGACGAAGGTCCAAGCGGGGGGCTGACGCTGTTCCGCAGGCTCCTCTACGTCGTATTTTTCGTCCAAGTCGGCCTGCTCCTCGTCGTGATGCCGTGGTGGCCTGCGTTCTGGGAACACAACTACTTCGCGATGGCCTGGCCGCCGCTGCGAACCCTTCTCTCCAACAACTTCGTGCGGGGTGCGGTCAGCGGCCTCGGGGTCGTCAACCTGTTTGCCGGCTTCGCGGATCTCGCGTACTTCTTCACTCCGCATCCTGAGCCGGTCGAAGGGCGCGAACGCGCCGAGGTGTCGCTGCACGACGACACGCGATGATCTGCCTCGTCACCGATCGCCGGAGCCTTCTTGACGGCGGCGGCGCCGCCGCAGGCGGGTCGGGCGCATGGCGGGCCTGCCTGGCGGCGCAGGTCAGGTACGCCGTGGACGCCGGCGTCGACCTCATTCACGTCCGGGAGCGCGATCTGGACGCCGGCGCGCTGGCGGCGCTCGTCGCCGAGCTCCTCGCCGTCGCGGCACACACCAGGACCCGCATCGTCGTCAACGATCGGCTGGACGTGGCGCTGGCGTGCGGCGCCGACGGCGTGCATCTGCGAGGCGACTCCATCCCGGTCAGCGCGGCCCGGCAGCTCGCGCCGAAGGGCTTTCTCGTCGGACGATCGGTTCACGGCGTCGAAGGGGCAGCCGCCGCGGCGGGGGCCGACTACCTGATCGCCGGCACCGTCTTCACGTCGGCTTCGAAGCCCGCGGCGACGCCGCTGCTCGGGATCGAGGGACTGAAAGCGATCGTTCGGGCGGTCGATTGCCCGGTCCTGGCGATCGGCGGCATCACCGGCGACCGGATCGCCGAGGTCGCCGCCGCCGGCGCGGCCGGATTCGCCGCGATCGGCCTGTTCATGGCCGATCGCACCGAAGCGAACACGGGCTGCCGCGCCGCCGAACTGCGTCAGATTGTGACGCGCGCGCGTGCGCCGTTTGACAGGCTGAATACCACTCCCTAACATAAGCCGGTTAGCGCGCTCTTCATGCCCCCTGAACGGACGTCCAGTAGTTTCGGCGGACGGCTTCGCGACGCTCGCGAGCGCCGCGGCGTGTCGCTGCGTCAGATTGCCAACGCCACCAAGATTTCAGTCGCCGTCCTCGAGGCGCTCGAGCGCAACGACATCACCAAGCTGCCCGGCGGGATCTTCGGCCGCGCGTTCGTCCGTTCCTATGCGATCGAGGTGGGGCTCGATCCCGAAGCGACGATCCAGGATTTCATCGCGCAGTTCCCGAACGACTCGGTCATCGCCGGCCATCCCACCGATCAGGTGGAAGACCACGAGGCGGTCGAAAGCGAGCGCCGGACGGCGGGTACGTTTCTCTGGCTGCTGGTGATCAGCGTGCCGGTCGCCGCCGGCCTGCTGTACTTCGCGACGCTTGGCGGCCGCGCGCCCGCCGAACCGCCGCCGGCTCCGATCGCGGCGCCGGCATCCGAAGCGCCTGCGGCGGTTGAACCTCAACCCCCGCCGCCACCTCCATCGGCGGCGGAACAACCGGCGGCTTTGGCCGGTGCCGGTACCCCGGCTGCGCCGGCGGTCAACGCCGCGGCGCCGTCGGCGGCGCCGGTCCAACCGCCGCCGGTCGCGGCCGCTGCCGCGCCGTCCACGGACACCGCCGGGGACGCCTTGACGGTGTCGCTGACGGCGAAGCGCCCGTGCTGGATCTCCGCCACCGTCGACGGCCGCAAGGCGATCGAGCGCTTGCTGCAGGCGGGCGAGCAGCAGAGCGTCACGGTGCGGCGCGAGATGGTGCTCACCGCCGGCGATGCGTCGGCGATCGCGCTGCAGTTCAACGGCGCGGACGGCCGCACGCTCGGCAAGGCGGGCGAGGTCGTGACCGCGCGCTTCAACCTCACCAACTACAAAGACTATCTACAGGCGCGGCAGTGATACCGACACCCCTTCTGGACCTCTTCAAGCGCGGCGAAGTCGAGCGCGACGTGCGGCTGCAGGCAGCGGAAGGCACGTTCGCCCCTCGCGCGCACGAACAGCTTGCCATTCTGGTGCTGCTGCTCGACGATCCCGATCGTGAGATTCGCGAGACCGCCGACGAAACGCTGAACAAGATCCCGGTCGAGGCCCTGGAGAAATTCCTCGCCCGCTCGGACGTCCCGGTCGATTTGCGCGAGTTCTTCGGCGACCGCGGCATCTTCCCTTCGGAGATCCCGCCGATCGAAGTCGAAATCGAGGAGCCGCTGATCGATACCTCGGACCCGGCCGCGGAGGAGGAGGAGGAGGAGGGCGAAGAACGCCAGACAGGCACTCAGGAGCTGGCGTCGATGACGTTTCCGCAGAAGCTCAAGGCGGCGATGAAGGGCACGCGCGAGCACCGCGCGATCCTGATCCGCGACCCGAACAAGCTGATCTGCGCGACGGTGCTGGCCAGCCCGAAGGTGAGCGTCCCCGAGGTCGAGAGCTTCGCCCGGATGCAGAACGTCTCGGAGGACGTGCTGCGGATCATCGGCGGCAACCGGGCGTGGTTGAAGAGCTACGGTGTGGTGTTGGCGCTCACCAAGAACCCGAAGACGCCGCTGGCGATGTCGATGCACCTCATGACGCGGTTGACCGCGAAGGACCTCGCGAAGCTGTCGGTCGATCGCAACGTCCCGGAAGCGCTGAGGATCTCGTCGCGCAAGAAGGTCGTCGCCAATCAGTCGGGGAAGGACTAAGGACTACGGACTAGGGACTGAGGACTAGGGTTTTTTGCCCTTGCCTTTCTTCCTCTGTCCCGCGCTCCAGTCCCGCCGCATCTGCGCCAGCCCTTCCATGTAGACGGTGGCCCGTTCGCGCTCTTCTTCGGACGCCATCGACTTCAGCAGATCGAGCGCCTTCTCGATGTCGGGCTGGATCGTCTGCTTGGTAGTCCTGAAATACAGCCGACGGATTTCAGCCAGCTTGTCGTCGGCGCTGAGCATCGGCAGCTTCATGAGCGCGGTCTCCGGTTGCGTCTCAGGGACGCGCGAAATTCGTCGAACGATCGGGTGTTGAGGACGTCGGCGGGCTGAAGCCAGGCGCGGCGGGCGACCGCGGCGCCCCAGCGGAGATAGCCGAAACCGCGGCGCGAGTGCGAATCGCTCGAAATCACGATCGGCGCGCCGCGCTCGCGCGCCAGCCTGGCGTGCGCGTCGTTGAGATCCAGCCGGTGCGGCTGGCTGTTGATCTCGATGGCCGCGCCGGCGCGCGTCACCGCGTCGATCACGGCATCGACGTCGATCGGATAGGCCTGGCGTTTCAGCAGCATGCGGCCGGTCGGGTGGCCGAGGATGTCGACGTGCGGGTTCGCGATCGCGCGCAGGACGCGGTCGGTCATCTCCTGGCGTTCCTGGGTGAATGCCGAGTGCACCGACGCGACGACGATGTCGAGCGCGGCGAGGCAGTCGTCGGCGAGATCGAGGGAGCCGTCCGGCTTGATGTCGCATTCGACGCCGGCCAGCAGTCGGATGCCGATCCGCTCCGCGTCCACCGCGCGGATCCGCTCGGCGTGGGCGATGGCGCGACGCTCGTCGAGGCCGTTGGCCATCGCCAGCGACTGGCTGTGGTCGGTGATCGCGATGTACTCCAGCCCCGCTTCCTTTGCCGCCAGCGCCATCGTCCGGATGTCGTCCTTGCCGTCCGTCTCGGTGGTGTGCATGTGGAGGTCGCCGCGCAGGTCGGCGCGCTCGATCAGCCGCGGGATCGCGTGCGCGGCGGCGGCGTCGATCTCGCCGCGCATCTCGCGCAACTCCGGCGGCACGAAGTCGAGCCCGAGCGCGGCGTAGATGTCCTCCTCGCGCTCGCCGGCGACGCGGCCCTCGTCGGCGACCCGAAACAGGCCGTACTCGTTCAGCTTGAACCCGAGGCCGATGGCGCGGTCGCGGAGCGCGATGTTATGCGCCTTGGAACCGGTGAAGTACTGCATCGCGGCGCCGCGGCTCTCGGCGGCGACCAGCCGCAGGTCGGCCTGGAACCCGCCCTGTACCAGGATGCTGGACTTGGTATCGCCGTGGCCGAGGACGCGCTCGACCAGCGGGTAGGCGATGAAGTCGTCCATCAGCGAGGGCGGCGCGGCCGTGGCGAGGAGATCGAGATCGCCGCAGGTGTCGCAGCCACGCCGAAGGCTGCCGACCGCCTCGATCACGGCGTCCGGCGCGCGCTCCCGCAGGTACTCCTGCAGAGCGGTCGATGCCTCGTGTGCCTTCGACAGCAGATGACGGCCGGCGAACCGCTTGCGCTCGTCGAGCGCCTTGAGGATCAGCGCCGCCTTCTTCTCGCCCATGCCCTTGAGCGCGCGAATCCGGCCGTCGCGGCACGCCTGTTCGAGATCCTCGAGCGTCCGGATGTCGAGGTCGCGATAGAGGGTCGCGACGGTCTTCGGCCCGACGCCCTGCAGGCCCAGCAGGTCGAGGATCGTCGGCGGAAACTCCGCGATCAGCTCGCGATGGAACGCGGCGTCGCCGGTCTGGCCGATCTCGCGGATGCGCGCTGCGAGGTCCTTGCCGATGCCGGGGATCTCGCGCAGGCCGGCCTCGTCGAGCCGCGACAGCTCGTGCGGATGGTTGCCGGCGATATCGGCGCAGTTGCGGTAGGCGCGGATCTTGAACGGGTTCTCGCCCTTGATCTCGAGAAGGTCCGCTACTTCTTTCAGGATGCGCGCGATCGCCGCGTTATCCACACTGCAGCCCGCCGGCTTCGATCCGGTAGTCGAGGAGTCGTGCGCCGCCGGTGGCGAGCGCCTCGGCGATCGCGGTCCGCGCACCCGGCGGGCCGAAGCAGAAGAGACAGCCGCCGCCGCCCGCTCCGCAGACTTTGGCCGCGGTCGCACCGGCGGCCTTCGCGCGCGCGATCAGGTCGTCGATGGCCGGCGTCGTGACGCCGGGCGCCAGGCGCATGCGGTTGTCCCATTCGATGGCGATCTGCCGGCCGACTTCGTCCCAGTCGCCGCGTTCGAGCGCCGCGCGCATCGCCACGGCCGTATCGCGGATCCGCTCGAAGCAGTCGAACACATGTCGATCGCCGTCGATATGGCGCTTGGTGATTTCCCAGTTGTTCGTGCCCGAGTTGCGCGGGGCGCCGGTATAGGCCAGCACGATCCGCTGCTCGAGCTCACGCGGGTCGACCTCGATCGCCACCCGCGACACGCCGGTGACGCCGAGCTCGATGGCCGCGATACCGCCGTAGAGCGCCGGCCGGTAATCCTGAACGCCGGTCGGCACCCGGATCGTCTGGCACTCGACGTTCATCGCGACCTGCAGCAGGTGTTCAGGGTTGGACGAGGAGTTCGTCCAGCGGGAGAGCGCGCCGCAACAGGCGATGGTCAGGGCTGAGGAGCCGGCGATGCCGGCGCCCGCCGGCGATTCGCCGCGCGTCGTCAACGTCGCGTTGTCCAGGCGGTAGTGCCGGGCCAGCAGCGCCAGCAGCGAAAGCTCGCCGGTGCCGTCGAGCGCCGACCAATGCGCCGCATGGACGGTCCGATCCGTGTCGATCGATCGAAGCTCGATCGCGCCGTCACTGCGGCTGCTGATCTCCACGTGGGCCCGCAGGCTGATCGCCGCGTTCAGCGTGGTCGCGCCATCGTGAAAGAGATAGAGCGGCCAGATATCGATGGTGCCGCCGGCCAGGTCGATGCGGGTCGGTGCCGAAGCAGTGAGGCGCACGCGCAATTATAGCCAGCGGTGAGCCCCGCGTCTGAATCTGAAATCTGAACTCTGAAATCTGAACTCTCAGTCCTCCCGTAAAGCCCGCATCGGATCGACCGCCGCGGCGCGGCGCGCCGGGATGAGCGCGGCGGCCAGCGCCACCGCGGCCAGCAAGGCCGACACCGCCAGGAAGGTCAAGGGATCGGCGGGCGGGATGTCGAAGAGAACACTCGTCATGAATCGAGCGAGTACGAGCGCGCCGGCGAGCCCGACGCCAATACCCACGCCGGTGACGGTGGCGGCTTGCGCCACCACCGACGCCAGAATCTGGCCGGCCCGCGCGCCAAGTGCCATCCGGACGCCGATCTCGCGGCGGCGTACCGCGACCAGCTGCGACATCACGCCGTACAACCCCATGGCGGCCAGCGCCAGCGCCGTTGCGGCGAACAGCGACAGCAGCAGCGTGTTGAGCCGCTGTTGCGTCGTCGATTCCGAGAGCGTCTCAGAGAGCGTTCGCACGGCGTAGACCGCGCGCTTCGGCTCGATTTCGCGCAGCGCGGCGCGGATCTCCGCCAACGAGGCCTGCCGGCCCGGCGCCAGCCGCACCAGAAAAAACGGATCGGGCCAATAGCCCGAATAGCCGCACCAGTAGATCAGTGGATCGGCTGGCCTCATGACCCCGTTCTCGTGCACGTCGCCGACGATGCCGACGATGCGCGCCGATGAACCTGGAGCAGCGTTGGGCGTGGAGAGCGAATGGCCGATCGGATCCGCGCCAGGGAAGAACGCGTCCGCGAAGGCACGCGTCACCAGCACCTCCGACTGCATGGCCGCGGTCTGCTGCGGGTTGCAGGTCTGACCCTGAAGCATCGGGATGTGCAGCGTCCGGAAGTATCCGGAGCTGACGCCACGAGCGCGTGCGAACGTCTTCTCGTCTGCGCTGCGGCCGACGACGTGGAACTCCGCCGGCGGAATGTTGTCGCCGGCCGGCAGCAGCTGGCTCGTGGCGGCGGCTTCGACACCGGGGATGGCCTCGAGTCGGGCGACGGTCCGCTGGTGCCGCGCGACGACCGTGTCCAGGCGCTCGGACCACGAGGCGCTCATTCTGAACATCTGGACGCCGTCGGGGTCGAATCCAGGCGACATCGCCTGGAGGTGCGCGAAGCTGCGGATCAGCAGCCCGGCACCGACCAGCAGAATGATGGCGAGCGAGACCTGTGCGGCAACGAGAAGGCGCTGAACGAGGTGCCGCCCGCCGGCGTGTCCGCGTCCGCCGCGCCCGAGCGCGCCAGCCGGATCCGCCCGAGTGGCTTGCAGCGCCGGCGCGACCGCGAACAGCAGCGTCGTGAGGATCCCCAGCGTGATCGTGAACGCCACAAGCCGCAGGTCGACGCGAACGTCGTCGACCCGCGGCAAGGTCGTCGCCGCCTGGCGGAACAACGCCGTACCCCAATGCGCGACAATGAGACCGAAGGCCGAACCGAGCAGCGCGAGGACGAGCCCTTCAGTCAACAGTTGGCGGACGACCGTTCCCCGTGACGCCCCAAGTGCGAAACGCACCGCCATTTCATGCTCTCGCCGGGCGGCTTCCGCGAGGAGCAGACAGG
>Ga0068871_100002521_pt1 | contig 12485 bp, 10 predicted proteins | sample KBSMisM72_FD_72750 | JGI IMG/M metagenome (GOLD analysis project Ga0068871, IMG submission 72750) | Miscanthus rhizosphere microbial communities from Kellogg Biological Station, Michigan, USA - KBS Miscanthus M7-2 | ecosystem: Host-associated > Plants > Roots > Rhizosphere > Soil ... | reverse complement strand
AGATGCTGGCCGCGACGTGCTGGCGCGCGCGCGCCATCGGGGAGCCGCACATCCTGTCGGCTGAGGAGATCGGGCGGGTCGAGGACCGCTACCGCACCTACGGCCAGCCGCCTGCGGAGCCGGCGGCGTGAGAGCCGCCGCGATCGTCGCGCTGCCGGCCGTGAGGTTCGAGCAGATCGAGCTGCCGGAGCCCGTGGCGGCCGGCGAGGAGATCGTCATCGAGGTCGAGGCCTGTGGGATCTGCGGCACCGACCTGCATATCCTTGCCGGCTTGTCATATGCCCCTGAGCTTCCATTCGTGCTCGGTCACGAGCCCGTCGGGCGAGTTGTGGCAGCGGGCGACCGTGCGAGCAAATGGCTTGGCGCGCGCGTCGCGATCACGCTGTTCACCGGCTGCGGCACGTGCAGTCTCTGTCGCGCCGGCGACGAGCGTCTCTGCGAGGACCTGGTCTCCATCACGGGGGTGTTGGGGAGCGCCGGCGGCTTCGCCGAGCGCCTTGTCGTGCGATCCGCGCAGGCCGTGCACGTGCCGGCCGAGCTGGATCCGGCTGCGGCCGCCGCGCTCGTCGACGCCGGCGCGACCGCCGCCAACGCCGTCCGCCAGGTCCCGCTCGAAGCGGCGATCTGCGTCGTCCTCGGCGGTGGCCCCGTCGGCTTCCTCGTCGCGGAGTTCCTGCGCAGCGAAGGACGCGAGTGCCTGGTCGTCGAGCCCCAGCAGGGCAGGCGCGACGCTCTGGCTGCACTCGGTCATGCGGTGCTCGCGGACACGGCGGCCGCGCCCAGGCCCGACGCGGTCGTCGACTGCGCCGGAGCCCCGGCGGCGACGACCTGGGCGCTCGAAGCGCTGTGCCCGCGCGGGACGCTCGTCGTCGTCGGCTACGGGGTGCTGCCTTCCTTCGACTCCGCGCCGATCGCGCGCAAGGAGCTGAAGGTCATCGGCGTGCGCTCGGGTGACCGCCGCGATCTCGAGCGCGCGCTGGCGCTCGCGGCGAGCGGCAGCATCAGGCTTCCGGAGATCACCACGTATCCGCTCGCGTCGATAGACGGCGCCTTCGTGGCCCTGCGCTCCGGGGCCGTCCCGGGCAAGGCGGTGATCGTTCCTTGAAGCTTGCGGTCATCGGTGCCGGCGGCTTCCGCATGCCGGCCCTCTACACGTCGCTGCTGGACGCCGCCGGTCGCCTGTCGATCGACGAGCTCGCACTGCACGACACCTCCGACGAGCGCCTCGCACGGATCGGGCCGGTGCTGGAAGGACTGGAGCAGGAGCACGGGTCCAGCCTGCCGCGACGTGCCACCACGTCGCTCGATGAAGCAGTCGACGGCGCGGACTTCGTCTTCAGCGCCGTGCGCGCGGGCGGCGTTGCCGGGCGCCTGGTCGACGAATCCGTGCCCGTCCGCCACGGCGTCGTCGGCCAGGAGACGACCGGGCCCGGCGGGCTCGCGTTCGCACTGAGGACAGTGCCCGTAATGCAGCGCATCGCCGCGTTGATCGGCGAGCGCGCTCCGAAGGCCGTGGTCATCAACTTCACGAATCCGGCCGGCCTCGTCACGGAGGCAATGCAGCGGGTGCTCGGGAGCGCCGTGATCGGCATCTGCGATGCCCCGCCCGATCTCTGTCGCCGCGTCGCTGCCGCGGTGGACAGGCCGCGCGAATCGCTGCGCTTCGAGTACTCCGGCCTCAACCACCTGGCGTGGATGACCGGTGTCTTCGACCGCGGCGAGGATCTCCTGCCCGCGCTGCTCGCCGACAGCCGGCGGCTGGGCGAGATGGAAGAGGGCCAGTTGTTCGGCGTCGAATGGCTGCAGACGCTGGGCTCGATCCCGAACGAATACCTCTACTACTACTACCGCTCCCGCGAGGCCGTGGAGACGATGCGCACCCACGGCACGCGCGCCGCGTTCCTCGTCGCCGAGCAGGACGCCTTCTACGCCCAGGCCCCCGCGACCCCGGAGGCCGCGCTGGCCGTGTGGCGCGAGACGAGGTTCAGGCGCGAGCAGTCGTACATGCTCGACGCCTTCGAAACGAGCGGAGCCGACACCACCGCCGTCGCCGCGGCTCGCGCCGCCGTCACGAGCGGCTACGGCGACGTCGCGATCGGCGTGATCGAGGCGATCGCCGGCAGCCGGCCGCGCGTGATGATCCTCAATGTCGCGAACGGTACGACGCTGCCGTTCCTCGACTCCGACGCCGTCGTGGAGGTGCCGTGCGTCGTCGGGGCCGACGGTGCCCGGCCGCTGGGCGCGGCACCGCTCCCTGCGCACGCGCGCGGGCTCGTCGAGACCGTGAAGGCCGTGGAGCGTCTGACCATCCAAGCCGCCGAGGCCGGCTCCCGCCGTCTCGCCCACCAGGCGCTTGCACTCCACCCGCTCGTGGAGTCGGTCTCGACGGCGAGCGCAATCCTCGACGACTACCTGTCGGAGCACCGGGTGCTCGCGGAGACGCTGAGATGAGCTACGACGTCGTCTGCCTCGGGCGGCCGTTCCTCGATCTCGTCCTGACCGGCCTGCCGCGCCTGCCCGAGCCCGGCCTGGAGCTCACGGGCGATGGCTTGCACGTCTCGGCAGGCGGCATCGCGAACGTCGGTCTCGGCCTCAGCCGACTCGGTCTGCGCACTGCGTTGCTGAGCCCACGGGGCTGCGATTTCGCAGGTCGGGAGATCGCTCGCATGCTGGCCGCCGACAACGTCGACTGGCTCGGCCCCGAGGACGAGAGGGGAGCCGTTACCATCGCCGTTCCGATTGCCGGCGAGCGCACGATGATGACGTTCGATCCCGGCAACCACCCCCCAAGCCCCGAGGAACTGCAGGCGCTCGCGCCGCGCGCAATCGTCGGCGACCACCCCTGGCTGACCGTTCCCGGGGCACGGCGCTATGTCGGCGCCGGCTACGAGGACGCCCTTGCTGCCAAAGACGACCTCGCCGTCGTCATAGGGGGCGGTGACACGGTGATCGTCAACGAGATCGAGGCCGAGATCCTGACGGGCGAGCCCGACCCGGAGGCTGCCTGTAGGGCGCTTGCGGCCGCCGTGACGACGGCCGTCGTCACGCTGGGACCGCGCGGCGCGCTGGCGTGCTCGGCGGGCGAGCAGTTCGCCTGCGACGCGCCGGCAGTCGAGGCAGTCGACACGCTGGGCGCCGGCGATCTCTTCAACGCCGCCTACATCTGGGCCGATCTCTGCGGGCTGTCTCTGCCCGACCGCCTGCGCTGGGCGGTGCTGTACGCCTCACTCTCCGTGCGTGTACCGACTACCGTCGCGGGTGCGTCGCGACTCCATGACCTGCTGGACGAGGGAGCGGCACGCGGGCTGACGGTGCCCGAGTCCCTGGGCTCCCAGCGTGTGAACCCCAAGGAAGGAGCACCAGATGGATCACGACAAGCGGTCTGAGCGAAGAGGGGTCAGGTGGCTCCTCGTCGTCGCCGCGGCACTCGTCGCTCTCGTCGCGGCCACGAGCGCGCAGGGCAAGTCGACCAAGGCGAGCGCCGACCCGGTGACGCTCAAGGTCTTCGACGCGAACAACGATCCCGGCCCGAACGCCGAGCAGATCGAGCTGATCAAGCGCTTCGAGGCGGCCAATCCCGGAGTCACCATCAAGCGCACGTCCGTGCCCTTCAACAACTTCCTTAACACTGTCAAGCTGAATCTCTCGTCGTCGGATGCGCCCGATGTCTCCGACGGCAACCAGGGGCCGCAGATCGACGGCGCGTTGGTCAAGGGCAAGCTGATCACGCCGCTGACCGACTATGCGAAGAAGTTCGGCTGGAACAAGCTGTGGACGCCGACGACGCTCGCGCCCAACACGTTCTCGGCCGACGGCACGCAGTTCGGCACCGGCACGCTCTGGGGCGTCTCGTCGCGCGCCGAGATCGTCGGCGTCTACTACAACAAGACGAAGCTCAAGGCACTCGGCATGGGTGTGCCCAAGACGTTCGCCGACTTCGAGAAGATCCTCGCCGCGTCGAAGGCCAAGGGCCAGCCGCCGTTCATGATCGGCAACCTCGACAAGTACCCGGGCGGTCACTACATGATGACGCTCGCGGATCACTACTCGTCGCCGGCCGCCCTCCGCAACTGGGTCTTCGGCCGCAAGGGCGCCACATTCGACACGCCCGCCGTGCGCAAGGCCGCAGCGAAGCTCCAGCAGTGGGCCAAGGCCGGATACTTCGAGAACTCGTTCAACAGCGTCAAGGACTCCGACGCGCAGGCCCGGTTCGCGAAGGGCGAGGGCCTGTTCGTGATCAGCGGGCCGTGGGTCAACGGTGGCTTCGCAACGGGTCTCAAGGACAACGTCGGGTTCTTCCTCCTGCCTCCGGAGGTGGCCGGCGGCCCGACCAAAGCGACGGGTTCCGTCTCGCTGCCGATCCACATCAGCTCCAAGTCGAAGAACCCCGAAATGGCCGCGAAGTTCCTGAACTACCTCACGACCGCCGAGGCGGCCAACATCATCCTGCAGAAGGGCGACCTCCCTGCTCGTCCGCTGACCAATCCGAAGGTCGACCCCAAGTCGTCGATCGCGTCGATCGTTGCCGCCTGGCGCAAGACGAGCCAGAGTCCGAACCTCGTTCCGTACATGGACTGGCCGACGCCGACGATGTTCGACACGCTCATGGGCGGCGTCCAGTCGCTCATGGCCGGCCAGAAGTCGCCTGAGGACTTCACCAAGTCCGTGCAGGACGACTGGGCCAAGTACCACAAGGGATGACGGCAGTCTCCGAGCCCACTCAACCTCCCCGCCCGGTCACCGGGCGGGGAGGGCGCGTCCGGCGCAGCGCACGCGCCGGACGCGCGCCGGGCTCGCCTCGCTGGGTCGGATTGCTCTATCTCGCCCCGGGGGTGATCGCGTACGTCCTGTTCGTGCTCGCCCCGCTCGGCAACAACCTCTGGCTGTCCTTCTTCAACTGGGACGGCATCACGACGAGCACGTGGGCCGGGCTGGACAACTACAGCACGGTCTTCCACGACAGTCAGATCCGCGGCGCGTTCTACCACTCGCTCGTCCTCATCTTCTTCTACTCCGTCCTGCCGGTGATCCTCGGGCTCCTCCTGGCGGCGACGATGTCGCACATGCGCGTGCGCGGCCTGGCGACGTTCCGCGCGATCCTCTTCCTGCCCCAGGTGATCTCGACCGTCGTCGTCGCGATCACGTTCCAGTGGCTGTACGCCGACACCGGCCCGCTCAACCAGATGTTGCGCGCGGTCGGCCTCGGGAGCGTCGCGCGCGGCTGGCTCGGCGATTTCGACTATGCGCTGCCGGCGGTCGGCCTGATCGGCACATGGATCTCCACGGGTCTCTGCATGGTCCTGCTCATGGCGGGCGTGCAGCGGATTCCGATCACGCTCTACGAAGCGGCGCGCGTCGACGGCTGCGGAGCGATACGCGAGTTCTTCGCCATCACGCTGCCCGGGCTGCGCAACGAGCTGGCGGTCGTGCTCACAATCACGATCATCGCGGCGCTGCGCTCGTTCGACATCATCTACGTCGCGAGTCTCGGCGGTCCGGGTGACCAGACCCTCGTGCCGTCGCTCGTGATCTACCGCGATGCCTTCCGCAACAACGCGGTGGGCCTCGCCTCGGCCATCGCGATCGTGCTGACGGTGATCATTCTCGCGGTCGCCTTCATTGTGACCCGCCTCGTCGAGGACAGGGCGAAGTGACCGGCCGTCTCGACAAGGCGATGACGTACTCGATCCTCGTGCTGTTCTCGGTCATCGCGCTGGTGCCGATGGCGCTGATCATCCTCGAGGCGATGCATCCGGCCGGCGAGCTGCAAAGTGGCTTCTCGTTCCCGAGCAGCATCAACTTCGACACGTTCCGCCAGGCCTGGAACGTCGGCCACTTCGGTGACTACCTGCTCAGCAGCCTCATCGTCGCCGTCTCCGTCGTCGCCGGCGCGACTGTCCTGAGCGTGCTCTCGGGCTATGCACTGGGAGCGATGGACACTCCGTTCCGCGACGCGATCTTCTACATCTTCCTGATCGGCCTCGTGGTCCCGTTCGAGGCGATGATCGTCCCGCTCTACTACAACTTCCGCGACCTCGGCCTGACCGAGACCTACTGGGCGCTGATCCTGCCCCAGCTGGGGCTCTCGCTGTCGTTCGGCACCTTCTGGATGCGGGCGTTCTTCCTGTCCGCGCCAACAGAGCTGATGGAGGCGGCGCGGCTCGACGGAGCATCAAGTCTGACGGTGCTCTGGCGGGTGCTCGTGCCGCTTGCCAAGCCCGCCATCACGACGATGATGGTGTTGCTGTTCCTGTTCACCTGGAACGACTTCCTGCTCGCCCTCGTCATGGTCGATTCGTCCGACTCGCACCGCACGGCGCCGCTCGGGCTCTCGAACTTCCAGGGCCGCTACAGCACCGACATCCCGAGCCTCGCGGCCGGCGCGGTGATCGTCGCTCTGCCCGTCGTCATCGTCTATCTGTTCCTGCAGCGCCAGTTCATCCGCGGCATGCTGAGTGGCGCGCTCAAGGGCTGAGGAGGGGACATGAAACCGCTCGATCGCGCTCAGTTCGACCACGTCGGGTTCGTGACCGACGCTCCTCAGCCCGGCGAGATCTACCTCGCGTCCGAGCGCTGCTGGGTCACCGATCCGCGCGACCATCCAGGCAGCATCGAGTGGATCCGCTGGGAGGACGGCAGCCCTTATCGCGACGACCGCCCCCACGTAGCGTTCCGCGTGCCCGACATCGAAGCGGCGGTTGCGGGTCAGAAGGTACTTTCGCCACCGGCATCCACGGGCGCCGGCGCGCTGTGGGCGTTCATCGAGGGGCCCGACGGAGGAGTGATCGAGTTGCTCGAGTACGCCGATCCGGAGGCGCCCGGGTGGGCCGGCCGCCAGCCCTGAGGTCGAGTCACTCCTTGATGGCGCCGGCGAGCACGCCGCGGATGAAGTGCCGCTGCAGGAACAGGTAGACGATCAGGATCGGCAGAGCCACGAGCACCGAGGCCGCGGCGACCTTGGTCGGATCGCCTGCGCGGCTGACGCCGGCGAAGAACGAAAGCCCGAGTGGAGCCGTCGTGTTGTCCGAGCCGGCGAGCAGCACAAGCGCCAGCAGGAACTCGTTCCAGGTGTAGATGAACACGAGCAGGCAGAGCGTGAGCATCGCCGGCCTGGCTTGCGGGAGCAGGATGCTGCGGAGGATGCGGAAGGAGCCTGCGCCATCGATCCTGCCGGCCTCGACCAGTGCCTTGGGCGTGGTCAGGAAGAAGGCGCGCATCCAGAACGTCCCAAGCGTGACCGACTGACCGATCTGCGGCAGGATCAGCGCCCAGTAGGAGCCCGCGAGGTTGATGCCCGCGGGGTGGTAATTGAGGAAGTCGTAGTAGAGCGGGATGACGGTGGCCTCGTAGGGGAAGATCAGCCCCACCACGATCAGGTTGAAGAGCAACCCGGAGCCGCGGAAGCGCATCGTGCCGAACGCGTACCCCGTGAACAGCGACATCACGGCCGAGACGGCAGTCACCGTCGTCGCGACGAGGAAGCTCCCCCACATCCCCTGAGCGAATCCTCCTTCGTTCCAGGCGTCGACGAACGTCTGGAGACTCAAGGTGGTGGGCAGTGAGAAGCCTGTGACCAGGTCGGACTTCTTGTGGAAGGCCAGGAAGAGGATGGACAGCATCGGGTAGATCGCGAGCAGCGAAAACCCGGCCAGTACGACGTAGGTCGTGTAGCGGTCGAGCCGCGCGGTCACGCCGTGCGCCTCGAGAGGCTGCCGATGGCCAATGCGACGGCCGTGATGATGATCGTCAAGACGACCGCGATGGAAGCGGCGAAGCCGACGCGGCTGAGGTCGAAGGCGTTGTGGAACATCAGCCACGACGGCACCTCGGTCTCACCGCCCGGGCCGCCGGCCGTCGTGTTGTAGATGATGTCGAAGTTGCGCAGGGCCGTGATCGTCGTGAGCGTGGAGGCCACGACGAGCTCGTTGCGCAGGCCGGGCAGCGTGACCGCGAAGAACTCCCTCAGGAAGCCCGCGCCGTCGACACGGGCCGCCTCGTACAGCTCCGTCGGGATGCGTTGAGCGCCCGCGAGGAACAGCACGACGCACAGACCGAACGTGATCCAGGTGCCGATCAGGCCGACAGCCGGCAGCGCCCATGTGAAATCACCGAGCCATGTCTTGGCCACGGAGTCGAGGCCGATGTGGCGCAGGAATTCGTTGAGCGGTCCGACGGGTGCGTAGATCCACACGAATGCCTGCGCGACGACGACCGTGGCGATGGTCTGCGGCATGAACAGCACCGTGCGGAAGAACAGGAAGCCGCGGACTCGGAAGCGCGTCAGCAGCGCGGTCAGGGCGAGGCCGAGCACGATCGAGAAGACCGCGTAGAACAGGATCAGCTCGACCGAGTGCTGGAAGGCGGCCTGGATCTCAGGCGTGTTCCAGAGCTCGCGATAGTTGTCGAAGCCGATCCACTTCTTCGGCGTGAGCCCGTCCCAGTCGTAGAACGACAGGCGGACCGTCTGCAGCAGCGGGAAGAACGTGAAGATCAGGTACGCAGCCAGGCCCGGCAGGATGTACAGGTACGCGACGTTGCGCGGCTCGCCCGGCGCCCGCCCCGTCTTGCGGCGCGCAACCGCAGCGCGCCCGGGGATGTCCCGGGCGCGCTCGGCGGTCACTGTGGCCTCTCTCTCGGGAGAGGCCCGACTCACTTGAGCGTCTTGTCGAACGTCGCCCACTCGTTCTGGATCGTCTTTGCGGTCTGCTCCGGCGTCTGGCGCTGGGCAATCATCTTCTGGAACTCCGTGCCCATGACAGTCAGCATGTTGGTCGACGCCCAGTCAGGGAAGAGCGTCAGGCCGTTGCTCTTGACGAGCTGCTGCCAGCCCGTCGCCACCGAGGTCAGATAGGCATTGCCCTTGGCGGCGGGCGCGCTCGTGACCGCCGGGATCTGGTTCTGCGCGTACATCATCTGCGCGGAACCCGGTGCTGCGATCAGCCAGTTGATGAAGGCCGCGCCGACATCCGCATACTTCGTCTTCGACGAGATATGCCACGGGAGGCTGGTGGCGCCGATCGCAACGTACTTCCCGCTCGGGCCGGGAGGCATGTTCATGAACCCGGCGTTGCTCTTCAGGCCGCTCTGGATGACCGCGGCCTGCCAGTTGCCGCCGAGGTAGAAGACGCCCGTGCCCTTGGCGAACGCGGCCGAGGCGGTATTCTCGTCGAGCGCGTTGTAGTTGCTGCCGAAGTAGCCGTCCTTGAACCACTTCTGGAACGTTGTCAGCGCCTTGACGTTGGCAGCCGCCGTGAAGTCGCTGTTGGGGGCGTGGAAGATCCAGTTGCGCATGAACTGGCCGCTGACGTACGCGCCCTGCACCATGCCGAAGGCGTGGAGCGCCTCGTAGCCATCCTTGTTGCCGATGTTGATGATCGGCACGCTCGACGGCGCGTTCGAGTGCAGCTTCGCAAGCAGCGTCTCGAAATCGGCGAACGTCTTCGGGAGGTTGTTGGGGTCGCCGCCGTACTTCTTGAGCAGCGCCTTGTTGTAGAAGACGCCGGTCGACTGCCCGAACTGCGCGACGCCCCAGAGGTTGCCCTTCCCGAAGGTATTCCCATCGGGCGTCCAGCGGAACTGCTGCGCCGTGCCGGCCGAGAACTGCTTGTCCCAGCCGTACTTCTTGGCGTAGCTGTCGAGCGGCTTGATCAGCTTCGCCTTGACCAGCGCGGAGTCGATCTGGAAGCCCTGATTGCCCTCTGCCACATCGGGGGCGTTACTGCTGTTGAGCGAGAGCTTGATGATCTTGATGTAGCTCGTGAAGCTGTAGAACTTCAGCTTGATCGTGACGTTCGGGTACTTCTTCGAGAACGAGGCTGCGAGCGCCTTGATGACTGGCTCGGGCCCGGGGTCCTGGTTGTCGGCCGACCAGACGTTGAGCGTGATGTTCCCGTAGTGCGCGAACGGGTTGCCATCAGCCTTCGAGCTGGCCGCCGAGCTGCCCGTCCAGACGGCTGCGGTCACGGCGACGGCCGCGAACGCCGCAAGGACGGCGACGCCGCGCAGGCGCCCTCTTCCACGGTTCTCCATGCTGCTCCCTGTTCTTTGGGGCCAGAGGCTAAGGCGGCGAGTATACGCCGAATGCCCGGGCTGGCCTGCCCGGCCAGGATTTAGGACGAAGGAGACCCGCAGCCGGTTAGAGACGACGCCCCCAGCGGGCGGGATTCGTGTGCTGTGCTAGCGTCGCGGCCGTGAGCGACGGCGCCATCCGGATCGGCGTGCTGGGCCTGGGGAGCGTGTTCTATGGCCCGTACATGGGGATGATCGAGCGGCTCGCGGCTGCCGGCCGTGCCCGCGTCACGGCCGTCTACGACATCGACGAGGGCAAGCGCCGGGCGGCCGGCCTGCGCGTGGGCGTGGACCCCGGGCTGACCGCTCCCGAGGCCGTGATCGAGAGCGACGACGTCGATCTCGTGCTCGTGCTGACAAGCATGAACGAGCACGGACGGCTCGCCCATGCGGCGCTGGCCGCGGGCAAGCACGTGCTCGTGGAGAAGCCGATGGCAACCTCTCTGAAGGAGGCCGCCGCGCTCATGGAGCTCGCGGCCGGATCGCCCGGGCACCTCGTGTGTGCGCCCCACATCCTGCTCTCTCCGACGTATCGCGCGGTGCTCGCCCACGTCCGGAACGGCGACATCGGCCCGTTGCTGCTGGCACGGGCCCGCTACGGCTGGTCGGGCCCGGACTGGGGGCGCTGGTTCTACGAGCGCGGCGGAGGTGCGCTGTTCGACCTCGGCGTCTACAACGTCACGGCGCTGTGCGGCTTCTTCGGCCCGGCGCAGCGCGTCACCGCGATGGCCGGCGTCGCGATCCGAGAGCGCGTCGTCGAGGGCGAGGTCATCCATGTCGAGGCCGAGGACAACGCTCAGGTGGTGATCGACTTCGGCGACGCCCGCTTCGCCTCGGTCACGACCGGATTCACGATGCAGCGCTACCGCTCGCCGGCGATCGAGCTGTATGGCGCCGACGGCGTGCTGCAGTTGCTCGGCGACGACTGGGCACCGGAGGGCTACGAGCTCTGGCGCAATGCGAAGGGCGCGTGGGAGCTGTTCCCCGAGAGCGAACCGGGCTGGCAGTGGACCGAGGGCCTGCGGCACCTCGTCGCGTGCATCGAAGGAGACCGCGAGCCCGTGACGCGACCCGAGCATGCCTATCACGCGCTCGAGATCATGCTGGCGGCGCAGGCGGCGGCCGCCGACGGTCGAACGAGGGAGATCGCAAGCGACTTCCCGCGTCCCCAGCTCGCGGAACTCGAGGGCCAGGCGGACGGTCGCCGCGTCCACGACCCGCGCTCGGCGCTGATCCAGGGAGAGTGAGATGGCACGCATCAAGATGGCGTATATCGGCGGCGGCTCCACCCGCGGCGCGGGCACGATGGCGAGCTTCATCCACCAGGGCGAGAACTTCGAAGGCTCGGAAGTCGTGCTCATCGACCTCGATCCGGAGCGGCTCGACCTGATCCGCCGGCTCTCGGAGCGCATGGCGAAGGCGCGCGGCCTCGATCTCACGATCACGGCGACGACCGATAGACGTTCGGGCCTCAGCGACTGCGATGCGATTCTTTCGAGCTATCGGCCAGGCGGCTTTGCGGCGCGCGTGCTGGACGAGCGGATCCCGCTCGAGCACGGCATCATCGGCCAGGAGACGCAGGGGCCTGGTGGCTTCTTCATGGCACTGCGGGCCATCTATGCCATGCAGGGCATCCTCTCGGACGTGGAGGACGTCTGCCCGAAGGCGCGGATCTTCAACTACACCAATCCGGTCAACGTCCTGGCGCAGGCCGTCACGTCGAACTCCCACGTGCCGTTCGTCTCGCTCTGTGAGGGCCCGATCTACTTCGCCGACCAGATCGCCCGGGCGTGCGGGCTCGACCGCGACTATCTCGACACGGTCATGGTGGGACTCAATCACGCCTGCTGGAGCGTCGTGCACGAGTACAAGGGCATGGATGCGATGCCGTTGGTGTCCGAAGCCTGGGAGCGGCGGAAGGACGACCCCGAGCTCACGGGCGCGCTCCGCCGACAGCTGCGCATTGCGGCCGAGATGGACGCGATCCCCGCCGACTACTTCCAGTACTACTACTGCCAGGACGAGGTCCTCGCCGAGCTGCAGGCCAAGCCCACCACGCGCGCCGAGGACATCCTCGGCTGGTCGGGCGGATACTGGGAGCACTATGCCGAGCAGGCCGAGAGCGACGATCCGAAGCTCGATCCCAAGTTCTCGCGCGGCGGTATCCACGAGCTCGAGCTCGCGATCGACGCCATGGACGCCGTCTTCAACGCCAAGGACGAGGTGCTGACCGTCAACGTCCCGAACACCGGCGGGGCGCTCCCCGGCTTCGACGAGACGCTCGTGGTCGAGCTGCTCGGCCGTTGCGGCGGCCCCGGGGGCTGGATCGAGCCGCTGCCCGCGCCGGCGCCCTTGCCCGCGCACGTGCGGGGGCTCGTGCACGAGCTGGGCGAGTACCAGGCGCTCGCGGCGGACGC
>Ga0068871_100002515_pt1 | contig 12512 bp, 15 predicted proteins | sample KBSMisM72_FD_72750 | JGI IMG/M metagenome (GOLD analysis project Ga0068871, IMG submission 72750) | Miscanthus rhizosphere microbial communities from Kellogg Biological Station, Michigan, USA - KBS Miscanthus M7-2 | ecosystem: Host-associated > Plants > Roots > Rhizosphere > Soil ... | reverse complement strand
ACCCGATGCAGAAAGTGGTTTGCCAAGACGCGCACGTCGGAACGACGTTGCAGCAGCAGGTGGGCAAGGACCAGCGCTTCAATGGCCCCGAAAGGCTGGTTTGCCACGGCGATGACCGATCCGGTTTCGGGAACGCGATCGGCTTCCCTCGCCGACGTCACATAGCTGACGCCGAAGGCTTCGAGTGCATGGCTGAGAAAATCCCCCGGTCCATGGGTGGGTGGCAGCTGCCGATAGATCTGGTCAAGCTGTTCCAGGGCGAAAGCGCGCTCGATGCCGCCTTCGATCAAACGGGAAAGCCGTGGAAACGTCTTGAAAGCGAATGCACCGTTGAGACGAAAGACCGAGGGCTCGTTTGTCACGCTCACGCATGTACCTCGTCGTGGTTTGTAACGAAGAGCGACCAAACCAAGTATAACCGGTGCCGTCCTGCCCGCATACTCACTATGCCATATCTACCATGACTTTCACGTTACATGCTGTGTCGGCAAAGGACGATAAGGGTCGATTTCTCCATATCCCGACACGAGCAGGTGAATCGGACCTATATTTTGACAGCTTTAGACTAACCGTGAGGACAGAACCGTCGAGGCCTACAAGCAGGCCCTTCGTTCAGAGTAGACAAACGCTCTGGCGGAAAATTCCGCATGCGGGACGCTCATTAGCAGGACAACCTGCAGAACGCGAGGCTAAGCGATCATTCGCCGATCTCTACCCCGACGGGTAGGTAGCGGCGGATGGCCTGCCAGGTTTCGAAGTCATCTCCGCCTTCGGACTCATCGGCTAGCTCATCGTCTAGTGGATCGGACTCATCCTCGATCTCGTCGATGAGCTCCCGCATACCCTCATCCCAAAGTTCTCCAATCATGGCACCTCCAATGTGGCTCGGAGATATTAGGCTAGCGCGGCGTCGTTAAGGTCTTGCGACTATTTCGTTAAGGTGCGGTTCCCGAGAGGATAGGCAAACCGGACGCTCGGCATTACGGAGCCGCCGCGAACCCGGCTCTTCGAGGATTTGCCTATCGAAGTACGGACAGCGAGGACGGCCACGCAGCTGCGTCGTGCCCAAGAGGCACGGGAGGACGCGACCAATGCGGTGGGGTTTCGGACATGTGCGCAACCGGCAAGAGATGCCGGATCGATCCAAGGGACGATGGCGTGTGCATAGTGAGGCGACCAATCTCGTCCTCTGGTAGTTCCTTTGGAACATCAGCGATCGTGTCCGCGTCTAGCAGGCCGCGATCCACAATCCATTTGCCGGTTCGAGCGAGTGACACGCGAACGTGCCAGCTGCCACCTTCGCGTGCGCGCCGTTCGAGTGCGACCATGGCACCGAACGCCATGAGATATCCGCTCACGTAATCGATAGCCGAAACTGGCATGGTGCGCGGAGTATCGTTGCCGCCCTGCACCGCCGCCATGCCGCTTACACATTGCGTCACGGTGTCGAACCCGCGTCGTGGCGCCCAAGGTCCGGCGCGACCCCAGGCGCTCAACTCTACGCATACGATCCCAGGACGCAAGGCGGCCAGACTTGCGACATCGAGGCCGCGCTGTGCGAGCGATCCTGGCCGGTAGGATTGCGAGAACACGTCGCAGCGGCCGTCTCGGATGAGCGAGAAGAGCGTTTCGAGATCAGCCGAGTTGCGCAGGTCCAAGAAGGCAGAGAGCTTGCCCAGGCCAGTGTCGATCTCGACTTCGCCGGAATGCGGCAGGTGCGGCCCTGAGATTTTCAGTACATCGGCACCGTGCTCCGCAAGGGCTTTTGCGCAAGTTGGTCCGGCCAATACGCGCGTAAGGTCCAGCACACGCACGCCGGACAGTGGTCGTGCGGCGGCACAGAGTAATTCCTGCGGTGCATCGCCTATGCGCTCTATTTCGATCAGCGGCAACGACGCGACCGCAGTCGATTGGGGATGACGCGACCACTCCTCAGAGCTGCGTACGGCTGCGGCACAGCCGCCCGCAGCGTGCACCTCATCCTCGAGTTTGTATGCATCCCATTCGCGCACAGCGTCTGCGAATGCTTCACGGCCGGCATCCACGGGGAGTCCGAGTGTGCGCAACGCGGCGGCGCGGTGGTTGGAGAAGTTGCAATGTAGAAATACCCAGCGCCCGCCCTGTGCCTGGTAGAGTCCGCTGATCGGATCGAAGAGTTCCTTTGGGGCGGCGCCATCGATCTGCAGATAGCGCACGCTTCTGAGCGAAGCGGAGGCATGTCGCAGATCGACCGAGATGGCTTGGCATCGCCGCTCAGATCCTCGCAATGCCCACAGATCGTCCGCAGCGACGGCACACGCAGCTATGGCAGCCGCACCGGCCGCGCCCACCCGGAATCGAGTCGGGAATACAGGATCCTCGCCGTGAATATCGATTCGGCGTCCATCGCGACTGGCCACGTCAGCCATGGTGAGCAGCTCAGCTAGCGCGGTACGCGGCATAGGAACAGGCACTTATGGAGCTTTTTCTTCATAAGGAAAAAGCATACCAAAACCCGGCAAATAAGACCGGGATCCGCCACATCGTAGCAGCGAAGAGCTCGACGAACACGTTGCGTGGTGTAGGAACGACGGTTATGGAGCGTCTTCTTCATAACAAGAACGTACCAAACCTGGGCAAGAGCGTTCAAGATATTGCTGCCCTGCCTCTTTACACTACTTGCATCAGATCGGATCGAACGCTGGGCCTAGACCGCCAGCGGGAAAGTCCGGAGCAGGCAGAACCAGAGGTATCGAACCATGACAACCGCCAGCAGAATTTTGGGAAGCATCCTTGTCGCGACGTGGCTCCTATGCGGGCCGGCACACGCCACAGACAATACCATTCAGGTTGCTACTGAACAGGGCAAGCCGGTTGCGCAGTTCAAACTGGGGGATTCACACTGCGTGCTGAAAGACGATCTGGTCCGCTGTACACCGGTCAGCAAATAGGGAAACGGAGTCCTTTTTCGCCGACATGGTCTGGCGTCTTGGGACGACAGGTCAAGCGTGCGGTGAGTGCCCGCTGCACTGGCGTCCAATGCGCCGCATCCAGATCGCAATGGTCTCGTGCACGGAGAGGCGGTCGGCATGAGGCAGGTTGTCTACGTTGCCCAGCTCGGCAGCCCATTCGTAGACCTGTTCGTCGGTCACCCGCCATTGATAGGCGTCGGTGATCCACCCCCCCACGAGGTCCACCGCCCACGCGGGAGTGCCGTCGGGGAAACGCCCTGAGAGCGTCTTTTCAAGCGGGAACTGGCGTTCCCACCGCGCCCACGCAATCATGCGTCCCGCGTCCTGCACCAGCTCGTAACAGGCAACCGTGCTGAATTGCCGAGGAATGGCAGCCGCACCCCCCTCTGGATCTGCCCGGACCGGCTGCATCGCTGAGGCGCACAATAGCAGCGCCATTCCCCAAAACAGGGCCGAGGGGTGCGACGACTGAAAGATGGAGCGCGGGCTAGCGTGATAAGAAATTCGTTCCGTTCGCATAGGTGTCCTTCTCAGCGAGTTAGCCAATTTAGCCAGGAAACGAGCTCGAATTGCCGATACCAAGGAGGGCTCTTGCCCAAGGCCACCGCAAATTTCGCGCCGGGACGAATGGGTATGTGAGCGACAACTTGGCGGCCTGCTATCATCCTACCGCAGCGATTCCAATCACACCGGTCCGTGCGCATTCGTACAGACCTCTCCGTTCTTCGCCATGGTTCGTATTCGCAGCGTTGTCGTGATGCTGCTCTGTAGCGTCTACGCGGCGTATACACTGACGGCCATTGCACAAACGGCGACGCCTCCCGACACATCGTCCGACGTCGGCGATCTCGAGTCGGTAACTCGGCTTTTGCTGGAAAACATACAGGCCTTGTCGGATTACCGATCGAACGTGACTCTTCCCCCGATCTTTCAGGTGCCGCAGTATGCGATCGAGGCAAAAGTCTGCGACGAGCCCTGCAATGTCAGCGCCGCCTATGTGCCGCGGGAAGGAATCTATCTGGCCGCCAATCTCGATCCGATCCGCGAACCGTTGGACCGCTCGGCCCTGTTGCACGAACTCGTTCATTATCTGCAGCAAGGTCATCCCAAGTTCGCAGGCTTGGCACCGTGCGAGCGCGAGCGTTCGAAAGAGGAGGAGGCATATGCGATCCAGAACGCTTATCTCGCCTCGATCGATAGCAAAGAGCGCGTGATCTTCCGCGCTGGAGACTTCGACTGCGAAAGTGACGGGGCACAGCGCTAGCGGGTAGTCCGCCACGTTGGGTGCGGGCAGGCCAGACACCACTGATGGATAATGCCCGATGTCGCACAAAGCGCGTCGCGAATCGCAGGCATTCACTTTTGGATCCGTAGGAGAGGAGAAAATGACCGCAACTACCCCGAAGGCCGATCATACGAACCTCCCGCCGCTGGCTTCCCGTTTCGTGGACGTTGCAGCACTCCCATGGGAAAAGGGTCGCCACGCCGGATGCGAGACCAAAACACTTGTGGTGGATCGTTCGACCGGCCTGCTGACCATGCTGATAAGAATGGCTCCAGGAGCGAAATTGCCGGACCATGAGCACATGCTCATCGAGCAGACCTACGTGCTGGAGGGGAGCCTCGTATGCCACGAAGGCGTGTGCCGGGCTGGTGAATTCGTCTGGCGTCCAGCGGGAAGCCGGCACGAAGCGTGGGCGGGCCCGGAAGGCGGCCTGATGCTCGGCATGTTCCAAATCCCCAACCGCTTCTTCGAGCCCGATGGGCGAGAGGTAGACCCCGTCGGCAACGATTGGGAGAAGACTTGGGGCGAGGCGTACGCACGACAGGAGCAGGCAAAGTTCGCGTAACCGGCAATTTCGTCGCCGGCCATGACAACTGAGCTGCTGGCCGGCGATACCGCACTGGTCACGGGCGCTGCGTCCGGCATCGGGCGCGGCATCGCGATCGCCATTGCACGCGAGGGTGCGCGCGTGGTTCTCTCCGATGTAGACGCGCAGCGGGGCGAAGAAACGGCTGCCGCGCTACGTGCCGAAGGCCGGGACGCTCGCTTTCTCCCATCCGATCTCAGCACAGCATCGGGTCCGACTCTACTGCTGAGTCAGGCTGTCGAGGCTATCGGCGCCCTGTCCATCTTCGTCCACAGCGCGAGCCCACGCCGCCTCGAAGTCGACAACATCATGACGGTGAGCGACAGCACCTGGGATCAAATGCTGACCGTGAACGTACGCTCTGGATTCGTGCTCGCACGCGAGGCCGCTGCCGCGATGATGGCGCAGGGCTTGAAGGGCCGCATGTTGTTCATCACCTCCCTGCACGCGGGAACGCCACGCAACCTGCCGCACTACAGCGTAGCGAAAGCAGGGCAGACAATGCTGGTGAAGGAGCTCGCCAATGCGCTGGGCCCACACGGAATTCGCGTAAACGCGATCGCGCCGGGCGCCATCCCGGGCGGAGGTTTCGACGCTAAGGGGGCAGGTATCGAGCGTCTCACTCGCTGTACGAGTCTACGGCGCCTCGGGACTCCCGAAGACATCGCGGGGATGGCAGTGGCCCTGCTCGCCGACAGGTTCTCGGCCTACGTCACCGGAACTACTGTTGTGGTGGATGGCGGGCTGGCCCTGCACAACTGGATCGAGCCCCCGGAACTCTAGAACTGGCGCTGGCGCCGGCCTGCGCTCACTTGCGCAGCAGCTTCAGCATCGCTTCCAGACCGAGCACATACGAGTGCACGCCGAAGCCGAATACCAAGCCGACGGCCACTCCAGCGAGTATCGATCGGATTCCGCGTTTCTCGATATTGCTCATGTGCACCTCCACGTAGGGAAATGGAAGTGCGAGGACGCAGTCGCGCAGCGCGTAACCCGCGTAGTTGAACCCGGCGGGATTCATTACCAATCCTTGCACTCCCTCGTCCGCTGCGCGGTAGAGGCGGCCTATCGCTTCACCTTCCACGTGGGTGTAGAAGATCTCCAACTCATAGGCGTTGGCCTTGGCATGCGTAAGCAGCATTGCATCCAGCTCGGCGGCCGTGGTGGTGCCGTAGATCTCGGGCTGGCGCCGGCCAAGAAAGCTCATGTTGGCCCCTTGGAGAACGAGAATCTTTTCCATCGCTCATTCGTCGGGTGGTGAAGTCACCACGATGAATCGCAGATCCACCATGCCGGTGTTGTAGATCGCGTGCTCGACGCCCGGCGGAATGAAGATCACGTCGTCCTTGTGCACAACGGTCCGCTCGCCTTCGATCTCCATCAATCCCTCGCCGTCGAGGACGTGATAGATCTGCTCTTGAATTCGATGCTTGTGGGGAGCCACGTACGCCTTCGGTTGGTACACCGACACGCGATAGTCGAGCACCTTCGAGCCACAGGGCTCGGGGCGCACCAGCATTTTGGAGTACGCCCCGCCGTAATGCGCAGGCGGCTCTTCCCACATCACACTGGCCGAAGGTCGAATGACTGCTTTGGCCATCTTCGGATCTCTCGCACTCATCTATTACTCCCTAGTGTCCTGAGTCACTAATTCGTCGATGCAAACATGCTCAGTTCGCCGCCATGCGGCGTTACGAATCCTCGCCAGGTGTTCAACCTGGCTGTGGTTCGCGCCTTGCCTGACGACGAACACGAGCAGTTTTCATCCTTTCTCACAGTGTCTGGTTACCAGGCATTAGACGACGAATTAGTAACTCAGGACACTAGTTGATCACGCTCTGCCTTCAAATAGGCGGCCAGCCCGCTGCGAATGTCGTAGCGCGGCTTCCAGCCGAGTTCGACAGCGGCACGGCTCACGTCGAGGGCACCTTTGCGAACCAGATCGATCTTGTCGCCGTGACGGTAAGCGCCCGGCCCCACCGAGACCGCCGCACCGGGCACAAGGTCGCGGACGATGTTGACGATCTCGGCAACGGTGGGCGCCATGCCGCTCCCGACGTTGTATGCATCGAAGCGATGCCGCGAGTGGTCGAGCGCGGCGAGCATGGCGGATACGACATCGTCGACGTAGGTATGGTCGATCGCAGTGTCGGCGCCGGCGGGGATATGCAGCTTACGTCCCGCAATGGCGGCGTCGACGATATTCTTCGGGATGCGATTGCGCGGCAGGCCCGGGCCATACACCCATGACGGACGCAGATTGATGACCTCCAGTCCGTGCAGGTCGCGGTAGCTGCGCCCGAGCTGCTCGACCGCAGCTTTGCAAATCCCATAAGGCATCACCGGGTCCAGCGGGTGCGTCTCATCGACCCTGTCGGCGCGAAATGCTCCGTATGCTTCCTCGGAGCTGATGTGGATGCAGCGCCGCACGCCTCCGAGCCGCATCGCCTCGAACACATTCAGCGAGCCCTCGATGTTGACGCGCACCACGTTGATCGGGCTGCCGAGCGAGGAGAGCACACCGACGATGGCGGCACAATGCAAGACGGCGTCAGGCTTGTGAACAAACATAGTCTGCGCGACATTCGCCATGTCGGTAATGTCACCGGGGACACATATGAGCCGCGGTTCCCGGGCTCCGCTGGCAAGGCCGGCGAGCTGAGTATCGAATGCGATAGCAGTGTCGCCGCGTGCTACCAATGCACGGACAACCGCCGCTCCGAGAAATCCGCCGCCACCGGTGATAAGTACGCGCATTTGTCTTTTCCGATTTCCCCCATCCTCGCCCGCAAGCGGAGGAGGGAATAAGGAGGGGACCTTAAAAGGGTCGCTAGAGGTTGAACACCACGAGCCGCTGCTCCGTCATATCTTCGATGGCGTAGCGCGGCCCTTCCCGTCCGGTGCCGCTGGCTTTGACCCCACCATAGGCGAGTTGGTCAGTACGCCAGGTGGATGTACCGTTGATGATCACGCCGCCGACACGTAGCGATCGAATCGCGCGGAAGGTAACTTCGTTCGATCGCGTGAAGATTCCGGCTTGCAGTCCGTATTGGCTCGCGTTGATGGCGGTGAAGGCCTCTTCGAGCGCGTCGTACGCGATAACATTCACCACCGGGCCGAATACTTCTTCGCAAACCACTTTCATGTGCGGTTTGACTCCCGCGAGCAACGTCGGCTCAAAAGCGGCGCCACGGCGTCGACCACCAGTCAACACTTGCGCGCCGCCCGCTGCCGCCTCCGCTACCCAGCTTTCAACGCGCCGCGCGGCGTTCTCATCGATCAGCGTTCCGACATCTGTCGAAGATTCGAGAGGATCGCCGAGTTTGAGCTTGCGCACCTCTGCTTCAATCATCTCGAGAAACGCCCGATACACACGCCGCTGCACATAGACGCTCTGTACCGAAATGCAACTCTGACCCGCCAGGCGCATCGAGTTGCGCGCGCAGGCCTGAGCGGCTGGCGCAAGGTCCGCATCCTCGTGGACGAGCGTAGCGCCGTTACCACCGAGCTCCAGTGTCACGCGGCGCAAACCGCTCGCAGCCTTGATCGCAGCACCGGCTCGGCTCGACCCGGTGAAGGTGATGAAGTCGACGCGAGGATCTGCCACTAGCGCTGCACCTACGTCCGCACCGCCGTGCACGACGTTGATCATGCCAGCCGGGAGGCCTGCTTCGACCATCAGCTCGACCAGGCGATGCACGATGAGCGGTGCCTGCGGCGGCGGCTTGAGTACCATGCTGTTGCCGGCCGCGATCGATGGCGCGATCTTGTGAGCTGCGAGGTTGAAGGGCGCGTTGAAGGGCGTAATTGCCGCGACCACGCCGACCGGGAAGCGCATCATCACGGCAAGCTTGCCCGCACCCATCGCGCTTCCGTCCAACGGTATGTGGCGTCCTTCGATGCGGATCGCCTCCTCCGCGGCCAACAGCACCGTTTCGAGAGAACGCCGGATCTCTCCTTCGGAATCCTTGATGGCCTTGCCCGTTTCGCGCGTGAGCAGATCAGCGAGGCCCTTCACATCGCGCTCGATCAAACCGGCGGCCCGCCGCAGTAGCGCGGCGCGTTCGTATGCTGGCATCGCTGCCGCCTTCTCGCGTGCCTGCACGGCAGCCGTTACCGCGGCTTCGACGTCACCAAGTGATGAGACCGGCACCGTGCCGACCACGTCGCCGCGATAAGGATCGCGGATCGCGACGTTTCGCTCGGACGCGCGCCAGTCGCCACCGATCAGCGATTTCGCAGCCAGCGGACGGACAACGGTGCCTACGGCATCACTCATGATGCGGTTAGCGGATCGCGTTTTACCGGTTTGCCGAATACAGGCTCTTTGAATGGTGTGGGAGGCAGTTGCCATGTACCGGTGCCAGGAGGCTTCACCTTGTCGTCCACGTGTACATCGAGAAGACAGGGTTTGCCCAAAGAGAGCGCATGGCGTAGCGCATCGCCGAGCTGGTCTGAGTGCTTGACAGTGACACCCTCGACACCATAGCTACGCGCCATCGCTGCGAAGTCGGGGTTGTAGGGCTCGCGTTTCGAACCAGCATAGAAGCCCGTACCGATCTCACGGCCTCCGAACATGCCGATCTGGATGTCACGGATGGCGGCCCAGGAAAAATTGTTCCACACCAGCCACACCACCGGAATGTCGTACTCGACTGCGGTAGCCAGCACGTGCGGGGTCATCGTGAAGCCGCCGTCACCACAGATGGATAGACATGGCCGATTGGGCGCTGCGAGCTTGGCGCCGAGGATGCCGCTGACCCCGAAGCCCATCGCTGAGAAGCCCCAGGTGTTGAGCATCGATTGCGCGCGTCGGGCCTCCCAGAATTGCATGAACCAGTTGTGGTGCACGCCGCTGTCGAGCGAGATGATGCCGTCGTCAGGTAGTGCGCGGCGCACCTCTTTCACGACGCGCTCGGGACGTAACGGCGCGCTGCTTATGTCGAAGTTCGGTTTGGTGTATGTCTCCCACTCCCGCTTCCACCCTTCGATCGCCTCCTGCCACGGCCCGAATCGCATGCCGGCAATGGCACGACTGGAAGCCTCTTGAAGGAGTTGACCGAGGAAGACTTTGGCATCAGCCAGAATTCCCAGCGCCACCGGATAGTTCCTGCCGATCTCGGTCGGATCGATGTCCACGTGCACGAGCTTCGTAGGCGGAATGCTCCACGAGTAACCTGGAATCCACGATGACGACGAGCGATCATCGAAACGCGCACCCACCGCAATGAGCAGATCGCAATTGCGGCCGGCCTGGTTGGCCGGATAGGTGCCGTTACGACCGATGAAACCCAAGGCCAGCCGGTGCGGCATTGGTACGGCACCCATTCCATTGGGAGAGGTGATGACCGGGATGTTCAGCAACTCCGCCACCCGCGTGAGTTCCGGACCCGCCTCGGCCAGCGTCACCCCGTGGCTGACGAAGAATGCGGGCCGCTCGGCCGCGAGGATCATGTCCACGACGCGGCGTACATCGTCGGGTGAAGCCCCTGGCCGCACGAAACCCGTGGCCTGGTCCGAGCGCGGCAATTGAACGTCGTCTTCTTCCTGGAATACGTTGAACGGCACGTCCAGATTGACCGGCCCGGGCCGTCCCGACAGCATCAGGTTGTAGCTCTGACGCAGCGCCAGCGGCAGCATGTCCACGCGCGTCGGCTGAAATGTGCGCTTGACGTAAGGTCGCAACACCACCGGAAATTCAGCCGCCTGATTGCGGTAGCTCTCCTGAAACGGACCGCGATTGAACTGGGAGGTCGGCACATTGGCCGTGATGGCATAGAACGCCGACGAGTCCGCGGACGCGCAGGCCGTCGCCATCACTAAATTGCAGGAACCGGGGCCGCACGAGGTCAATGTGGCGACCGGTTTGTGCGCGACGCGATAGTACGCGTCTGCCATGTGCCCCGCGGTCTGTTCGTGCCGCGGTGAGATCAGCTTGATTTTGTCCTGGCGCTCCCACAGAGCGTCGAGCAGGCCAACATTGCCGTGTCCGCAGATACCGAATACGTACGGCACTCGTTCCTGTATCAGGAAATCGGAGATCAGGTCTGCGCCTTTCATGCGTGGCATTGCGATAGCCTCCCGGGATACTCAAGATGCTTGATGACTATATCAGACGCTGCGGATGCGACGATTATTGCCGCGGTGCGCACGATCGCCCGAATGCCAATCGCAGTTGGCGCAGAGAAGCGGTGCGTTTTCGCTACCAGCTGTTGCGCAGCTCGCGCAGCTTCACGAACACCGTCTTGGGGTCCGGCGCATCCGGCAAATCGGGGAACGCTTCACGCAATCTGGCGATTACTGTAGGGCTATGCAAACGGAAGAAGGTGTTGATCTCCTTCTCCAGGGCCAGGTTCGTCACCATCGCATGCTCGGGGTTCTGATCGCGGACCTGCTCGATCATCTGTTTCGCTTTTCGATTGTCCGGCTCGCGATCGAGCGTGAAGCCCAGGTTGTTGGCGATGTAGTCGTGGCCAGGATAGACCAAGGTCTTGTCCGACAGCTTGGCCAGTTGCGTCGCAAAGGTCTGATACAGCTCGTTGGGATGACCGCCGTTGTGGCAGTTGCCGGCACCTGCGTTGAACAACGTATCCCCGCAGAACAGTGCGGGAGTATCCGTATGCGACAGCACACACACGTGGCTCATCGTGTGTCCCGGTGTGTCCAGGACCTCCAGCTCGACCGTCTTGCCGACCTTGATCACGTCGCCGGCACTCAGCCCGCGATCGATGCCGGGAATGCGCGATGCGGCGTTCTTGTGTGCGAGCAGCTTGGCACCAGTCGCCGCGATCACGGCTTGATTGCCGCCAGTGTGATCGCCGTGCTCATGCGTGTTCAACACTTGGGTAATCTTCCAGCCATGCTTGTTGGCCAGAGCCAGGCACTTCTGGTGATCCAAAGGATCCACTGCCAGGGCTTCACCGCTCTCCGGGCAGGCAATCAGATAGTTGAAGTTGCGGTAATTGTTCGCGGTCCAGATCTGTTCGATGATCATGATGGTTCCCGGTGTCCGAAGTCGCATGAATGAAGGTTATCGATTCATGCATCGAAGGTGATTGCAGAGTCTACCCCGATTCAGGCGGCCGGCGCCGCCCAACCCCAGCGGCTAATCTTGCGATGGCTGTCGACGATGTCTTCGACCGCCCGCTCGGCGACGATCTCCAGCATGGACGTCTTCGCATAGCCGATGCCTCTGAGTGCTGCCCCGAATGCGGCGAAGTCGCAAGTGCCGCGCACCACCTCGGATTTTCCGGTCATTCGCTCCCCTCCACCATTTTCAGATTTTATGCGCGATACTGTAGATCATATGACAGAGACCTTCGATGTCGTCGTTGTGGGCGGCGGCGGGGCCGGGTTGGCGGCCGCCATCGAGGCGCGGGCCGCGGGAGGCAGCGTGGTGCTGCTCGAGAAAAACCCCAAGCTGGGTGGATCCACGGCATGGTCCGTCGGTTCGATCACCGCGACTGGTACACCACACCAGATTCGCCAGGGGCTCCAGGATCGACCGCAGGATCACTTCGACGACATGCCGCTGTTCGCGGGAGAGCTCGCCGGCCGCGACAACGACGAGCTGCGTCGGATCCTGTGCGACGAAGTGCCGGATGCCTTCCGCTGGCTGCTCGCTCTGGGCGTGCGTTTCTATGGCCCCATGCCAGAGCCGCCGCATCGCCAGCCACGCATGCATAACGTG
>Ga0068871_100002512_pt1 | contig 12517 bp, 10 predicted proteins | sample KBSMisM72_FD_72750 | JGI IMG/M metagenome (GOLD analysis project Ga0068871, IMG submission 72750) | Miscanthus rhizosphere microbial communities from Kellogg Biological Station, Michigan, USA - KBS Miscanthus M7-2 | ecosystem: Host-associated > Plants > Roots > Rhizosphere > Soil ... | reverse complement strand
GTAACAATACTTTTCTCGGGTATGCTAATCCCGATTTTACTTTCGGTATCAATAACAAATTTTCTTACCGCGGTTTTAGTTTTAGCTTCCAGGTTGACGGCAGAATTGGTGGAAAGATATATGATGAGGTATACAAAGACGGAATGAACGGCGGAACTTCCATTGAAAGCGCTACCGGTGATTTTGGTGCAGCACGTTTGGCAGAATGGCAAACCACTTCACTGGGCACAGTAGCTCCAACCGGTAAGTACATCGCCAAAGGCAAAAAGATAACTGCAGGTACGCCTGTCTACGCAAATGGCCAGATAACAAACCTGAAAGACATCAGCTTTGCCGACAATGATGTGGCCACTACCGTTCAAAGCTTTATCTCATCAGGTATCGGTAACATAAATGAATATTGGATGACAGACCGCTCTTTTGCCAAACTGCGGGAGGTAACAATCGGCTATTCAATTCCGGCAAAATATTTAGGAAAGAACAAATTGGTTAAAGCCGCTACTTTCTCACTGGTGGGCAGAAACCTCCTGTATTTTGCAAAAAGAAAAGATATCGATCTTGACCAATTTGCTTCCGGGTACAATGCATCGGACAGGTCACTGGGCAATGGCGGTTTATTGCAGAGCTCTACTGCAAGAAGATTCGGTTTTAATATTAACGTAAGTTTCTAACCTTAAAAAAATAATTAATTATATGAAACATCATCTTAAATATTCCCTGGTTGGCCTTATCGGTCTGATGATGGGGGTCAGCAGTTGTCAGAAGGGCGATCTGCTGTCTAATCCAAATGTAGCGGCAGAGAGTTCGACTGTACCTGCATCTTTGATATTCAATCATATTGCCGCTAATACATTACGCGAAGAAGAACCGGTTATCTCAACCGTATACCGTTATAACCAGAACATCGTTTCCAACTACTCGTATTATTTTGGAACGAATGCCTATAACTGGTCAAATACCAACCATACTTACGATGTTATCAGGTATTGCACCAAATTGGAAGAACAGGTAAAAACCCAGTATGGCAATACGCCCAGCGTTTACACTGCCTTAAGCAAGTTTTATAAGGCCTATGCTTTTATATGGTTAACGCAGCGTGTGGGTGATATACCCATGACGCAGGCAGGTGATGTAAATAACCTGACACCTGTTTACGATAAGCAACATGACGTGTATAAAAATTGCCTGGCGTTACTGGATACTGCCAACACTTTAATGGGCAACCTGCCTGTAAGTTCCACTGTAGCAGGCGATATATTCGGTTTAACCAATTTGCAATGGCGTAAAGTGATTAACACCTACAAACTGCGGGTATTGATCAGTCTCAGCAAAAGGGCCGATGACAATGCGGACCTGAACATTAAATCACAATTTACAAATATCATCAGCAATCCTGCCACTTATCCCATTATGACGGGCAACAGCGATAACCTGGCGTATAAGTACACCTCAGTAACACTGTATCCCCCTAACCGTGCCGGTTATGCGCCTTACAATAACTGTGAAAATATCAGCCAGATTTTTCTTAATATCACTGCGGCCTATAAAGATCCCCGCACTTTTGCACTAACCATTCCCGCGCAGGCGCAAATAACAGCGGGTAAACAGGCCAGTGATTTTACCGCTTATGTTGGAGAAGATATTTCCAAATCACAGGGCTTGATGTCGAATTTTTCTGCTGACGGTAAATATTCAAATTTGAATTACAACCGGTATATGTCTTCTGCCACCGGCGCCAATGCAGAACCTTATATCATACTGGGTTATCCGGAGATGTGTTTTAATATCGCCGAAGCAGCTTACAGAGGATGGATTACCGGAGCTACGGCAGCGTCTGACTGGTACAACAAGGGTATCGCGGCTTCTATGAGCTTATATGGATTAACGCAGGGACAAACAGTTACCATCAGCAGTGTTGATGGCAAAACCAATTATGGCACTGCAACAATAGATATCAATGGTTTCCTCGCCAATCCAAACGTAACTTATAATGCATCTACAGGGTTAACACAGATTCTTACACAGAAGTATGTTGCCTTCTTTATGAATTCAGGATATGAGGCTTACTATAATTGGCGAAGAACGGGTATTCCTGCATTTAGCCAGGGCGGTGTGGGTATCGGTACCGCCAATAATATGATTCCGTTGCGCTGGCAATATCCGCAGGATGAGATTACCTATAACAATGCCAACTATACCGCTGCCATTACTTCACAATATGGCGGTAAGGATGATTTAAATGCAGCGATGTGGCTGATAAAGTAATGACAAAATAAATTGCATAAAATCAACAGCTATAACAAGCGGGAAGAGGGTCGACGCTTCCCGCTTGTTTTATTAACAGCACATTAAAACGAAACAGCAATGAAAATAACTTTGACAGTATTGTTTTTAACAGCAATAATGATCACCGGTAAAGCACAGGTTGCAGACAGCAGCCGGCGTGAAGTAAAACTACAGGGCGTTGTTAATTTCAGGGATATTGGCGGCTACCCAACAAATGATGGAAGACGTGTAAAATGGGGTAAGATATACCGTTCTGCAGAATTAAGTCATGTAACAGCAGGCGGTCTTGATACACTGGCCCAATTAAAAATTAGTTATATCGCCGACTTTCGCGGGCCCAATGAAGTAAAGATCGCGCCAGATAAAATTCCCGCTGCCGCTACACGGGTTTCATTGCCTGCAGGCAGTGAACACACCGGAGATAGTACTTATATGAGGCAAATGCTTCAGTCCGCAAAAGATTCGGGCCTGGTGCCTTTTTACAGCGATATACGTTTTCTGGGAGAACGGTACAAGCCATTGTTTTCAGCATTATTAGAGGTGAATGCAGACAGTGCAGTACTGTTTCATTGCACAGCAGGTAAAGACAGAACTGGTATAGCTGCTGCACTCATATTGTATGCACTAAACGTAGACCAGCATAAAATCATGGAAGATTACCTGGCATCTGATTATTACCGGCGAAAGGAAAACGAGCGAAGCATAAAAGGAATGATGACGATGTATAAACTGGACGAGCCAACAGCCCGAAATTTAATGGGGGTTAAAGAAAGTTACCTGGCCGCCACTTTTAACGCCATTACAGCCAAATACGGAACCATAGATAATTACCTGGAAACGGTGATGGGGTTAACAGCGGCTAAACGTGCGCAATTGCAGAAAAAATTCCTGGAATAAAAAGCTGCCATTGGTAATGATATCATAAACATGCCACAACATTCTGCTAACAATGCGGGAATAATTTTACATTGTTTGGTGCAGCAATATTTTGATTGCGGCAATATTATAATGAGCAAGGGTTAGATTTTTCTCAGCAGTATGCCCCGGTTTCTACCGGGGCATTTTTTTGCCGATCGTAAGTTTATTATGCAAATGAAAATGATGGCTTGCGGACAATCTTGTCTTCGCCAACTGATGAATTGACGAAATACCAGCAAAGCGCCAGCAGCAGGCTGGCATATTGGTGTATTGTTTTCTTATTAGTATGAGAAAATGGGTTTGGAGCCTCAGGGTTTTTAATAAAGCCACAGGTTACCAGTGGTTGTATATGAGTGTGTTCATAAATTGCCAGTTCAGTAACAGGATTGGCAAGCTGCCGGTAATGAAATTTCTTTTCTCCTATTTCTATCGATCCACCTTCTGTATCGGGTTCTTCAACAGACAGTTTTCCAATGGTAAAACCATATTCGTTTTTAAAATTAAAATGATGATTATTGAAGCCCGCTTTTTCAACAAAGAAAACCCTTTGTTCATTTTTGCAGGTGATACGGGCAGATTGCTGCAGGGGGTTGTATCGTACAATTTCTTTAACCATATTTTCTTCTATAAGATTAAAGACCTGAACAGTAGAAGAAGGATTACTTATTAGCGTCCATTTCATATAAGTGCATTTAAAAAATAGTATAAATGAAATTAAGTAATCCTGCCATACCACTGTATTATTTATAAATTAAAAGAGCGCTATTTATAATTTAATATATTGATTAATAACGTGTTGGGTGTTATAAAAAAGATAACATTGGCAATATTATCTTTACGTTAATTTTACGTAACTTAAGCAATCAAACAAAAAGAATTATTATATGGCAGCTACAGAACAAAAAGTAAAAGACACAAAAAAAATCACAAAAAAGCAGATAAGACAGGAAGTGTTTACCAGGTTATCCGGTGCACTGGAAGAGTATAAGAATAAACTGGGCGAGAAGAAATTTCAAACAAAAATTAAAAAAGCAAGTAAACTGTTTGCTGTTGATTTGACAAAAGCTTTTAAAAAGGATTTAAAATCCTCCGTTAAGCTCAAGAAAGCGGGTGAAAAAACTATTTAAGCTAACCTGTTTAATTCAGCCAGCCATCATACTTGTATGATGGCTTTTTTTTGCAGATATGCTATGCATCCATTGTGGTTGGCTATTATATGCACGCTGATATATAGCTAAGCAGGTTAATCACCATGGTTTTTAGAGATAACAACAAAGCAAACAGAGAAGAATTGCCATAAATTTGACAATAATAAGATGGGGGCTTATGTTAAGTATAACCAGCGGCTATATGAAAAAAATCTACGCTATTTTATTGTTTTCAGGTTTTTATTGCCTGCATGCCCAGGACAATTATGAAATCCAGGTATATGGATCGCAAACGCAGTTAAAAGGTTCAACGATGTTTGAACTGCACAGCAATTATACATTCAACGGTTCAAAAGAATCAGAAAAGGGCGTATTGCCCAGTAACCATGCATTGCATGAAACCCTTGAAATTACAACCGGTATCACAGATATTTTTGAAATCGGGGTTTACTTATTTACCGCTTACATACCAGGACACGGTTACCAAATTGTTGGAAGCCATCTGAGGCCAAGAATTATGGCGCCGGCCAGGTGGAAATTGCCGGTAGGCCTTAGTTTATCTACAGAAATTGGTTATCAGAAACCGGAATTTTCTTCCAGCACATGGAGTATTGAACTAAGACCCATTATAGACAAACAATGGGAAAAATGGTATGTTTCATTTAACCCGACGCTGGGCATTTCTCTAAAAAGCCATTATGATAAATCCACACCTTCTTTTGAACCCAATTTGAAGGTTTATTACAACATTTTAAAAAATACAGGGTTGGGAATAGAATATTATGGTGATATTGGTTATATCAACAGCCTGGAAAAATTTCCGGAACAAAACGATGCCATTTTCATTGCTTACGATATGCTGAACAATCCCCAATGGGAATTTAATATGGGTGCTGGTATTGGCCTTACAGCTGCCACCGATCAATTTGTTTTTAAAGTAATTGTTGGAAGAAAGATCAACTGGCACAAAGGCAGTCATTCGTGAACAGGCGGGTTCATTATTCATGGAGAGTAGTGACGAATTCCTGTCACCTCATGAATGATGCACCAGGTAACCGAATGAGATTCCTGCCTGCGCAGAAATGACGATTATTTATAATGCGGCATGTGCGTATCGGCAAAGACCTTGTCGGCATTTTCCCAGTTTGCTAAAACTTTATTGCGGCTGGTATTAATATTGTTGTTGGCCTGGTTGAATGTGTTTACAGCTGCATTCATCTCTTTCACCGCTTTATTATACGCGTCAATGTCCTGTTTGCTTCTGTCACTTTTGGCATCCATTGTTTTTTTAGTTTTTTCAAACTCCTCTTCTTTCAGAAAAAAGTCAGTGATTTTAGGAGCATCGGTCTCTGCCATTTTTTTATAAAAAGTCAATACATCCCTGCAAGCATTGGCAAGAGAAGGATCGGTCTGAAAAGTTCTTAGATCATTGAGTGCAGTAAGGCCTTCGGTTGCATATTGCACCAGGGAACTACGCGCCTGTTCAATGTCTTTTACTTTTTTGTTGTTAATGGCCTTTGTCATTATTCCGTCTTCAAAATTGCATTTATAAAAAATCAGGTAAAGTTTGTCGCGGTAGCTGCTTAGCTGATCAGCGGTAGCCAGTTTTTCAGACAATTCATCGCTTGATTCTATCAGGTTTACATTGTATTTTTTTGCAAACTCAGTGCTGGCGGTCTGCATATTGTCTGATGCCATTTTTAATTTTTCATTTGTTTTTTCAAGCAGCATCATATACGCCTGCATCTCATCGTACGATTGTTCTGCTATTTCTTCCATATCTACAATGTGTTTATAGTCTTCATTAAAAACCTTGTAGCAGAGATCTATGTAATCAATGCTGCTTTTGCGCAAAGAGTTATCGCCCTTGTAAATATTAATGTCGGCAGTTTTATATTTGCAGTTGCTGATGCTTTCCAGTGTTGCAAGTCTCATTTTCTCAATCTTTCTGGCCCTGCGGCCATGGGCAACAGCACTCACATATGCCATATATTTTTGCTTCATTTCGGTTTGTGCATTGGCAATAGCTGTCATGTAGGCGCCAGGCTGGTCAATTGTCTGCCCGTATGAGGTGAAAGCAGAAAGCAATAAGATAACTACAGTAAGCGGGGAAAGAAGGATTCTTTTCATTAGTGGTTTTTTACGCTGGTAAATAAAACATTGTGACTGTTGATAATATTCAAGCTATTTAGAAAATAGTATTATTGTTTTAATGTTAATATCCGAAATGCAATTTGCAGATAGGGATCCTGCTGCAACCTCTCTTTCCAGCTTTCATCCATTTCGCGCAAACTTTCGTCTGTTTTTACCCGGCGTTCTTCAAATGCATGGTTTGAAACAGTGTAGGCAGCTTTTCCATTGTTTACTAAGACCGGCTGTGCTATTAACGCCTTATCTTTTTTTCTGTCTTCAATGGCATCCGTCCATCCAAGGGATATATCTTTTGGTTGCAGGTGTTTTTTGTATTCCTGTATATATACATTCAGTGCTTTAAAATAGGCTGAAGTATCGGTCTGCGCTTTTGCAAATAATTGCAATGGCGCCAATGACAATGCAGTGTAAGGCTTATAGTATTTATTAGCCTCAATAGAAGATGCAGCAAAGGCAAAATGGTTATTGCTTTCACGTTCAGGACTGGCTTCGGAAATATCCGGTAAAATGATATCAGGTTGCACCCCGCGGGCCTGTGCAGAACTGCCGTTAATCCGGTACAATTTTTCGATGGTTAATTTTAGATAATTTTCTGTCTTTCGGTTCCGGTAATCCTCATCCAGGTTAATGGTTGTATCCATTGGTAAAATTGCCTGGGCTGTAGCTTTTCCATAGGTGGGCGAACCTGCTATAAGAGCCCTGTTATAATCCTGCAGGGTTCCGGCCACCATTTCAGATGCCGATGCACTATAACCATTAACCAGCAATAGCAAAGGGCCGTCGTAAATGCTTCCGCGGTTGATGTCTTTCAGCGTGTACACTTTTGCATCCCTTGATTTGACCTGTGCAACAGGTCCTGCGTCAATAAAAATACCCGACAGATCGGCCGCCTCCTGCATCGAGCCGCCGCCATTGTACCGCAGATCCAATATCAATCCCTGTATATTCTCTTTTTTCAGCTTAACAATTTCTTTGGCCACATCATCGGCACATCCATTGGTTGGTTTGTCGTTTTCTCCCCAGTCTGTATAAAATGCCGGTAAAGAAATATAGCCAATTGTTTTGGCTCCCTTCAGCAAAAACCCTTTTACTTTATTATCATCCTCATCGGGCGCAGCTTTTTCTTTGGCAAGATTTACATGGGTTATAGTACCGTCCGCTTTTTTGATGGTGAGTATAATTTTTTCATGGTTGCTGGTGCTCAGTATTTCATTTAGTTCCCTGCTGCCTGCACCCGATACATCAATGGGTTCTCTTCCATCCCACTGCACAAATTGAATCTTGTCTCCTTTATTTATCTGGCCGCTTTTAAAAGCCGGGCTGCCTGGTTTAAGATTTTCAATAACCGCATCTCCTTCATCATCTTCATCCAGCTGAAAACCAAATTGCATAGAAGAATTACCCAGGCTGCTTTCAAAATTTTCTTTCTCAGTGGGTGGAAAAAAGGCGGAATGCGGATCAAAGCAAACTGCCAGTGACTGGCAATACAAAGTGCAGACTTCCTGCTCTGCGCCGCCGGGGTTTTGCAGCATCCGGTTCACGGAGCGTTTAAAAACATCGTGCATTTTTTTACGCACCGTCACCTCAAGGCTATCTGTCTTTTTCTTTTTTTGTTCGGAACTTAATGAGGTCGCCTTGTCATTCCATTCCAGCAAGACTTCCAGCGAGACGGCTTTTAAATGTTTGTATATTTTTTTCCTTTGCGCGGCGGCATTTAGCGGATAGGAAGCATCTTCGGTTGCTAAAAACTTTTCTTTTACGTTAAAATTAAAAGGCAGTTTGCAGAGGTTGTCTATCATAGTATCCATCTGCTGAATTCTTTGCTGATAAATAGTAACCAGCAACTGCAGAAAACTTGTTTTTTTGTTCAGTAATTCTTCGTCCAGCTGAAGGCGGTAAGGCTGTAGCTTGCTAATATCTTCCTGTGTAAAAAAGATCTTATCGTTGTCAAGCTGTTTTATCAATTCGTCAAACCAGTCACCTGAAAGACGCTTATCAACTACCCTGGGCTGAATGTGAAATTTGGCTGCCATCCGTGTAATAACAAAAGCATTGGTGGCAGCATTCTTTAGGGGTTGTGCTTTTAAAACAATGAGGGATGCGAAAAGAAGTATTGTCAGAACAAAGTAATATCTCATGGACGAAATTGCGCTTTTTACAGCTTGAGTTAAACGGGTGTTTTTTCAATAAAAGCGGGTTAAGATAATCGAAATATTGCAAAATTGAAAGCAAACACTGAATTTATTGATCAGACTGATGTATGCATGTACACAATTTAATGCTGCGCAAAGTCAGGCCATGTACGCCAGTCTATTTTATTTGTTTTATTTTCCCCATTTAGGTTTACTTTGACATACAGGATAATAAACCGGCACCATGGATATTAAAGTAATCAAAACCGGTCTGACTGAAATAGCTGATCTCAGGACCCTGTTCCTGCAGGAAAATAGTTTTCAGTTCATCTATAATAAATGTCATCAGTTTGGGTGGGCCGATACCTACCAGTTTATGGCAGATGGCAACCAGGCAGGTTACGGTTCGGTGTGGGGCAAAGACAACCGCCAGAGCAGGGATGCCATTTTTGAATTTTACCTGCTGCCTGGATACCGGAAACAAGCGCCGGATATTTTTCCTTTATTTACTGCTGAGTCCGGCGCCCTGTTTGTGGAATGCCAGACCAATGACCCATTTTTAACCACTATGCTGTATGGATATTGCCACAATATCAATGCAGAGGCAATACTTTTTAAGGAACATTTTACCACTCATTTTAATATACCAGGCATAATTTTCAGGAAACAGGTGGCAGGCGATAGCATAGATGGAGAAGATATGTATGTGCTGGAAAAGGAAGGCGCAATAGTTGCCACAGGCGGATTTGTATGGAATTACAACCTGCCCTTTATAGATATGTATTATGAAGTGAAAGAGGGTTACAGAAGAAAAGGATTTGGCAGCCTTATAACACAGGAGCTGAAGAAGCAAGCTTATAACATGGCAAGGGTGCCCGCCGCAAGATGCAATATTAATAATCATGCTTCTAAGGCAACATTGCTAAAAGCAGGTATGCAGATTTGCGGATTCATATTGACAGGCAGTCTTTCCAAAAAAATTGATCAATAAATGCTGAAATAACATGTCTGGTTCATATACAAAGCTTGCAGCACATATAAGAAAGTTTGCCTTTCTTAGTGAAGAGGAGGAAGCCGTATTGCTAACCCACGTGAAGCTGCTGCAAATAAAAAAGAAAACACTGCTGCTGAAAGAAGGACAGGTTTGTAAAGCCAATTATTTTGTGGAGAAGGGTTGTTTACGTTTATTTTTTGTGGATGAGAGAGGAGCGGAACAGACAGCTCAGTTTGCCATTGAAAACTGGTGGATGACGGATTATGCCAGCTTTTGCAACCGGGTGCCATCGCAATTTTTTATACAGGCAGTGGAGGATTCAGCAATAATTGCTATCGAAAGAAACAAGCAGGAAGAATTGTTTGCCAAACTGCCGCCATTGGAACGATATTTCAGACAGGTACTGGAGAATTCATATGCCGCCTCACAACAAAGGATCAGGTATATGTTTAGTCTTTCAAAGGAAAATATGTACAAACATTTCAGCGCCTCATTTCCTGGTTTTGTGCAGCGGGTGCCGCAATACATGCTGGCTTCTTATCTTGGACTTACACCCGAATATGTAAGTGAAATAAGAAAAAAGAAAGCCTGAGCCACCAATTGTGTTTCTGTGCAACTCCGCTCTCCCTGGTAGAATGTCTGAACTGGGATAAATGGGATTATTGAGATACCATTGCGAAGCAATCTCTGTGCATCGCCTCAATGCCAGGCCGCGAACAATAGCATGCCCCGTGTCTCCGTGGTTCAGGTGGTTAAAATGGCAATTCTTAAACAGGTTTAATTTTATTTGAAAACCTGCTGCCGAGCTTTGCGGCTCATCAAAAAAATAAAAAAATGGAAGCAAAATTGAATATGCAACAGGTTCAACCCGATGCGTACAAAGCTATGCTGGGCCTGGAAAAATATCTGCATACAACCAGCCTCAGCACGGTGCACCAGGATTTGATTAAGATACGGGCTTCGCAGGTAAACGGTTGCGCGTATTGCATCAACATGCATTCAAGGGATGCGAGGCAGCATGGGGAAACGGAACAGCGCATTTACCTGCTCAATGCCTGGCGGGAAACCAATTTATATACAGCAGAAGAAAGGGCCATACTGGCACTTACAGAAGAAATAACACTTGTAAGCAGGCATACCGGCAACGAAGCTTACGAAACGGCTGCCAGCCTGTTTTCCGAAGCCTACCTGGCTCAAATTATCATGGCTGTTGTAGTCATTAATGCATGGAACCGGATCGGCATCACCACCCACATGCAACCAGACTAAAGGCAATGATGTGCATCCAACCCAAATGGATATACGAGGATGGGTGCTGTAAAAAACCAACCTGCACCATGCACCGACGGTTCATATCGTTGGTGCATTTGTACGTGTAAGACCGGATGTCCGCGTGGCTGATCTTTCCAATGTTTTTATAATAAATCTTAGCCCGGCGCATGCTGCCCTTCCATCTAACAGGCATCAGTATGGTAAAAAGATGTATCGTGGGTGGCGGGTTACATAAAGGATTCAGCTATCTTTAAGTGCCTGCCTGAACTGCTTTTCTGGGATCAAAAGCAACGGCGAACTACAGACAGGGGCGTGGTTGAAATAAATATTTATCTTAATGGCAAAAAAAACCGGTTGTTTTATTTTTGTATTGAAAAAAAAATTAGTATTGCGCAACAAAAATAATCAACCATCTGGTACAAACCAATCAGCCAACTTACAGGTTGCATGAATGCAATCAAAATACTGTTACTTATTTTACCAGCTAATATCGTCTTTCTTTATTAACCAAACCTGCTTAAACCGAAAATCTGCATTGTATGAGCGTACTACTTTGTTGGAAGATCCAATACCCACCTGTTTGCCGAATCCTGTTCTTATTTATTCTGTCAGCCTTTTCTCTGCAACTGGCAGCACAAAGTCCCGGCGGTATAAGCGCCAATCTTGGGCTTTGGTTAAAGGCAAATGACAACGGGGGCGTTACAGCCGATGGTGCCACCATACTTTCATGGACAGACAAATCGCCCGCTGCATCCAACTTAACGGGAGAGAACGCCCCCACATTTACCGTAAATGCCATCAATTTTAACCCTGCCGTACTTTTGAGCGGCAGCGATAATTTTCATATCAATACCCCGTCTCTACCTGCGCAATCCAGCACCATGTATATAATTGGCAAACCAGTAGTAAACAGGGCAGCGGCCAACCAGTTATGGAATACGAATACTTATAATGATCCGGTTGCCGATCATGATGTGCTGTTTTACCTAACCGGAGGTTTGATTTCATACAAGGATGATGTGAGCGGCAACACACCCGGCACCAGCCTTACCTGGAATGGCGATGAAGTGTCGCTGTTCATGATGGAAATATCTAATTCGCCCAATTATAATGTTACGTATACAAAACTGGGTAGCGTAACCGAAACCCTTACCGCTGTCAATGCCACTATCAACAGTCCCAATAATTTTTATACCACGCTGGGAAACCAATCTGATATAGCCGGCTCAGAAGCTTTTGGATACGTTGCAGAAACGCTTATTTATACAACCGCCGCACAAACGGCATCAGATAAAAATAAAATAGAATCTTACCTGGCGCTTAAATATGGTATTACGTTAGACCAAACCACGCCACAGAATTATGTAACCAGCAATGGTGGCATTGTGTGGAATGCTACGGCCAATGCAGGTTATTCGGGCAATATACTGGGCATTGTAAGAGACGATGCCGCTGTACTTGACCAAAGAGTATCTGCATCAGTAAATACTACCGGTGTTATAGCTTTTGCAAATGGCACTACATTTTCTGAAACCCAAACCGATGATGCGGCTTTAACCGATTTGAATGCACTGGTACTGGGCGATAATAATGGCGGCACTACTTTCAACACGGCG
>Ga0068871_100002508_pt1 | contig 12525 bp, 11 predicted proteins | sample KBSMisM72_FD_72750 | JGI IMG/M metagenome (GOLD analysis project Ga0068871, IMG submission 72750) | Miscanthus rhizosphere microbial communities from Kellogg Biological Station, Michigan, USA - KBS Miscanthus M7-2 | ecosystem: Host-associated > Plants > Roots > Rhizosphere > Soil ... | reverse complement strand
AGGGCCTGCTGTAACTGTAATTTTTCCTGTTGCAGTTTTTGGGCAAACTCAGTTTCCTTTTTGGCCGTTAGCAAAGCATATTCTGATTCTTTTTTAGCCAGCTCACTATCTTTTTGTTTTTTATAGGCCTGCATCTGGTCGCGCAGGGCTTTTTTATATTCCTCAGAAACGGCCTCTTCCATGGGAAAATGATGGCCACAATTCGGGCATTTGATATCTGTTGGCATCTACCGGTGTATTTTATGCAAGTTTACGAAAACAGCCACTGAACACGTGGATTTCTTGTGCCAGACAAACAACGCTGTTTATGAGCTCATTAGACAAAGAAATTGAACGGTTGTTTGTTAACTATGAAGGTTAGGGCCCAATTGGTTGGCTTATACAACCACTGATGTTAATAATATGGGGATTGGCAGTAAATTCTTGCCGTCAACTTTGTTCATAAAAAATTAATAACAGATATTTGAGAAATCATTCAACATGAGGACTCACTAATTCTTTTTTTTGACTAGTTTATTAGTCCGGCCCCTTTAGAATCCCTGCTAAAACCTTATCAATAAAACCCTATTTTAATAAAGATTTAGCCTGGTTTTTTACAGGCGGTTAGCGGAAAAAAGCATAAAGCTTATATTTTTGACTAAAAATCAAATATGTTCAAAAATACAAGTATTTTTGCCGGTCTATTATATTATTAATAAAACAGATTCTTTTACACAGAAAAGAAATTGCCCAATGCAAAAAAACTTACAGCACAAAATAGCGAGGTATAAGGATGTAGCGGAAGTGAGAGCAAAAAACTTATACCCTTATTTTAGGGTCATAGAGTCCGGGCAGGACACTGAAGTCAAAATGAATGGCAAGCGGATGCTGATGTTTGGGTCCAATTCCTACCTGGGCCTTACCAGTCATCCCGATATTAAGGAAGCTGCAAAGAGGGCAATTGAAAAATACGGTTCGGGTTGCGCGGGTTCGCGTTTTTTAAATGGCACCCTGGATATACATATAGAGCTGGAAGAACGCCTGGCCAAATTTACCGGCAAGGAAGCGGCGGTTACTTTTAGCACAGGTTTTCAGGTAAACCTGGGGGTACTTTCAAGCATAGTTGGCCGTAATGACTACCTGTTGCTGGATGAATATGATCATGCTTCCATTATTGACGGCAGCAGGCTGTCTTTTGCAAAAGTTATTAAGTACCGCCACAATAACATGGCCGACCTGGAACAGAAGCTCACGGGCCTGCCGGCAGAATCTGTAAAACTAATTGCCGTTGATGGTATTTTCAGCATGGAAGGCGATATTGCCAACCTGCCGCAGATTGTAGAATTGTCTGAGAAATATGGCGCCAATATTATGGTTGATGATGCGCATAGCCTGGGCGTAATTGGCGAAAGAGGCGCTGGCGCTGCTTCACATTTTGGCCTCACAGAAAATGTAGACCTGATTATGGGCACTTTCAGCAAATCACTGGCTTCACTGGGTGGCTTTATTTCCGGCGACGCCGCAACTATTGATTACCTTAAACACAATGCACGGGCGCTTATTTTCAGCGCCAGTATAACGCCAGCTTCGGCCGCCAGTGCACTTGCGGCACTTACGATTATTGAGAATGAGCCACATCATATGGCCAATCTCTGGAACAATACCCGGTACGCCAAAAAATTGCTTGAAGAAAATGGCTTCGACCTGGGTCCTACCGAAAGCCCCATTCTTCCTATTTACATAAGAGATAATGCAAAAACTTTCATGATGACCAAACATCTTGAACAAAATGGTGTTTTTGTAAACCCTGTTGTTTCACCGGCCGTTCCGTCAGATGCATCGTTGATCCGCTTTTCATTAATGGCTACCCATACTTTCATCCAGATTGAGGAAGCTGTTGATAAACTGGTCAATGCAGCACAACTGGCCGGCGTAGAACTTATTAAGCAGAACGCATGAAAAAAATTGAAGCGGTAACTTCTTCGTCCATGCTTGCCTCGTTTATAGATTTTGGGCCCGAGTTGTATAAGAACAACGGCAATTATGTTTCAGAATTATTCATCGCACAGCGCGATTTGCTTTCGCCCGGCAAACATCCTTTTCATGAACATTCTGTAGTACAATTATTTCTTGCTTTCAATGATCAAAAAATAGTGGGCCGTATTGCGGCCATTTTAAATAATAACCACAATAATTTCAATAAGGCTTCCGACGGTTTTTTTGGCTTTTTTGAATGCATAGATGACGATGAAACCGCCTCTCTTTTATTTGGAGCGGCAGAAAAATGGCTAAAAGAAAAAGGCGCCAAAACCATTATTGGTCCGGTAAATCTTTCTACCAATGAAACCTGTGCTTTGCTCATAGAAGGATTTGATTCACCGCCGGTGGCTATGATGACCTATAATGAACCCTATTACCGCTCTTTGATAGAAAGACAAGGCTTTCAAAAGAAAATGGATTTGATTGCTTACAATTTTATAGTAGCAGAGCGCGATGAAAGAAGACTGAAAACGGTTGATCAGATAAAGGAAAGACTGGAAAGACGGGGCATTATTTTTCGCCCCATTAATTTGAAAAAATTTAAAGAAGAAACAGATCAGATAAGACAAATATATAATGCCGCCTGGGACAAAAACCTTGGTTTTGTACCCATGACGGAAAATGAATTTAAATACCTGGCGAAGGATTTGAAAATGATACTGGACAAAGATTTCTGTACAGTAGCCGAACATAATGGCAAGATGGTGGGTTTCAGCCTGGCCATACCAGACATTAACCAGGTACTAAAAAAAATAAAAAAAGGACGCCTTCTGCCAACAGGTATATTTAAACTTTTGTTTCAGCGGAAGGGCATAAAAAAAATACGCATTATAACACTGGGTGTAATAGAGGGTTACCGTAAAATGGGTATTGAAACTGTTTTTTATGCAGATATCATTAAACAGGTGGTGAAAAAAGGCATCACAACGGCGGAGGCCTCGTGGGTACTGGAAGATAATTTTCTAATGAATAAAGCCATTCAGGATATAAACGGAAAGCCCTACAAGAAATACAGGATTTTTGAAAAGCATATATGAAAAAGAAATTGCTGATTACCGGGGCAAGTGGTTTTTTAGGATTTCATTTAATAGAAGCAGCTCTTTTACAAGATTATGAAGTTTATGCCGGAGTAAGAAAGTCGAGCGATACAAAGCATCTTGATAAAAAAAAGGTGACCATTGTTGAGCTGGATATGTCTGATACAAATGGCATAAAAAAGACATTGGAAACACATGGTATTAATTATATTATTCATGCTGCGGCATTAACAAGGGCAAAAACAGCATCTGACTATAATTTCTCAAATGCAGCCTTAACCCGCAACCTGGCTATTGCTGCTACTGAGTCGGATACCGGTATTAAGAAATTTGTTTTCATCAGCAGCCTGGCCGCATTGGGGCCGTCTGAAGATGGAGAACCAGTAAAAGAAGACGATATTCCCCACCCCCTGACCTGGTATGGAAAAAGCAAGCTGCTTGCCGAACATTACCTGAAAGAGATAACCAGCCTGCCATTGATTGTGCTGCGCCCCACTGCTGTATATGGGCCACGTGAAAAAGATTTGTTGCTAATAATAAAATCTGTAAAAAAAGGGCTTGAAGTATATATAGGCCGGGGTAAACAGAAATTAAGTTTTGTTTATGTTAAAGATCTGGCAGCCATTGCGGTTAAATGCCTTGAAAGTAAAATTAATGGTGAATTTTACAATATCAGCGATGGCCGGGTATATGATCAGTATGCATTTGCAGACGCTGCAAAAAAAGCTACCGGTAAAAAGACAATCAGGTTGCATCTGCCGCTTGGGTTAATAAAAAAAGTGGCGGCCGGTATGGATAAATTATACAGCCGGACCAATAAAACACCGGTACTCAATGAAGACAAAGTGAAAGAGCTTACTGCATCAGACTGGTCTTGCAGCATAACAAAAATAATGGAGCAACAAAGCTTCTCACCAGTATATAATTTAGAAAGCGGGATGGCAGAAACAATTGTGTGGTATAAAGAACATAAATGGATATAACTAACAGAAAAAATAGAAACATATGAATAATACCATCAAACCAGCAAAAGGCAAACTGGGGATACTCATACCCGGTCTGGGTGCTGTAGCCACTACTTTTATAGCAGGCGTAGAAGCCGTTAAAAAAGGATTGGCAAAGCCCGTAGGCTCATTAACGCAAATGGGCAGTATCCGTTTGGGCAAAAGAACAGAACATCGTTTTCCCAAAATAAAAGAGTTTGTACCGCTGGCAGATTTAAATGATATCGTTTTTGGAGGTTGGGATGTGTATGAAGACAATGTGTTTGAAGCGGCCAGCAAAGCAAAGGTGCTTGAACCAATGTTGCTGCACGCCGTACGTCCTGAACTGGAAGCTATTAAGCCAATGAAAGCGGTTTTTGATAAAAGCTATATCAAAAATCTCGACGGCACTCATGTTAAGCAGGGTAATAGCAAATATGCACTGGCCGAAGCATTGATGCAGGACATGGAAAATTTTAAAGATCTGCATGATCTTGACAGGCTGGTAATAGTTTGGTGCGGCTCTACTGAAAAATATATTGAAGCAGGCGCGGTACACCAATCGCTGGCGGCTTTTGAAGAAGGATTGAAAAATAGCGATCCTGCTATCGCCCCCAGTATGATCTATGCCTACGCAGCCATTAAACTGGGCATTCCATTTATGAATGGCGCCCCCAATTTAACCTGCGATATTCCTGCGCTTATTGAGCTTTCTAAAATTACCCATACACCCATTGGTGGTAAAGATTTCAAAACCGGTCAAACTTTAATGAAAACAATCCTGGCACCCGGTTTACAGGCAAGATCATTGGGTATCAACGGCTGGTTTTCTACCAATATCCTGGGCAACAGGGATGGCTATGTATTGGACGAGCCGGATAATTTTAAAACAAAGGAAGTGTCAAAACTGGGTGTGCTGGAAGATATTCTGAAACCAGACGACAACCCGGATTTATACGGAGATGTATACCATAAGATAAGGATCAATTATTATCCCCCGCATGGCGACAACAAAGAAAGCTGGGATAACATAGACATTTTTGGATGGCTGGGTTACAAAATGCAGATAAAAATCAATTTTTTATGTCGCGATTCTATCCTGGCTGCACCGGTAGTACTGGATCTGGCCCTGTTTGCTGATTTTGCCAAAAGAGCCGGCCTGGTGGGTATACAGGAATGGCTGGGCTTTTATTTCAAATCGCCCCAGACATTGCCACAGTTGCGCACAGAGCATGATATATTTAAACAGTTAATCAAACTGGAGAATACGTTGCGGTACCTGATGGGAGAAGACCTGATTACGCACCTTGGGCTGGATTACTACGAGGAAGAACTTGCTACTGTATGATTTTCAGTAAAATGATTGCTACCTGTGGCGGTATAGGAAATATAAAAGGCGGGGGCACAATTGCTGCGGTATTGTATACAATATTGTGGCTGCTCGTTCGTCCTTCTATAGGCAATACCCCGGCACAGGTAGTTGTTTTTTTAGTACTGCTGGTAACAGGTGTGATTGTTTCAAACAGGCTGGAGCATATTTGGGGAAAAGATAGCAACAAAATTGTAATTGATGAAGTGGCGGGTATGTGCTGTACGTTATTGTTTGTTCCCCATCAATGGCAATATGCACTGATAGGTTTGGCGGGATTCCGGTTTTTTGATATTGTAAAGCCGCTTTTTATTTCGTCTGCGGAGAAATTGCCGGGTGGCTGGGGGGTAATGGCTGATGATGTGGCGGCCGGAATATGTGCAAATTTGGTATTGCAGTTGGTGATGGTCACAAATATTTTTTAGTATGGTTACTTTTCTGAAAGCCCAGGGAGCGGCAATTATTGGTTCTTTAGCCGACTTTCTGATATATGTCACGCTGGTACAATTAACCGGCCATACAAGGGGTATGATTTCGCTGGCAACAGCAGAAGGCGCACTATGCGGTGGCATCATCAATTTTATTATTGTCCGCAAATGGGTTTTTAATGAAGGGCAGAAAAAAGCACATATACAGGTAACAAGGTATTTGCTGGTATGGGCGGGCAGCATTTTATTAAATACCTGGGGTATGTACCTGATTACCTATTTTACAACGATTGACTATGCCATAGCAAAAAGGATTTTTGTAAGTGTACTGGTAGGAGTGTTTTACAATTACTTTTTGCAAAAAAGATTTGTTTTTAAATAGAAAAGAAATAGAATGGCACCGAACAACGGGAATAGAAGAAGAGGATGGGCATTATTGGTTAGCATGCTGGTATTTTTTAACATTGCGCAGGGTCAGGGCATTATTGTAACAGGTGTAGTTAAAGATTCATCAAACGGATTGCCTGTATCAAATGTAAGCGTGTATTTTAGAAATTCGCATGGGGTCAGAACAGATTCTTCAGGCATGTATTTTTTGCAGTCTGACCAGGCAGCCGGCTACATAGAATTTTCTATAGTAGGGTATAAAAAACTGCGTTTTCCCATAAAACAGGATACCGGCACGCTGGTGCTTGATGTGCAGCTTCACCCGCTGTACAGCCAGTTAAACAACGTAACAATTACCAAAAAGAATAAAGCGCGGTATACCAATAAGAATAATCCTGCAGTTGATCTTATCAGAAAGGTAATTGAACATAAATCTGAAAACAAGCTGGAGGGATACACGTCTGCATCGTATGAGAAGTATGAGAAAATGCAGATATCTCTTAGCGGCCTTTCAGAGAAATTGCAAAAAAGTCGGTTCACCAAGAAATTTGGATTTGTATTTGAAAATGGAGACACCACTAAACTGGAAGGTAAATCTGTATCACCTGTTTATCTTGAAGAAACGCTTTCAAGAAATTATTACCAGAAAAAAGGCGACAAAAACAAATCCCTGATTATTGCGCAGAAAAAAGTAGACTTTGGCGAGTTTATAGACAACCAGGGGGTAAGCGCCTACCTGAACCGTTTATATGAAGATGTAGACATCTACGCCAACAATCTTTCTTTGATGACCAACCAGTTTTTAAGTCCGCTGGCAGATGTAGGTCCTACCTTTTACATGTATTATATAAAAGATACGGTTGTGGTAGATGGTGAGAAACTGGTACAGATGTATTTTTCGCCCCGTAACCCCAATGATCTTTTATTAAGAGGCACTTTGTTTATTACCCTGGATGGTAAATATGCCATTCAGAAATTAAAGATCCTGGTCAGCAAATATGCCAACCTCAACTTTGTGCGTGAATTAAAAATAAACCAGGATTTTGAAAAAGGATCCAATGGCCGTTTCCACGTTGCCAAGAGTGATATCATTGCTGATTTTGGGTTGTCAAAAAGCGGTGGCGGTATTGTGGGTGAACGATCTGTTTCCTACAAGGATTTTTTAACAGATATCAGTATCCCGGATTCTGTTTTTTCAGGTCCAAGAAATGAAGTTGCGGAAGGCGCGCTGGAAAAAGATAATGTTTATTGGGAAAAAAGCCGGCATGATTCGCTCAGCCGTTCAGAATCCAAAGTATATGCAAATATAGACAGCCTGAAAAGAATGCCGGCTTTCAGAAGAACGCTTGATATTGCCACTTTAATTCTTGCAGGATATAAAGCTGCAGGTCCGGGTTATGAAATTGGACCGGTTAGTACATTTTATAGCTTTAACCCCGTTGAGGGTTTCAGGTTGCGTTTTGGGGGCAGAACCACACCCAAATTCAGTCCCCGGTTTTATACTGAAGAATATGCTGCCTACGGTTTTAAGGATCAAAAATGGAAATACTTTTTAAGCGGTACTTATTCGCTCAACAATAAAAGTATTTACTCTTTCCCCCTGCATTACGTGCGTGCGTCTTTTCAGCGCGACACAAAAATACCCGGACAGGAACTGCAATTTGTTCAGGAAGACAATTTCCTGCTCTCATTTAAACGTGGCGACAACAACAAATGGTTGTACAACGACATTTTCAGGCTGGATTATGTGCATGAGCTGATTAACCGGTTTTCTTATACAGTGGGACTTAAATACTGGAAGCAATCGCCCGCCGGAAAAGAGTTTGTGTATTCTAAAATAGATAACGGGGTGGCTTCTAATATACCCGATATTACCACGGGTGAACTGGCGGTGGAATTGCGCTACGCCCCCGGTGAACAATTTTACCAGGGTAAATTGTACCGTATTCCAATTATTAATAAACATCCTATTATCAGGCTGCGTTATATTGCAGGTATAAAAGGCCTTTTTGGCGGAGAATACAATTACCAGACCCTGAACCTGAATTTTTTCAAGCGTTTTTATTTATCGCAACTGGGTTATACTGATATATCTGCAGAAGGCGGATATTTGTTTGGTAAAGTGCCGTTCCCATTGCTGAATATCCACCGTGCCAACCAGACGTACACTTACCAGTTGAATTCGTACAACCTGATGAATTTTCTTGAATTTGTAAGTGATCACTATGCATCATTGAATGTGGATCATTATTTTAACGGGTTTATTTTCAACAAGATTCCGCTGTTTAAGAAATTAAAATGGCGCGAGGTGATCACCGGCAAAATTTTATTTGGCGGATTAAGGGATGAAAACAATCCCGATAAAACGTCCGACCAGCTGAAATTTCCGGTAACAGACGGCGTAACATCTACTTTTACCCTTGCAAAAGAACCCTATATAGAAGTAAGTGCGGGTGTTTCTAATATTTTTAAACTTTTAAGGGTTGATGTGGTTAAAAGATTCAGTTATCTGGATCACGCCAATGTGCCGCAATGGGGTATTCGCGGAAGAATTAAATTTGATTTTTAATTGGGCTGCTATGAGTTTACGGGATACACTTCAACAAATAATCTATAAAGTTATCAATCCTTTTGTAAGGGTTCTTATAAAGCTGGGTCTTACCCCAAACGGGGTTACCACCATCGGTCTTATTTTAAACATTGGGGTGGCCATTATTTTTATTGCAGGTGCAGAAAAAACAAACAGGGGAGACCTTTCTTATGTGGGCTGGGCGGGTGCGCTGATATTGTTTGCAGGGTTATTTGATATGCTGGACGGCCAGGTAGCCAGGCTGGGAAATATGACTTCATCTTTTGGTGCCATGTATGATTCTGTGCTGGACCGGTACAGCGAAATGATCATGTTTCTTGGCATTTGTTATTACCTGGTATCACACCATTACTTTTTGAGCTCATTGTTTGGATTTATTGCGCTGATAGGCTCCATGATGGTAAGTTATACCAGGGCAAGGGCCGAAGGTTTGGGAGTGCCTTTAAAAGGCGGTCTTATGCAAAGACCCGAAAGGGTGGTAATGGTGGGCCTTACCGCTATGCTATGCGGTATTGCCTCTCATTTTATAGGAGGGGATTATAAACTCTATGTAACCGGTATCCCTTTTCACATTTTTGAGACAATGTCTATTTTTACAATTCCACTTAGTATTATGGCCGTGTTAACCAATATAACTGCTATCAGGCGCCTCAGGGATGCAAAAAAAGCGCTTGATGACAAAGACAGAAAAGAAAAAAAAGGAACAGTCTCGGTGGCTGCTACCACCATACTGGCGCTGGCGCTTGCGCTGTCAGGTATTTCCAATACACAGGCACAGCAGCCCAAGGCCGTTGCCAGCGATAAGGCTGTTATGGATACATTTCCGGTGCCACCCCTTTCCAGCAACCAGTTATTTTATTTACAGCGTACATCTAACAAAAACACCATTATGTACGATTTAAATTTTGAAAATGGTACGCTGAACGTGGAAGAACCGGTGCATGTTTACTGGATAAGATATTCAGATCAGGGCCAACGGCAGGAACTTTCTTATATACAACGTACTTTTGCATACGGTATAAAAGCAACCGCACTAAAAAATAGCAACGGATATGTAATGCATTTTGTTTCATATAAAAAGTACTTGCTTTACCTGCTTAAGTCAGCAGCTGATAATAAATACCGGGTGTATACCACAGTAAATTCAAAAACAGTGGTATTGAACAGGATTTTTATAAAAATTAATGGCGGTTCTTTCTGGTCTCCAAAAGTGGAGTATGTAGAAATCAAAGGGATAGACCCTGCCAGCGGCAAAGAAGTTACGGACCGGCTAAAAATATAATCAGATGCCTAAAAATTATATCTCAAACGATTCTTCATCAACACGGATGTTTAGAAATGGCTTTATGGAAAGCCTTTCTAAAGTGCATTTTACCGTGCCCCTGTTTATTTACGTACCGGTTATAGCAGTATTTATTTACCGGTCCTTTTTTGTATTGCATAATACCATCGGCTGGTTCTTTATTTATTTACTGGCCGGAATTTTTATCTGGACCATCACCGAATACCTGCTGCACCGTTATATTTTTCATTTCGTTCCAAGATCAAAATGGGGTCTGCGCCTGCATTTCATATTTCATGGTGTACATCATGATTTTCCGCGCGATGCAAAACGGCTGGTAATGCCGCCTTCTGCCAGCATACCCCTTGCATTAATTTTTTATTTTCTTTTCCTCTGGCTATTGCCTGCAAGAATGATGGATGCTTTTTTTGCTGGTTTTTTGATCGGTTACCTGATTTATGATATGACGCACTATGCTATTCATCATGGTAATTTTAAAAGCAGGATCATGAAAAGCATCAAGCAGCACCATATGCTGCATCATTATTCTGATTCCACAAAGGGTTATGGCGTCAGTTCGTCTATCTGGGATATCTTTTTTCAGTCAGGCTTTAAAAATAAAAAGTAACAGGCCATTAATGCCACCCAGACTATTTACCACACGACTGATACTTATGATGGCTGCTATCTCAGCGGCATACATGCTGGTTTCATATTTTTTAATTGGCTACCGCCCCGAACAATTGTTCCTGGTGGTGTTGTGCAACATATTATTTTTTGCCTCATTGGCTACGCGGAGTTTTGTGGTATCCTTTTCTGTTTTCATTGTATACTGGATTATTTTCGATTACATGAAAGCCTTCCCCAATTATAAATATAATTCAGTACACATAGAGAGCATTTACAACGCAGAAAAAAATATTTTTGGAATTAGAACGGCTGGTGGAAATACTATAACACCCAATGAATACTGGCAACTGCACCAGCACACAGTGCTGGATTTTTTGTCGGGTGTTTTTTACCTGTGCTGGATACCTGTGCCGCTAATGTTTGCTATTTATCTCTATTTTAAAAAGCGTCGGCAGTTTTTTTATTTTGCGTTTACTTTTCTGCTTGTCAACCTGCTGGGTTTTGTGGTCTATTACAGCTATCCTGCCGCAGCACCCTGGTACGTTACCAAATATGGTTTTGTATTTAATGCCAATACGCCGGGCAATACAGCCGGCCTCGCCAGGTTTGATGCCATGGTGCACGCAAATATTTTTCAATCGCTTTACACCAAGGGGTCTAATGTTTTTGCGGCCATGCCGTCATTGCATTCTGCCTACCCGGTAATTGTTTTTTACTATGCGCTGAAAAATAAAGTGGGGTATATGAGTATTGTGTTTGCAACGGTGATGTGCGGTATTTGGTTTTCGGCCGTCTATACCAATCATCATTATGTGCTGGATGTAGTTGCAGGAATCATCTGCGCAGTGCTTGGAATCTCGCTTTTTAATATAATCAGAAAAAGATTTTTCCCGGAGAAAGAGTAGCAGGGGGCTAATTAAACGGGGCCAGTTCAGGTACCGCCATCCGCTGGCAGCCAATACCATCTACCATTACATTTACAATAAACTCAGCTCTTTTATTAAGACCTGTATATTGCATGTCTACATTCAGTGGCATTTCAAGTCCTTTAAATGAACTTACAATAAGATAAGACAGCGATTCAATGTATTCCTTGTCCATCTTTTTGAATTCAGCTTTCTTAACGCCTTCAATAATAATATCTTTTACCAGTGCTACCTGTAGTGTGTCGTATTTCTTCCTGATGATTTCCATTTTTCCCGCAAAGTCTATCAAATCTTTTTTCAGTACCTCATTCAGATTGCCCAATTCACTTATTTTTTTTAACCTGGTGCGGCAATAAGCGATTAGTTTTTCTTTGGCGCCATATACGGCATTGGTTTCAATGGTTACCTGTTTAAAAAATTCGGTCATTTCCTGGTGCACAACGGCCTCAAAAATTTCATCCTTGCTGGCAAAATAATAGTAGAGAGCACCCTTGCATTTTCCTATCCTGGATGCGATATCATCCATGGTGGTTTTCTTCAGCCCCTGTTTTTCAAACAGGGCCCTGGCTGCAGAAAGAATATCTGTCAAAACATTCTCATCCTTATTAATGTGTTCGCTCATGATTTGTATACTATTCTTACAGGATTTACCATCATAAAGTTACGCAAGTAAGCAGAAATATCTCTATAAGAATTAGCCCTTATGCGGAAAATACGGTTATGATTTTGTTAAGTAAACAGGGGGTAAAAACAAAGGCAGCCCGTTATGGGCTGCCCTTTGTGCGGAAGAGGAGATTCGAACTCCCACGCCCGGTAAAAGGCGCTACCACCTCAAAGTAGTGCGTCTACCAGTTTCGCCACCTCCGCAGCAGGG
>Ga0068871_100002507_pt1 | contig 12529 bp, 10 predicted proteins | sample KBSMisM72_FD_72750 | JGI IMG/M metagenome (GOLD analysis project Ga0068871, IMG submission 72750) | Miscanthus rhizosphere microbial communities from Kellogg Biological Station, Michigan, USA - KBS Miscanthus M7-2 | ecosystem: Host-associated > Plants > Roots > Rhizosphere > Soil ... | reverse complement strand
ACATTGATGATGGATTCCTCGTCATAGCGCTCGAGCAGCATCACGAGGGCATCCGCCAAGTCGGTCACGTGCAAAAATTCGCGGCGCGGCTTGCCGGTGCCCCAGGCGACGACGCGCTCGTCACCCCGCACCTTGGCCTCGTGAAAACGACGAATCAGGGCTGGCAGTACGTGCGAGTTCTCGAGGTCAAAATTGTCTCCGGGACCGTAGAGGTTGGTCGGCATTGCACAGATGGCATTGAAGCCGAATTCCCGGCGATACGCCTGACACAGCTTGATCCCGGCGATCTTGGCGACGGCGTACCACTCGTTGGTCGGTTCCAACGGCCCACTGAGCAGATACTCCTCCTTGATTGGCTGCGGAGCCAGGCGCGGGTAGATGCAGCTGGAGCCGAGAAAGACGAACTTTTTCACGGCCGCTTCGCGCGCTGCGTCGATCACGTTGCCCTGGATCAGCAAGTTGTCCCGGATGAACAACGCCGGATGCGTACTGTTGGCCTTGATGCCGCCGACCCGGGCCGCGGCCAGAATCACGGCGTCTGGCCGGTGCTCCTGAAAGAAGTCACGGACCGCCGCTTGCTGCGTAAGATCCAGTTGCGCATGGGGGCGCACCAGCAGGTTGCGATAGCCGTGCTGCTGCAGTGCAGCCACGACCGCGGCACCCACCATGCCGCGGTGTCCGGCAACATAGATGAGTGAATCCCGGCTGATCGACATTGCCGATCACTCGTGACGCTGGAAGACCCGATAGCCTTCCTTTGCCACCAACGCATCGCGCTTGGCCAGGGCCAGGTCGGCCTCGATCATCTCACGCACCAGCGCATCAAAAGTGATCTCGGCCCGCCAGCCGAGCCGGTCGCGGATCTTGCTCGCGTCGCCCAGCAGCGAGTCCACCTCGGTCGGCCGGAAGTAGCGAGGGTCCACGCGCACGAGCACCCGTGCCCTGCTACGGTCGAAGCCTACTTCCTCGGCCCCCCGGCCGCGCCACTCGATGTCCATGCCCAGCAGTCGGCCCGCAAGCACCACGAAGTCGCGCACCGAATGCTGCTCGCCCGTGGCGACGACGTAATCATCCGCCTGAGGTTGCTGCAGCATGAGCCATTGCGCACGCACGTAGTCGCGCGCGTGGCCCCAGTCGCGGCGTGCGTCCAGGTTGCCAAGATGCAGGGTGTCCTGCAGTCCGACACTGATTCGCGACAACGCCCGCGTGATCTTGCGCGAGACGAACGTCTCGCCGCGCAGCGGAGATTCGTGGTTGAAGAGAATGCCGCTGCAGGCATACAAGCCATAGGCTTCGCGGTAGTTCACGCAAATCCAATGTGCGTAAAGCTTCGCCACGCCGTAGGGCGAGCGCGGGTAGAACGGCGTTGTTTCCCGCTGCGGAACCTGCTGGACCTTGCCGAACATCTCCGAGGTCGAAGCCTGGTAGAAGCGCGTGTGCCGTTCCAGGCCGAGGATCCTGACCGCCTCGAGCATTCTCAGCGTACCGACGGCGTCGGCATTGGCAGTGTATTCCGGTGTCTCGAACGAGACCGCCACGTGACTCTGCGCGGCCAGATTGTAGATTTCCGTAGGCTGCACCTGCTGAATGATGCGGATGAGATTGGTCGCATCCGTGAGGTCCCCGTAGTGCAGCTTCAGGCGCACGTTCGATTCGTGCGGATCCTGGTACAGGTGATCGATACGGTCGGTATTGAACAGCGACGAGCGTCGCTTGATACCATGAACGATGTAACCCTTTGCGAGCAGGAACTCAGCAAGATAGGCGCCGTCTTGTCCCGTAATCCCGGATATCAGGGCAGTCTTCGGCACAGGGCACCTTAGTGGGTCATCGCTGGCCCAAGTCTAGCATCTGCAAACATGGCGAATGATCTAGGGCAGCGACGCGGCCGCCGGCAAGGTCAGGCTGCGGATGCTGTTGCTCACTCGTGCGTTGCCACCATTGGGGTCGCTGCCGCCCTTGCCGGCGATGACGACGAAGCGCGCGGGGGCAGCGTCGCTCACAAAGCAGGTCGGTGCATGTCGGGGCTCGAAGCGCCCGTCATCCGCCAGACCTGAGCCCGCATCGGCCTTGAATTGCTTCCAGTCGCTGCCATCCTTGGAATACCACAAATCCGCGTGATTGGCACCGTAGCGCAGGGTTACCGCGCCGCCGGCGTCGTTCCAGTCCGTGGGCGCATAACCGCCGACGAGCCACGCAACGCCATCGCTGCTGGTGGCAACACACGCCCACATCCGGCCCGACCAGGCGGCCGGCTGAGCATTCTGCGACCAAGTCACGCCGTCCGGGGAGGACCAGATGTCGTTGTAGAGACGCGAGTAATCGCAAGCGCCGCCGCCCACAATCCACATCTTGCCCGCAAGTACAAACGCCGCGGCGCCGCAACGCGGCACGAAGTTGGGAATCGCTCCCAGGTCAGTCCACTGCGAAGCCGTGGCATCGGTGCTGCGATAAACCTCGCCGCTATCCGGCTGCAGAAAAAACAGCGTGCCGCCCAGGACGAGCGTGCGGGAATTCTCGCCTGCCCTTACCGGCACCGGCCCGGGCGCGGCGGTGACGCCATCGGCCTGGTTATTGCGGGCCCAGCTCACCCCGTCCGCGGATCGCCACACCGTGGCTCCGACGGCGGTGAGTTGCCCATTCCAGACGATGATCGGGCTGTAGGCGTCATAGAAATCCGTCGGTACCGGCGCATCCATCACGCCGTTGTTGATCACTGGACTGATGTCCCGCGGATTGGGTGCCGTGGCGGTCGCAAATGAAGGCGTGCTGTTCCAGGTCGCGCCATCCGCGTCGGTCGAGGACCACAGATCAAAGAAGCTACACGTAGCGAAGCAGCTGTCGCTGTTGGTCGGATCGGAAAACCCACCACTGACCCAGAGGTGACCCAGAAACTGCGCCCCGTGAGCACTGTCGCGTGCCCGGAAAGGCGCATTGGCCAGCGAGGCATCCCAGGACGGCACGGCGATTGTGTGAGCGCCGCCGGCGAGGTTCATGCCATCGGGGCTGAGATAGATATTGCCGCTGGCGAACTGCGCCAGTACCCCGCCCCCCACCTTGACCATGCGCTTGACGGTGTTATCCACAGTGGCCGCGACGGTCTGTCCCCCGCCGCCCAGATTCTGGTTGTCCGGACTGTAGTAAGCAGAGCCGTCGGCAAAGAGGGTTACCACGGCGGTGCCGGTTTCCATGGCGACGATCTGCACCACGTTGTTCGTGCCAGCATATATGCGCACGGTCTTGCCGCCGCCGCCCAGGTTGAGTCCATCCGGGCTGTAGGTCACTCCGCCGGCGGCGGCAAAAATCACGTCGACACCGTCGCCAACGGGGGTCAGACCCACGACACCTGGTGTGCCGCTGTAGGCCTGTACGCTGGCACCGCCGCCGCCGAGGTTCTTGCCGTCCGGGCTGAAAACCACCGAGCCGTCCGACAGCAGCGCATCAACGCCGCCAGCCACGGCGACGATGTCGAGAACCCGCAGGTTGCCGCCGTAGGCAGCGATCGTCGCGCCGGATCCTCCCAGGTTGTATCCGTCCGGGCTGTAGTTGGCCGCGCCGTCCGGAAACAATGCATCGACCGCTCCGCCGCCGCCGGGGATGACGACGACCTTGGCCGTCGCGCCGGTCTCCAGCGCGGCGCCGGGGTTTGTGACCTGGCTATTGTCCACCTCCGCGCTACCGGAACCCGATCCCCCGCAAGAGATTAGGCCGGCCGTCATGAGCGCCAGCGCACCGACAAGCACCCCCGGCCTGACGCGCGAGGGCAAAGACTTCTCAAGAAGGTTCAAGTTGCCGTCCCGCAGCATTGGCTTCATGAATCGCATCTTATTTCAACCGTGGCCGCCGATGTGAGCCAACTACGCCCATGAACGCTCATCCGCCTGAATGGTTGGCAGCGCTCACCCTATCCGTCCGGGCGGGATGTCGAATGACTGCAGTTCACAGAGGGCGGTGCGACGCAATTCGGCCTCTTGTGAATACGGCGGGGTCCACTGCAACTTCGTCTGCGCCGTCTGCGGGTGCAACACAAACGGACCGGTAAGGCGCGCGATGTCACTGCCGCGTCCGGTGAGACTCAGGGCCACCTTGATGAGCGTGGGCGACACCGGCGCGAGCCACGGACGGTAGCCGGCGTGTCGTGCCGTCGTGCGAAACAGATCAGCCACGGAGATGGTTTCGCGATCGGCGACCAGCATCGTGCCCCGGACCTCGCCCGGATCGCTGGCCAGGACGCAAATGAGGTCCACGATATTGCGCACCGCGACCAGTGAGCGCGGCGCACGCAAGGCACCGATGGGCAGGGGCCAACCCCTGAGTGCCAGGCGCAGCAAGCGCATCAGGTTGCCCTTCGCGCCGGGGCCGTAGATCAACGGCGGCCGCAATACTACGACCTCCATGTGTGGCGCAATCTCGCAATCCAGCCACTCCTCCGCCTGCCACTTGGAGGCGGTATAAGCGTCGTGGGGATGGGGCACGGACTCCTCGCGAAACCCTTCGGGCGGTGACGTAGCCCCGAGCACCCCTGCCGAGCTGACAAACACGAAGCGTTTCACGCCTGCCTGCCTGGCCGCAAGCGCCGCCGCCTGGGTCAGTACGACATTGCTCGCCCTGAATTGCGCAATCGGATCATCGCTAGTGTCGGCCAGCACGTGCGCCCGCGCGGCTAGATGTACAAGCGTCTCCACGCCGTGAAGCCCTGCCGCCAAGTCCTGCGAACTCAGCTGTGAGCGTGAGAGGCCGCACACCTGATGTGCGCGCGCCGCCAGTTCCTGGCACAGGTGGCGACCGAGGAATCCCGAAGTACCGGAGACGGCGACGACGCTCATGGCAGCAGCGGCGCGGGCTCCAGCACCGAGCCAAGGACTGCCTCGTAATGCGCCAGCCCGTGCTGCCGGGCAAATTCCCGCTCGTAGAACTGACGCGCCCGCGTACCCAGCTCCGTAAGGCGTTCGCGACTGGCGGCAAGCTCGGTGAGCACCCTGGCAACTCCGGGCACGTCATTGCTTCTGATACTGATCCCGCCCGCCGAGCGGGCGATGAAGCGTTCGATGTCGCTGTCGGGGCCGATATAGAGGGTCGGAATTCCGCGCGCCATGTAACCCTGCAGCTTGCTCGGCACAACCAGTCCGGCAAAGGGCCCGCGCAGCGTGACCACGGCAACATCCGCGATTCCGAAGCTCTCAGGTAACCGCTGGGCGGGCAACAAGTCGCTGAAGCGCACGATTGCTCCAAGGCCGAGTTCATCGACCTGCCGCCGGACCTCCTCAAGGCGGCTACCACGTCCGACAAAGACGACGCGCAGCGCAGGTATTGCATCCATCGCGCACTTGACCCCCTGCAGCAGGGTGTCGAACTCGTGCGCCAAGCCGAGGTTGCCCGAGTACAGCACCACGAATTTTCCCTCGAGGGCCCACTCCTGGCGCAGTGTATTGGCGGCCGGCGATGCGAGTCCCTGAGTTCCGGTGGCCCAGTTGGGTATTTCGACGATGCGCCCGGCGCTGACACCCTTGTGCTCGAGACGCTCGCGCATCACCGGTCCAAGCGCGATAACGCGCTGCGCCTGCCGATAGGCCCAGGCAAAGGTGCCTTGCAGCAGGCGCCCGAGGGTGGCGCCGCCACCGGCGCCGTGCGCGATTAGCACGTCGGGGTAAACATCCATGGCGATGATCACCAGCGGCCGGCGCCACAGGCGCGCCGCCAGGGCCACCAGTATTACCGCCAGTGGCGGGTTAGTCTGTGTTATGAACACCTCGGGTGGACGGCGCAACAGCAACAAGGGCGCGAGCGCCAAATAGAACCAAAGCTGGCGCAGCAGTTTCGCGCGATGGATGTTGCCGCGCAGCAGCGCCGGGATGCGGCGAATGCGCACGCCCTGCGAACGCGGATCTGCGGGCGGATCCCCCTCGAGCGGCGCGTACTGATCGCTGCCACAGATGACCTCGACGGCAAAACCGGCCTGTGCCAGATGCACGGTCAGATCGAGCGGCAGTTCGGCACCACCCCATCCATCCGGATAGTAGAACTGCTCTACGAACAGGATGCGGCGCGGCGGTCGAGCAGCACCCGGGCGGGGGGACGGAGGGCTCTGCAGCGACATTAGCTTGCAGAGCTTCGTGAACGCGCGCGCGCCTGTTCGCAGGCGCGCGTGAACTGCGCGGCGAATTCGCGCACGCGCCGCAACGCCTGCTCCGCGATCGCCTGCTGTTCGCTGACCGTCGGCCGCGCGCGCTCATCGAGCCACAGCCTCTCCAAGCAGGCTGCGAGCGCCGCCGGATCGGTGGGGTCGAAGAAGTCCGCAGCCGTACCGACCTGTTCGCGATGCACCGCCAGGTCCGCAAGCACGAGACGCACGCCCAGAGACTTGGCCTCCTCCACCGTGGTGCTCCAGCCCTCAAACAGCGAAGGATTCAGCATCGCCACACTCGCTCTCATCAGCAACGCTACGTCGGAGCGCGGCACGTTCCCGAGGAAGCGGAAGCTCGCCGTGAGTCCCGCATCAGTCACCTTCTTTTGCAGACGCCCGTAGTAGTCAATCTGTCGTGGATCATTCGGATTGCCGCTCGCTGCCACGGTGATATCGCGCCCGCGCGCCCGAAGCAACTGCAACGCTTCCACGACCCGCAGATGGTTCTTGTGTGCCCAGAATTGGTTCGGCAAATAGAAGAAACGCGCCGGCAGCCCGTAACGCTGCTGCACCAGTGGATCTTCCTCGCCCGGCTGCAAGGCGGAGCGCACCGCAAAGCGAGCCACGGCGGTCCGTCCGCGGGCACGCGAATAGTACTTCTCACAGTCCTTGCGCGCGTCTTCGCTGCTGAGCAGGACCGTACGGCCAGCAGCCAGCTGCAGTTGCAACCCCAGCGAGCGTTGCGCCAAGGCACGCCGCGAAAACAGTTGCGGCAAGTGCCGGTCCTGAAAATCCGGCACCCAGGCGAGAGTGGCCGCCGGGAAGCGCCAGCCGTAGAAATCGGCCGCCTCCAGAATCACGTCGCACTCATGGCGGTTGCACAGCGCGGCGATCGCGCGGTTGCAACCCAGCGCCATGGCGCCGATCAGGCCGGCGCGTCGTCCGCGCGCCATGTAAGCATCGGGGACCAGACGCGCTCCAAGCACCGCCACGAACCGTGATTGCAGCTGTGTATCTGCGCTCGGGCTGCAAAACACTATCGGTTCATACCCGAAGTCGGGATTCTCAAGCAGTGCCCGGGAGACGGTTTCGACGTAGTTAACGCCACCGGTCCAGACGCCGTCGTCCGGCAGGCGCAGCGCGATCCGTTTCATCAACGGTCTCGCTCAAGGTTGAACCAGTCGGCGTAACGACGCACGCCTACGGTCAATGGAACGTTGCAAGTGTGCCCGAGGGCTCGCAGTCGTGTCGGGTCGGCGACCAAGACCCCCGGGTCGCCGCGCCGGCTAACTCCGGAGAACGCAATACGCTTCTGGCGCCCCAAGGCCGCCGCCAGCTGCGTCACGATTTCACGGACGGGCACACCGTTACCTGAGCCGCCGTTAAAAATCGGGTTCGACTCGCTCGCAAGCCTGGCGATGCCGGCGAGCATCGCGACTGCGTCATCCACGTGGACCCAATCACGTATCTCCTCGCCCGTACCTCCCAGCTCGATACGCTCGCCCGGCGCCACGAGCTTGCCCGCACAGTCCCACAGGAGCTGCTTTCGCAATCCCTCGCCGTATACCGAAAACAACCTCACCACCGCCGTGTGCAGACCGAACACCTGCGAGTATTCCTGACACAATTGCTCCGCCATCAGTTTGTGGTACCCGTAAGGAGACACTGGCTGGGGAGGACGTGACTCCTCAGCCGGCACGCCCTGGGTGTCTCCATAAACGGCCGCACTGGAGGCAACAACAAGTTTCGATCGCGGCGCGTGATTTCGCAGCCATTCCAGCAGCGTCGCTGTCGTACTCGTTGTTCGTGTGAAGTCCTCCAGCGGCGCCTGCAGCGAGGCGCCCACCGTGGATCCGCCCGCAAGGTGGTACACAAGATCCGGAGTGCCGTGTTCCGCCGCAAGCTGGCCCAGGGCTTCGGGGGTGATCTGCGAATTCAGCCAATTCGTCAAGCCCGCCTCACGCCACGATTGCGGGTGCAAATGCCCGTGCCCCACACCGCAAACGAACAACCCCTGATCAGACAGGGCCAGTGCCAGACGGCGACCGATGAACCCTCTTGCTCCGGTAACCCACGCCACTGACATCGCTCAGCCTCCGGGCCGGTCAGCGACAAAGGAGTACAGGCGCCCCGGACGATTGTCTACGCGGCGCAGCAGACTCAAGGTCAACTTCATGAGCGGCGGCAAGCGCAGCAAGCGCCTCGCGATATTCCGCGAGCCGAGCAAATCGGGCAGCTGCGCGGCAATTCCGTCGGGAAGAGTCTCCTTGGTAAGCGGTGCATAGTTGATCGGGGACTCGAGCGGTGTAATGACACTTCGCAGGGAAAAGCCTGCGTCCTTGATCGCCGCAGTATATTGCTCAAGCAGGTATGCATGTTCGCCGCCATAGAGACGATGCAATGGATGCAACTGCTGGAAGCGTGCCAGGTCGCCTGCGCGGCTGATCACATGATCGCGGAGGGCAACCAGCCGCCCTCCGGGGCGCAGCACGCGATACAGTTCCTTCAGAAGCAATTGCAGATCGCGGGCGTGGTGCAGCGCCTGGCGCGCGAGAATCAGTTCGAAGTGGCTGCTGGGGAAGGGCAGCTGTTCGCCGAAAGCTTCCCAAACCTCGATAGGGTAACCAGTGGCACTCGCCAGGCCCCGGATGGCCGCGGCTCCCACGAGCTCACCCGGGTCAGGTTCGAGCGCGCACACCTGCCAGCCATCGCGCGCCAACGCATAGCTCGCGATCCCGCGGCCGGCGCCCAGATCGAGCACCCTGCCGACGGTTGCAGGCAGCAACTGCCGTGCCGCACGCCATTCCGCGCTGGCCCAATAGCGCTCACCGGCTTCGACACTCGTCCCGTCGAAGTAGCAATCTCGGGCCATGGCGGCTTGCGCAGGGTCAGCAAGCAGCGAGGCGACCGCCTGCTGCCAGCTTGCCGCCGCGGTGCCGCGCGGATTATTGGGTTCAGCCGCGCTCATCAGCCGCCAGTTCGCGCAACAGCCGCGCGGGGTTGCCGACCGCAATGGTCCACGGGGGAATGCTTCTCGTCACCACCGAACAGGCACCGATAATTGCACCCTCACCAATCGTGACACCAGGCAAGACCGCGACGTTGAACCCGAGCCAGGCGCGGTTGCCAATCTGCACCGGGGCGATCTTGACCCCGGTCCATTGCTTGGCACCGCGCAGCCATAGCTCGACGTCTGCGATGCGCTCGCGCGCGAGCAAGCTGTGGGAGTTGTGATCGACAATGGTAACCCCCCACGACACCATCACGTCGTCACCGATCTCCACCCGTTCCGCGATGGACATCAGACCGAGCCCGACGAAGCTTCGCGCTCCGATTTGGAGAACAGCTCCAGGGGTCTCGTAGACAACGCGACTCGCGAGCAGCGAGTTGGCTCCTACTCGAATGCAGTTCTGCGTCTTCGCCCTCACCTTCCAAAAATCGACGCGGCTGCCTGCCCCGAGGCTCATCACGCGATAGCGTCGTCTGCTTACAATCCTGGCCGCCAGCGAAAGTGCACCGCGAATCACTGGCGCGTCTCCCGGGAGGCGCTGAGTGCCCGCTCGTAATCCTTGATACGCCGTTGTACCAATGAGTCCCAACTGAATTGTTCGACCATCCGACGCGCACCCACGTCCCCGAGGCTTCTGCGCCTGCCAGGATCGAGCAACTGCACGAGCACCCGCTCCAACGATACCGGATCGTTCAGGGCATACGTCATGCCGTTACCTTCAATCCTCTCGGTCGCGCGCAACGTGTCGTTGACGACAACCGGCAGGCCGCATGCGGCGGCATCGAGCATCGAGGTGGACTCCTGCGTCGGCCAGACCGCCACGTCGGCGGCGCGATAGTAGCCCACCAATTCCCGGTGCGGCACGAACGGCAGAGCAATGCTCGATCCAATGGCGGCGATCAGGTCTCGCTGCACTCCGTCGCCCAGAAAAATGGCCCGGACCTGCGCCCCATGAGTGCGCATTGCTTCCACGGTTTGCGCCAGTATCAACGGGTTCTTGGCCGCCGTGAACTGCCCGGTATAGATGAACAGGACCTCCTCCGACGCTACGCCAAGCCGACTGCGCAACGCCGCTCGCTGCTCGCGATGCTCTGCCGTCGTTATCGGACTCATTAGCTCCGTATCGACCCCCAGCGGCGCAACTTCGACCTTGCGTGTCTGGACGCCGAAGAAGCGCACCGCGACATCGGCGCAGTCGGAGGTGGCGGCATAGCACTTCTCCGTCTGCGTACTAACAAGCCGGCCGGGAATCCAGCGCGCGATCAGATTGCGCATTCTCGCTGGCTCGGCCCAGCGCGACGCGCGGTTAGCAAGCGGGAATACGGAAGCGGTGGTGTGTGCGGCCGTGAACAGTTTGTAGTCAAGCGACTGGCGGAGCGCGGCCGCATCCAACGCCACCCAGCCGATCGACAGGAATGACTGCACGATGTCGGGCCGCAGACTCGCCAGTTTGTTGCGCAGACCCCTGAAACGCGGATGGCCGGCGACTTGCCGGTGCCCAAGGCAATGCAGGCGAAAGCCATCGTAGTCTTCCTCCTGTCCTGCGGACATCGTGGTCAGCTCATCGAACGCCGCGTAGCTGTTCTGCTGCGACCTGTCGAAAAAATAGTGCGGCATGTCCATCGTCACGTAGTGAACCTCGACCCCCTGGCGGGCGAGATAACGCGGGAGCATGTTTACGATGTAGCCCATACCGCGCGGGAACCAATAACTCAGCAGCGCAACTCTCAACGTTCTCTCCATCACTCCAGAGGCGGAAAGCTTAGCGCGGCACGCCAGGCACTCGCGACTGCACCAACATGCGCAGCATATCCGCGCCGGCCCGGAATCTGAGCCATGCAACAATCACCGCCGCCATCACTCCCGCGTAGGCCGGGATGCGCCATGTGAGCGGAAGTGTCTGATGCACGAGAATACCGAAGACGAGCGCCATGGCCAGCGCAACCGTGCCGCTAAGGCAGGCATGGCGGAATTGCGCCAGATCGAAGCCGCAGGCGGCAAAAGTCACGAAGAAGTAGACCCAGTAGTAGCAGAACGCCAGCACCGCAAACACCCAGGTGACCGCGACCGGATCGATGAGCCTGGCTAAGCAGGCCACGAGGGTTATTGCCACGACGGTAAAGGAGGCTTCGAGCAAAAAGGCAACGTGTTGCCGCCGGAAGGAATCGAATGCCCGATCAAGCCAACAAGTCGCCGCAAGCAGCAGCGCCGGCCCGGCGAGCGCCGTAAGGTATGGACCGGTGCCGCGCCACTTCTCCGCCAGTACCGCGTCCGTCAGCGCGGACGCCTCGACGGCGAACGCCACATAGGGCACCACCAGCACTACGAACAGTGCCTCGACCAGACCGGCGGCAAACTGCCCGACGGTGACTCGGGTGCCGCGGCTGGCAATTCCATAGAACACCGGCGAGACCGCGCTGTAAATAAGCGAGTTCGGCGCAAACGCGACCCGATAGGCGAGTCCGAAGCGCCCTACGGCAGCTGTGCCCGCGCCGATGCCGATCACGATCTGCAACAGCCGGTCGCGCGCGGAGGATGCCAGCGCGTAACCGACCATATAAGTCGGAAATCTCCGATACTTGCGCGCGGCAACGCGCATGCCGCGCACCGCGCCCGTGGGCGCCCAAGCCACAGCGATCGCGGTTCGCCGCCCTGCACCCAGGGAGAGTATCTGGAATGTCAGTGCGGCAGCGTAGCCCCAGATGAGTGCGGCCAGCGGCGCCATTACCGCGATCAGGGACAGCTGCGCAATCACGGTCGTCAGGCAGAAGACAAACTGCGCCCAGCCGATGGTCAGGAACCGACCATGTCGCACGCACCAGCTTGTCAGGCAGCGCTGCAAGGCGCCGAGCACGGTCGCCACGGCCAGACCGTAGCCAAAGTCCTTTGCGAGGAAGGCCGGGCCATGCTCCGCCAGTCCGAGTTTCGAACTCGTCAGGGTCGCGAAAGCGACCAGGCCCGCCACGGCGAGGGCGATCAGCACCACCAGCAACGACAAACTCAGCGCGATGGAGTCGCGTCGCGGCAGCACGATGGCCGAGTCGTAGCGCATCCCGGCAAGCACGCTGACCACGGTGAAGGCACCGACAAATACGACGTACTCACCGTATATGCCGGGGTCAAAAACGCGTGAGTAAAGCGGCAGCGTGCCGATGATGATCAGCTGACCGGCTGCGGTCAGAGCACCTAAACCGCCGACTCGGGAGACGACACTGGCAGCCATGCCGGAGGGTCAGCTGATCCAACGCAGCTTGTGCTTGAAGAAGCGGAACAGGTTCAGGCCATGGCTGAAGATCCAATGGTTCTGAAGGTTCGGATAGTCCTGATAGCGCTTGCGCGGGGCGGCCATGATCGCAGCGAACTCTTCGCGCGAGATGCCGAGCTTCTTCGCCACG